>Ga0180432_10004272_pt1 | contig 19735 bp, 14 predicted proteins | sample SS_ome_10_FD_132414 | JGI IMG/M metagenome (GOLD analysis project Ga0180432, IMG submission 132414) | Hypersaline lake sediment archaeal communities from the Salton Sea, California, USA - SS_1_MS_2 metaG | ecosystem: Environmental > Aquatic > Non-marine Saline and Alkaline > Hypersaline >...
CTATATTTTAAATGCGATCTGTTTTTCGAGCTTGCGCCCCGCGTCCGCGTTTTCGAGCCGCATGAGCAGCCGGTAGCTTCCGGCGGGCAGGGCGGCGGAGACCTCGATGACGTAGTCGTGGCCTATGACCTCCGCGGTCTCGCTCTCGCTCAGCGAAACCGGGTACTCCCGCGAGTGGCTCCAGACGAGCTTGCCGGTGCTTTCGACGTGGATCTGGAGCGCCACCGCCAGGGTGGCGTCAAGATCTCCTTCCGATTCCGCGGGCCGCAGCTCGGCGTAGGGGACCATGAGGCGGAAAATGACCCCGTCGCCGGATCCGCGCTGGAGCTCGGCGCCCACATTGAATGTTCGGTTCTGCTTGAGGCTTACGGTTTTTGCCTCGATAAGCTTCGACTTGGAGGATGCGGCATTTCCGGGGAGACCGGCTTCCTGAGGGGCGACATCCGCTGATGGCCTCAGGTTGAAGCGCATCTCACGGTTGATCTTACGGCCGTCGGTTTTGTTCTCCACCTCTATCTTCATGCGGTAGTTCCCGTCGGGAAGGTTGCTCAAAATATCGATGGTGAGCTGCTTTTTTAGGTATTGATCCGCATCGGCTTCAGGCATGGATACCGGATATTCCATGAAATGACTCCAGGTGATCTTTTCGCTTCCGTTTTCAAAGACGTCCAGCGAAACGGATAATGTCGTGCTCAGGATGCCTTCGGATTCCGTCATCCAGATGTGATTGTAGGGCAGCATCAGGCGGATGTTGAGATTGTCGCCGAGCCCGCGCTCCATTTCAGCGGAGAGCTCGAAAGTATCCCGCTTCTTGACATTCAGGGTGCGGCCTTCCATGAGCTTCTGGAGTTGGGCCAGATCGTAAGTGCTCCCCTGGGCCAAGGCGTAGTTCCCCAAGATGGAGTTGCGCGACATCTTGTTCTGGTCGGCGCCGGTAGCCAGCTCGTAGTCGCCGTTGAGGTCCCGGTCGATGAAAACCAGCCGAATGACCTGGGGGGCGGCCACGTAATACCAGTACTCGTAATGGAAATCTTGAAACCCGGGATTGGTCACGCGGTCGTCCGGAGGACCCAGCATGATGTATACACGGCCCCGGTCCTGAAGCCATCCGGGGGTGGATCCTTCTTTGAAGAGGGCGTTGGCCTCGGCGATGCGCCTGTAGTAGGCGTCCTTGAACTCGTTTTCTTCGGTGTAGGGATCGGGATCCCTTTTATTCCAGAAGGATTTTATGAAATCGGGCCTTTGCGCCGGGGTGAGTTTGTAGAAAAATTTCTTTTCCTGGCGGCTGATGAGGTAGCGCACTTCGGAGAGGAAGAGTTTTGATGCGTCATCCAGCGTTCGTTTTTGCGCGGGCAGAGCTTGCGTCAGGCCGGCTGCCATGAGAAGAAGGGCCGCTCCGGTTAAAACCTTTTTTCGTTTTCCGTCCATATCGTCTCCTCGCGTTTCGACTTCAGCCCTCTTGTCACTATTATAGCATGATGCGTGCCAACCTGCTGATGGGGTGAAAAGGCGCCGGTATTGTCCTCTCCACGGAACATCTGTCATGAGACGGCTTCGCCCGGAGGGTGGAAAAGGCTGATGATATAAAAGATTCTATTCCACTGGAGGTTTTCTTTTTACTGCATCAGCCAATTCCATGGATGATTCAGAAAGATTTGTGTACAATGAGACCTCATGATGACATCATCCTCGGATTTTAAAACGCGGCTCGACGCCCTTTCCAGAGAGCGGGGCTTCTCGCTTTTCGGGGTGGCGGATATCACGGGGATCCGGGGCGGATTCAACCTTGATCCGGAGACGACGGCGCGTTTCCCGAGGGCGGTGTCGCTGGGTAAGCGGCTGCTGGATTCCGTCATAGACGATATCCCCGACCATCCCACACAGCTCTATTTCCATCACTACCGGCAGATCAATTTCTTCCTCGACCGCGAGGCGCTGACCCTGGCCGACCGCATCCAGGAGTGGGGTTTTCAGGCGTTTCCGATCGCGGCCTCCCAGATCCTCGACTGGGATAAGCAGACGGCGCATGTGCCGCATAAAAAAATCGGGGAGCTGGCGGGCCTGGGATGGATGGGGCGCAGCAACCTGCTGGTCAATCCCCGGTACGGAGCCCGCTTCCGGCTGGTGAGCATACTGACCGATCTTCCGTTGGAACCGGATCACCCCCTGGATGAAGACTGCGGAGAATGTATGCAGTGCCTGAAAACGTGTCCCGCCGGAGCGATCAAGGAACGCCGGCAGGATTTCGATCACATCGGGTGCTACGAGCAGCTCAAAGCTTTCCGCAAACAGGGATATGTCAGCCAGTTCATCTGCGGCGTGTGTATCAAGGCATGCCCGGGGCGGGAGAAGGAGAGGCGCTGACTCCAGTCTATCCGGGAGTCCGTTTCCACGTTCAATCTCCACACGAAAGAGGCCGGAGAAAGAAGTCTGTCCGGATATAAAATAAAGGGGGGCTCAGCGGGACAGCTCGAGAAATTTACGTTTGACCATGATCCGGTTTTTCCCGGCGCGCTTGGCTCCGTAGAGCGCCTTGTCGGCCAGGGTTGTGAGGTCATGGGCGATACGCTCGTAGTCGGAGAGCGAAGTGCTGCGGCGTTCCGGTTTGAGGGATTTTCGGGAAGCGTAGCTGCAGCAGCTGATCCCTATGCTTACGCTCTTGTGGACTTCCTTGCCTTGGGGGAAAAATGCCGTTTCGGAAAAAGATTTTCGGATTCGTTCCGCTACGGCCTTGGCTTCCGCCGCTTCGGTTCCGGGAAGTATGACCGCGAATTCGTCACCTCCGTAGCGTGCGCCCCAGTCGTTGAGGGCGAATTCATTCTCGGTAAATCCGTTTTCCCATCCGGGTCCCCGGTCGCGGCGAACGTTCTGGGAGATGATGAAAGCGATCTTTTTGATGACTTCGTCCCCTTTGAGATGGAGAAAGCTGTCGTTGTAGTTTTTGAAATCATCGATGTCGACCATGATGAGCGAAAGCGAACTTTTCATTTTTTCAGTGATGTAGATGGCTTTGGGAAGGCTCTCGTTGTAATAGCGGCGGTTGTAGAGGCCGGTAAGTTCGTCGGTGATGGAGTGGCGTTTGACCTGCTCCCGCAGCTGTTTGCTTTCCGTGACATCTTCCACCACGGTGTCGAAATAAAGGATTTTTCCGTTTTCGTCTTTGACGGCGGAAGATGTGAGCGAAGCCCAGAAGATGGTGCCGTCCTGTTTTTTCATCTGCAGCTCTTTTCTCCTCAGGAATCCGCTGACCTCCATTTCCTGCATCAAGGGCTGGTAGTCGCTGGGATTTTGGAACAGTTCAACGGTTCTAAGGCTCATGATACGGTCAATTTCGGTGTATCCGAAAACCTCCATCATGGTCGGATTGACTTCCATGAGGGTTCCTTCCGTATTGGCCCGGAAAATACCTACCTTGATGTTGCTGATCAGGTCCCGGTATTTTTCTTCCGATTCCATGGCTTTTTGGGCCAGACGTCGTTTGTGGATGATCTCGGATATCAGGTTGGCGAGAATCTCGAGGGGACGGACGGTCTCTTCGGTGGAAGCGAGGCCGCTTTTGGAATCGTCGACGGAAATCATGCCGATGATCTGTCCCTTGGTGTCGCGCATGGCTACCAGCAGATTGTCTTCGCGATGCCACCCGCCCGGCCTGTTCGGGTAATCCTGCTTTCCGGAAAGTACGGCCTTGTTATCGAGGATGTGCTTCATGTCGTGGGGAATGTAACAGGATTGATTCCCGATCTTGATCCCTTTTTCAAAATAGGAAAGATATTTTTCCCGGGACATCGGGATCTTTTTTATCCGCTCCACATCTTCGCGGCTGACTCCTCTGCTGCCGACGATCTCCCGGTAAGGGGGCTCATCGATAAAATAGGAGATAAGGACCCGGTTGAAATCGGATATCTCCACTACCGCCCGAGTGATGTAATCGAAAAGGACCTTTTCGTCTTCGATAAGAAAGATGTCGCCGGATATCTTTGCGAATTGAGTCAGCTGTTTTTCCATTTCGAGGATTTTGGCTTCCGAATGTTTCCGGAAGGTGAAATCCTGAGCCATGGCCACGGCGATCGGCTCTTTGCTTCCGCGGAGGACAGGGAAAACGGACCACTGAATGTGTTTGCTGGTTCCGTTGGGTAGAGTGACGGGCCATTCCAGGTTGGGAGAAGGTTTGTTCCTTTCAACGACTTCTTCGAGGATGTTCACGAAATCCCAGGACCCATGTTTGATGGGCATGATGTCCTTGATGTTGTTTCCGACCGCGTCTTTTTCTTCGATGCCAAACAGTTTCTGGGAAAAAGGATTCCAGAAAACGATCTCGCCGGAAGCTTTGTAACCCTGAATGGCGATGCCGGGAGCGTTGTCGATGATCGCTTTGAGCTCGGTTTCGGAATTTCGTGCCTTATTGAATGCCAGGCTCAATTTTTCCTGGGCGGAATGCTGATCGGTGATGTCGGCGAGGATGCCCATGATCCCCTGTGCTTCGTTTTCCTTGGCGAGGGAGCAGATGGAAGCGCGGAGGTGGCGAATGCCTCCGTTCGGCAGGAGAAACCGGATCTTGATCGATTTGTTTTTCCCCGGCTTCATCTTTTGGGTAATGGATCTGACGAGTTTCAGATCATCGGGGTGGACGAACTTTTCAAACGGCTGTCCCAGGATGTCCTCGATTTTATAAAAACCGTGGCGTTCGAGCGAAGGGCTCACATAAGCGAAATATCCATTCGGATCGAGCGTAAAGATAACCTGGTTGAGGTTTTCCACCAGAGTCTGGTGCAGATTTTGTGAGCTTTCCAGAGCTTTCTCGACCTTTCTGCGGGCGCTTATGTCACGCATGACGGTCAGGTCGCTCATCTGGCCTTCGTATTCGACCTGGAATCCTGAGACCTCGATGTCCTTGAAAGTTCCGTCCTTGCATTCGAGTTGGATCTCGAAGGTCGAATTTTTACCTTTGCTTTGAATCCGCTGTTTGTAGGTTTGGGACAGGTCCTCTTTCGAAGAGGCGGGCATCAGGTCGAATATGGAATGATTCACCATCTCCTCGCGGGTGTAGCCGTATAGGTCGATCAGAGCCGAGTTGACGAAGCGGATGATGCCGTCCTGGATAATGGCGATGCTTTCGCCGGCGCGCTCGATGATGGAGAGATATGTTTCGGCCGTTCCGCGCAGTGAATTCATCAGCTTGCGGCGTTCGGTGATGTCGCGGGCGATCCCGTAAAGAGCGGTGAGGCGGTCTTTACGGTCGAAAAAAGGACGGAGGTGAACTTCGAGCGGAATGCGGATCTGATTGGAGGAGAGGATGTCGATTTCAAGCAGGGGAAGATCCCGGCTCCGGGAAAGGTTGAGCAGTTTGTTGCTGATGGACTCACCGTATTCGGGAGCGGCGATTTCCTGCAGGCTGCTGTCCAGGAGGAAGGAATGCGTGTGCCCGGTTATGGTTTGGGCGGCCTGGTTGAGGAACAGGAAGCGCCCCTTGGCGTCGGTGATGAAGATGATGTCGGGCGCGCTTTCGATCAGGGCTGCGCAGCTTCTTTCGTATTCCTGTTGGCGGGGGCCGGGTGAATAGGAGGCGGTGCTGTTTTCCAGGGGATTTGTCATCTCTCGGTGATTGGACATTTTGGTGTTAATACTTCTCCATTAGCGGTTTGTATTGGAATAATAAGGAAAAATCAATGGGCTGTAAATCGCCTCCGGGGATGATTTATTAACGGTTTTCACCCCCTGTACGGTCGCCTGAAGAGGGGGGGCGCATCACCCTTCGCGGTTAGCCTCGGAGGGACGGTATGCTTAGAGAAAGCTTATGTCGGAGTCGATCGTGTCGGGTATGAAAAGGACGAACCAGGCCGCGTCCACGGATGTTACCGGGGCAAGATTATTTTTTGACCGGAACCCAGAGCTCGGTTTTAAGCTGTGATTCGGGCGTGCCGGATCCGGGCATATTGAGATAAGTGGCCAGGATCGGTCCGACCGCCGTGTAGCCGTGATTTTCAATCCACTCGAAGAGCGCCAGGATCGTGTCTCCGGTCGTATCATAGGACCCCTGGTGGAGGGTCGCGGCGACCCGGGTGTGCGGCCACGGTTTTTTCTGCAGGGGAGCCTGGACCATCACCTGCTCGGTGGAAGGAAAGCCCACTTCCCAGTTCAGCTCGGATTCTTCCACGTCGTCGGGAGAGTTGTGGTATATGGAAATCATGGATCCGGCCGGAATGATGTTCTGGCTGCGCATGGACTGCATGAGCAGGCCGATGGCATCGGTCATCTCGGCGTAGGGCCCGGTGTGAACCACGCTGACATAGACGAAGGGTTCGACCTCCTTGATCTCGATTTTTTGAGCCCATGCAGGGGCCGAGAACACGAGGACAATCAGAATGAAAAGCCATGTTTTTTTCATCTTCCCCTCCTTTACACCATTCTACACGTAATTCGGTCTGTTTTCCAGTATCCTGCAGTTCGTCTCAGACGATAAACCGGTGGTAGCGGGTGTAGAGCGAGATCACGGGATTGTGTCCGGTCATGCGGTCTTTCACCACGAGGGTTGTGACCGGGGCCTTCGAGAATTTCGTGAAGAGCATGTCGTGTCCGACGCACAGGCCGATGATGATATTGAAATCCGTGCGGGCGCGGTTCAGCAGCTCCGCCTGCAGGATCGGATTGCAGGTGGCTTCGAACATCTCGGGTTTGCGGATCTTCTCTTCGGCGGGAACGCCCAGGGCCGTCTTATCCAGGGCGCCGCAGCAGCAGACCGCCGAGCAGATCTCGAGATCGTGGCTTTCGAGGATGGGGACGGCCCGGCTTGCTTCATCGGCGAGCCCGCTGCAGAAGGCGATCCCGAGTTTTTTGGCGCCGATCTTGTGGGCGAACTCCGCGATCTCCCGGACCCGGGGGCGCACGGGAATGATCTTGTTTTCCTCGCGGGCGGCTTTCGCGTTATAGGCTTCCTTTTCGATGACGGCGGCGCTGAGGAAGAAATGATTCCACTCTTCGGAGGCGTATTTGGGTTTGACGGATTCGATGAGATCCTTATGGTTCCTGATGGGGCAGTAAGGGGGAAGCTTGCTTTCGTCCGTGATGCCCTCGTAACAGGGTTTGTTTTTGCATTTCGCACACTGCGGATCTTTCATTATGATTATCCTTTCCTGTGCGGGCGTAATGAAGGGCGTATTCCGGTCCGGCCGGTTGAGTGATAGCGCAAAGCTTGTTCATGCCCTTATCGAAACCGCCTGTGGGATTGGCGGTCGGCCCGAGAAACAATGTGTATCACATCTCTCTGGCTATCGCAACATCTGAGGCGGAGGAGAGGCTGTTTGCGAAAATCATCGCCGGGTGTTTAAATAAAGAACATGGAAAAGACGTTGAAACAGGAATATCAGGTTCGTTTATACGAAATGGACCATCAGGGCAAGGCGAAACTGATCCCGCTGCTCGATTACCTTCAGGACGCCGCCGGGCTGCATGCCGCCAAGCTGGGTGTGGCGGTGACCGACCTCCAGGCGGATAATCTGACTTGGATCCTCTCGCGCTATCACGTAAAGATCCGGCGCTACCCCGACGCCGGCGAGACCGTTACGGTGGAAACCTGGCCGTCCGTCAGCAAAAGCAGATTTGCGCTCCGGGATTTCGAGATGACGGGAGAGGACGGCGGCGTCTACCTTCAGGCCACGACGTCCTGGCTGGTTATGGATCTCGAGCGCCGCCGGCCGGTGTCGCTGGAGGGTGTCCTCCCGGATTTCCCTTTGCTGGAGAAACGGGCGCTCGACGATGATTTTAAACCGCTGCCGGCTTTTGACGGCTCCGACCGGGAGCTCTCCATGCAGGTCTTCAATCAGGATCTCGATTGGAACCTCCACGTCAACAACACCGTCTATATCCGTTGGGCGGTGGAGACGGTCCCCCCCGAAGTGCTGCGAGAGAGGCGCTTGATGGAGGTGGAAGTCAACTACCGGGGTGAAGCGTTTTACGGCGAGACCATCCTCTCACGCGTCAAGAATGAAGGAGGCGGGGAGTCGCCCCGTTTCTCCCACCAGCTCGTCAACCGCGATACCGGAAAGGAACTGACCCGGCTGCGGACCGCTTGGGAATGATCGCGGGATTTTTCCCCTTGTATTACGGATTCATCGTGTAGAAGATCTTGGCGCCGTGAAATTTCACCTCCTCCCGGCCCTGCCAGAACCTTACGATCAGATGGTAGCTGAACCATTGATTGTTTATGAGCGGATATTTGATCGATCGATCGCGCATGGTTCTGCGGTCGGGAGAGTTGGCAAAAGGATAGCTGCTGACACCCGCCATGTTAGATAGGGTGCCGGTAGCCATCTGGTGCCGGTAGAGAGATACATCCATCGAATCATCGTCGCCGCCGGAGTTGTCGGTGAAATAGACCACCATCTTGGTGACCGTCACTCCATGAGGGAGGTAGACGGGAACCTCGAAGCCGACCATGAAAGCAAACATATCATACTCGAAGTAGGCTTCAGTCGGCCCTGCATGAAAAATGAAATCATCGTAATAAGATTGGTTGTAGGGAATACATGCGGTGGGTGATATCGAGACCACGGTCCCGGGTGGAGCCACCATCTCCGAAAGATCCTCCATCTCAGCGGTTTCCTGGGCCGAGATCGTAAGGGGCGCAAGGATAAAGAGACAAACAGCCACACATGTCAATATGCGTTTCATGATGAACCTCCTTTTTGCTTACAAAAAAAGTATAGCATGGGGACGGCCGGAATAAAACATATCGGCTCCGACGTGGGGTGCGCTGCAACCTTTCGATTCGTGGATGCGTCATAGGAATGAGGGGGTATCGTGCATCTCATATATATCGACTTAGGGGAGGAAGAGATATGATCAAGAGCTACATAAAAATCGCTCTGCGCTACATCATTAAACACAAAGGGTATTCGTTTATCAATATTGTCGGCCTGGCGATCGGCATGGCTGTTTGCATATTGATCTTGCTTTACGTGCAGAGCGAATTGAGCTTCGACGGTTATCATGAGCATGCCGACCGTATTTACCGTTTCGAACGTTCCTATCGCCAATCGGACGGTTCGGTGCAGCCCTATTTCTGCACGCTGGCGCCCTCTTTCGTTCCGATCCTGGAAGAAGAGATGCCTGAGATCGAGCATGCCGTCCGGCTTTTCGGTCCGGACAACACCCTTGTTAAAGTCGGCGAGAGCGGCTTCAGCGAAGAGCGGCTGTTCTTTGCGGAGGAGGACATCTTTGATGTGTTCACCATTCCCCTCATTAAAGGGAATCCGGAAACAGCTTTGAAAAACCCGAACGGAATCGTTCTTTCTCAGTCCATGTCACGAAAGTACTTTGGGGACAAAGATCCCATGGGGCTCGAGATGGAAATCGACAACCGGCAGGTTGTCCAGGTGACCGGCGTAATGAAAGATTCTCCTCCCAACTCCCACATCCACATGAACTTTCTGGTTTCGTACCTCTCACTCAAAGGGCTCAGTGGCGAGGGAGAGAACGATTACTTTCTCGGAACGAGGAATTTTTCGGATAATGTCACGTTGGCCTATGCGCGGCTGGCGGAAAACGCATCCGCCGAGGCTGTGCAGGATAAAATCCCGGCATCTCTCGACCGGCATATTCCAGCCCGGGAAGATGGGGATGGGAATCTACTCAAAGCCAGCGAAAGAATGTTCATCCATGTTCGCAAGGTTAAGGATATCCACCTCTTTTCTCATCTCACCAAGGAAGTCGAGCCGAACAGCAATATCAACTATGTGATCCTGTTCACGGCCGTCGCGGTTTTGATCCTCATCATCGCGTGCATCAATTTTTTAAATCTCAGTACGGCACGGGCTTCCAATCGAGCCAAAGAGGTGGGACTGCGCAAAGTCGTCGGCGCCGACCGGAAACGATTATCACGCCAATTTCTTGGGGAGTCGATGCTGATCTGTTTGATCGCCATCCTTATCGCCATTGGGATGGTTGTTTCGGCCTTGCCTTATTTTAGAGTGTTTTCCGGGCATGAAATTTTTCTGGGTCATCTTTTCTCTCCCATCGGCATGCTGATCCTGACCGGAATTTTTCTTGCATCGGGTCTGGCCGCCGGCATCTATCCCGCTCTATATATTTCGGCCTTCCAACCCGTGACAATCCTTAAAGGAGAGCTCGGAAGAGGGCGTAAAGGCCAGTCAATGCGGAAAGCGCTGGTTGTTTTTCAGTTCGCCATGAGCATCGCTCTTATTTTCTCCGTGTACGTGGTCAATAAACAGATGCTTTTTCTCCGGAATGCGGATCTCGGGTACGAAAAGGAAAATATTCTCATGATTCCGGCTGATCAGGAGGTTAAAAATCGGTGGCCGGAATTCAGGCAGGAACTGCTCGGCAATCCAAAAGTCCTGGCGGCTTGTTTGTCAAAACGAGCACCGACGGGACGCCTTGTCGATTCTCCGGGGTTTACCATCGAGATCGACGGCGAGCAGAGAAAATCTCCTTTCGGGATGCCTCACAACCGCGTTTCCCATGAGTTTTTCAAGACGTATGATATGACGCTGCTCGCGGGAAGGGATTTTTCCCTGGAGTTTGCGACGGATGTCCAAGAGGCTTTCATCCTTAACGAGACGGCCGTGCGCCGCCTGGGAATCGAGAAACTCGAGGATGTTATCGATGCTCCCTTTAGTGTTCCGGGTTGGACGGGAAGGGTGATAGGGGTCGTTAAAGATTTTAACTACGAATCCATGCGCGATGAAATAAAACCCGTCGTCACTTACATCGCTCCCCGGCAGGTCAATACGCTGTCCGTTCGATTGGCTGCGGGCAATATCAGGGAGACGATCGACCATATCGAAGGCGTCTGGGCTCGGCTCCACCCGGGTTATCCACTCCAATACAATTTTCTCAGCGACCGCATCAACCGGCTTTACTTCAACGAGGAGAGAATGCTGCAGATGTTCCGTTACTTCAGTATTCTGGCCATTATTATCGGTTGTTTGGGTCTGTTCGGATTGGCATCGTTTACGGCTGAACAGCGCACGAAAGAGATCGGGATTCGAAAAGCTTTGGGCGCCACGGTGCCGAATATCATGACTCTGTTATCGATGGAGTTTGTCAAGTGGGTGTTGATCGCCAACCTGTTTGCCTGGCCCGTAGCCTATTGGATTATGGGCGGATGGCTGAGGAACTTCGCCTACAAGGCCGGCATCGGTGCTGTGCCGTTCATCCTGTCTTCCGGATTGGCGCTGGTCATCGCGATGCTCACGGTAAGCTACCAGGCGATCAAAGCCGCGGTCGCCGATCCGGTGGATGCTCTGCATTACGAATGAATGTTTTTGGCCCGGGAAAATGGTTCGGGCTGAATCAATCCCGGCTGTTTTCTCCAGCTCATTACCATTAAATAAGATGTCGTGTCCCTATCGGCTTTAATATAAGAAATTCAACAAAGTCAATGCGGGAACTTGACGGAAAAAGGTCTTGGTCAACCGGTCCGGGCGAGGGGATGGTTTTGGTTTAGCGAATCCGGCGAATGAGGGTCCAATTTAACCAGACAAGCGCCAGCGGCAAAAGGATGTTCGCAAAAAACCACACGCGCTCGATGGGGCCGAGATCCATTATCCCGCGAGCGGCCCATTCAAGCACATGAATGGAAAAACCTGCGATACCTACGATCAGTCCTGCGCTGTAGTCGCCGCGGCGAAGAACCAGAAAGACGGCAACGGCGTAGGCGATGGCAGCGATAAAAGGAGCCGATCGATCCGAAATCAGCGGCCAGACTCCGTTGCCGACCGCCAGGACCGCCAAGATGATGATAACTGCTCGTTTGCCGGTCATCCCTAATTTTCTCTTCTGCCGTGATCATTTTACCATAAATTCCCCTTTTTCCAGCCAGTCTGAGCTATCTCATTTAGAATATAATGGTTAGAAATATCTTTTCCCAGAGAGCAATTTCTTAAAGATTATTTTGGGGGGCAAAAATCGATTCTAAGCAGCACCACTGATTTTTTATCATGCTTAAAAGCTGTTTTAGGGCCGAAAAATCGAATTTAAGAAAAAAGCTCCCCCTGGAAGGATTTTGTATCTATCAGTTAATCGATCAGTTAATTCAGCCTGGCTGCTAATACTGGAATCAGTTGCCTGAGCGGGGCGAGTACTCTCCCTTATGGATGCGCGTACCCGAGAGTTTCTTTGTTTGGGAGTGATGCTGAAACTTCTGCTCCGGCCGGACGGCTTCCTGCGGGATCGGGGCGTAAAGCCGATAATCCGCTTTTCTCACCGGGATCTTCATGCCAATCAGGGATTCGATGCCGCGAAGGTTGCCGGCGGTCTTTTCGCAGGCGAATGAGATCGCCTTGCCGGTGTTGCCGGCACGGGCGGTTCTTCCGATGCGGTGAACGTAATTTTCGCTGTCCTGGGGAAGATCGTAGTTGATCACCATGTCCAGATCGTCGATCTGAAGACCCCGGGCCGCCACGTCGGTCGCGACCAGGTATTCGAACTTGCCTGCCATAAAATCATTGATGATCCGCAGCCTGCGGTTCTGGGGGAGGTCTCCGGTCAGGTGCCGGCTGTGATAACCGTTGGATTTAAGCTTTTTTGAAAGCCGGGAAGCGACATACTTCATGTTGGTGAAGATGAGCGCGTTGCGGGGGGCCTGTTCCTTGAGGATGCCCAGCATGAGATTAAGCTTGACCTGTTTTTTCACGTGGTAAAGTTCCTGGGAAACGGCGTCCACCGTCAGCTGCTCCGGAGTGATCTCGATCGCAACCGGCCGGTTCAGGTGATCGGCGATGATTTTTCTGGAGGCCTTGGGCAGCGTCGCACTGAAGAGCAGGCTCTGTCTTGCATTCCGAGCGGGCATTCGGCTCAGAAGCTTCTTGATGTCGGGAAGGAATCCCATGTCGAGCATGCGGTCGGCTTCGTCGATTACCAGGGCTCCCAGTTTATTCAGTTTCAAATGGCCATTGTCGCTCAGATCCATCAGACGTCCCGGTGTGCCGATGATGATGTCCAATCCCTTGCGCAGCTTGGCGATGTGCTGTGAGACGCCCACGCCGCCGAACAAAGCTCCGATCGAAAAATCCAGTCCGCCGCTCAGGAGGCGGGCTTCGCTCTCCACCTGGACAGCCAGTTCTCGGGTCGGCACGATGATAAGCGCCGGTTTCCGTTCGGATCTTTTTGAATGAAGCATGTGCTCCATCAGGGTAATGAGAAAAACGGCGGTTTTGCCGGTTCCGGTTTGGGATTGAACGGTTACGTCCCTTCCCTTGAGGGATACGGCCAGGGTCTTTTCCTGGACGTCCGTCATGGTTTTATAACCTCGATTCGCGATCGCTTTGAGAAGGCGCGGATCGAGGTTGTATTCGTTGAATTTCATAATTTCACCTTATTGTTCGATTAAAAAATACGGGAATGAATGTCAGGCGAAATTATCGTTGGAAGGGGAGATGAATGTTCGCGGTGACGATCTATACCAAATTTTTCTGTAGTATACCTTATCGGCCGGTTTATGGCAAGCGATGCTTTCCCGGCAGCCGCGCCGTATCCGATTGACTTCGATATTACCCTGTGGTACAGATTATAAAAGGTCGAAAAGATGAATTCCCTGGTTGGAAAGAAACTCAAACACTTCCAGATCGAGAAGCTGCTCGGCAAGGGAGGGATGGGGGTTGTTTACCTGGGACATGACACCCGCCTGGACAGGCCGGTCGCCGTAAAGGTCCTCCGTCCGGATGTGACCGAAAACCGGAACCGCCGCCGCCGTTTCCTGCAGGAAGCCCGCGCCGCCGCTGCGTTGAATCACCCCGCCATCGCTCAGATCTATGATGTCGACGAGGCCGACGGCGTAACCTTCATCGCCATGGAGTTCGTTGAAGGGAAGACCGTCAGCCGGCTGATCGGCAACCGTGAACTCGATCTGGTCGGCGCCGTGGAGATCGCCCTGCATGTCGCGGAAGGCCTCAGCCAGGCCCATAAGGCCAATATCGTCCACCGGGACATCAAATCCGACAACATCATGCTGACCCGTGACGGCCATACCAAACTTCTCGATTTCGGTCTGGCGAAGCTTCTGGAGCCGATGCCGGATAACGGCGAGTCGGAAATCTACCGTGATCTGAAGACAACCAAAACCATGTCGGAAACCCGGGCCGGTATGATCCTGGGAACGACCGCGTACATGAGCCCGGAGCAGGCCCGCGGTATGCCGATCAATCAGAGTAGCGATGTTTTCTCGCTGGGGATCGTCCTGTACGAGATGATCGCCGGCGAGCTGCCTTTTAAGGGAGATACCCCGATCGACACCATGCATGCCATCACCTTTGAGGAGGCACGCCCGGTAACGGTCATACGCAAAAACCTTCCTCCCGAGATACACAGGATCCTTTTGCGCTGTCTGCGAAAGCGGCCTGAAGACCGATATCCCGAAGCCGGAGCCCTTGCGGATGATCTCAAACGGCTCAAAAGGGAGATAGAATCCGGTATTCATCGGTCCGATCCCGTTTCTGGAATTTTCCAGAGGGTGATCGACTGGGTGAAGTTCTCCCTTCCCTTCGGATTCAAGGGGATCACGGGCTTGGGCGTGATCCTGATCCTGGCGGCGATCGTGGTTTTCGCCAAGGTCAATTACTGGGCTCTGGGCGCCTACGCGCTGATCCTGCTCTTTATCTACCGCTACATCCGGAACCGGAAGAGCCGGATGCTGAAAAAGTTCACGATGAAGGTCTCTCAATTCCCTGAGGTCCGGGTCATCAGCCGGAAAGAGGATCAGATCACGGTGATCGTGGATCAGGCCATGGCCAAACTGTATCTCAGGATCAACAGCATGATCGAAGCGGTGAACAAAAAACTGTATTTCGGCAAACCGGTAAAGGCCGCGGTGCGCGATGACCTTTCGAACCAGGAATTCCAGAAAGTTCTGCGGGAGCCCGGCGTCATGTACGTCCGGGAGGATGTCGTTATCAAGCCGGAATCCGAGCCCGAATCCTCATAATCCCCGGGCAGGTTTCATTTTATTCCTGGGGCTGTTCTTCTTTCGTTTTGGGAAATGAAAAGTGGAGCTGAGCGATTTTCCATGCGTCATCTTTCTTTTTAAGGACCCAAGTGGCTCTCAATCCTTCCGTAGAAATTTTTTTCCCCGGTTCAACAAAGTCCAATCAAACACACAGGCGAGCCAAGCCGCTTCGCCCGTATCATGGATCTTGATTATCAAATCCCTGTAAGTGACATCGAGTTTCTCTAAAACCGCAAAATGTTCCTGATAACGTTCTTTTATTTCGTGCCAACCGATAAGCCTTCTGGATGTGTTTCCATCTAACATCACGATGTCTTCATCCTGGGAGAAGATTTCGGAAAGCAGGTTTATATCTTGAGCTGCCAATGCTGTACCATATTGAGTGAGAATGGCTTGCACCTCCGCTTTTTCAGCCTGGATATCAACCACGGAGTTCTCTACAGGCTCTGTGCCTTGCTGCTCGCAGCCGGAAACAAGACAAAACAGAATGACGGAAGGAATAACCAATAGTCCTTTTTTCATCCCTTCCCTTCTCCAAATGCAATATGTTTATTAGACTTATATTGATATGGTCTGTTAAGCACGGCGCTTATTCAGATATGGTTGCGGTCCAATACCGCCCCGTTCCATACCATGATGCGCCGCCTTTCCACTTGCCGTTTTCATACTTGCCGGTGTAGTCGCCCAACCCTGGCCTGTGAATCACGATTTCCTCGCGAGGTCTATACGTCGTGATACTGAGCCCTTGTTCCTTGTGTTGTTTGCCGCCCAAATTGCCCCCTGTCCACACCGCGTCATATTTATTTTCCGTGCCCACGCGCGTGAATGTTCCGTTCCATGTTAGTGATTTGCTGTTGGCGCCTGCCCCGGGCGCATATCCCTTTATTGTAATCTGGCTGATCGGGAACCCGGATAGTTCCGCTGTCTCCAGCTCGACAATCCTTGCGAGCAGCCGTTCTCTTGATTCCTTGAGCCCGGCCTGCTCTTTTTTCTTTCTTGACAACTCGGCTTTATAATCTCTGATCCACCCTCTTACTATATTGCGCACGTAACCTTCGGGATATAAAAATCTTCTTAACCCCGTTAGTTGAAACTCCCATTTTTTTATATCTTCCTGCAGAGTATTAATTTTTTTCTCGTTAAATTCTATCATTTCCGATAAACCCCTCTCCGTATCCTTTTTGATTTGCAATTCGCTTTGATCAGCTAGGGCGAAAGAGGAAGACCAAAGGAAAAACAAGACCAGAAAGCAAAATCCAACAATTATTCGGCTCCGTTTCATATTCAACCCTCCTGTGTTGAAGTCAAAACACCTATAACTTATGATATTGCCGTCTTTTATCGATTTCAAGTCGGGATGTGGAGATTGGCTTAGAAGGCCCATTTTGGGGGCGAAAGTGACGCTCTAAGCCGGAATTAATGCCCTTCTAAGCATGGAACTTGTGGAAAATGGGCCTGATGGCTTTGTCGGAGCGCAATTGTGTTACTGATCCAGAGGCAGGTTCATTCGCCGGAGCAGGTCCTGGTACCGGGGATCGTCGTCCAGGAGGTCATAACCGGGACTCCCCACATAAGGCATATTGGGATCTCTCATCTCATAGGCTTTCTCCAGCCATTCCATGGCATGATCTTTATCCGTAGCGAAAACATACATCGCAGCGATGAAATAGGGAGAAACATAGGTCTGCTTCGAAAGCGCCGCCATGGTCTCAGCCGCGGACATCATCGCCCCCCGGTAGCCGTTTTTCTCATATCCCCGGGCCATGACGTCCGCGATTTCTGCCATGCCCATGACCGTAAAAGCCGCCTTGGCTGATTCCAGAGATTCCTCATACATTCCCTTCATATAGTAGTCACCCCAGAGTGAAACAAGCGCGACTAAATCATTGGGGGACATTTGAAGAACTTTCTGGTATACCTCTATGGCCTCATCATAGCGCCGCAGATATTCGTAGGGGGTTGCGGAAATAGACAGGATCACGGAATTGACAGGGTCCAACTGCATGGCTCGCTCGGAAATAGCCAGCGCTTCGTCCATGCGATCCATATAACACAGCAGGTTCGAATAGTAGGCGACCGCTTCCGCAAAGTTGGGCTTGAGTTCCAGGGCGCGTTTGTAAGCCTGTTCTCCCTCCTCCCAGTCCCAGTCCACCCATGTTTTGACGTTGGCCCATTGATAATGGACCTCCGGCAGCGTGTCATCCGATTCCAGGGCTTTCTGCGCCGCGGCCTTGGCTTTCGGCGCCGCCTCGCTGGGTGTGAGCAATCCAAATTGTTCGCGGCAGCCCCAGACCAGAGAAATCCCCACATAGGCCAAAGCGTAGTCAGGATCCGCTTCCAGAGCCTGTTCAAAGTAGTGCAGCGCGGCATCGATTTCCTGAGGAGTAAACCTGTAGAGGTGAGACATGCCCTTGAGATAGGCCTCATAGGCCTGGGGATTGACCTGGTGGGCCGATGCAAGGCGCGACGCCTCTGTCGGGGTCAGCGTGATCTGGACCTCGTTCACAATCGCCCGGGCCACCTCGTTGTACATGGAAAGGATGTCGGTCATGGGCTGCTCATACATCTGCCCCCAGAGGTTCCGTTCCTCAGGGAGGGCATCGACCAACTGCACCCGGATGCGCACCGTGTCGCCGGCCTGCTGCACGGAGCCTACCACGATGGCGTCCACCTTCAGTTCTTGGGCGATTTCCGGCAGGAGTTTGTCCGAATCTCTGTACCGCATCACGGATTGCCGCGAAATCACCCGAAGCGCGCTGACCTCACTCAGCTGGCCGATCAGTTCATCGGTTACGCCGTCCACAAAATACTGCTGTTCCGCATCTCCTGTCAGGTTCTCCAGAGGAAGGATGGCGATGGCTTCGATCGCCTTGGCAGGTCCGGTAAACACTGTCAGAAATATCACCACCGTGGCGACGACAAGGGCCGCGGATCCCGCATAGACCAGGGCCCGCTTTCTTTTTGCCCGCTTGGCTTTCTTCAGCCGGGCTTTGATCTCTTCGGGCACGATGCCGGCGGAGATGGATTTTAGGTCATCCAGCAGCTCCTCGGCCGTCTGATAGCGCTTGTCCGGATCCTTCTCGAGCGCCTTGTGGACGACCTCTTGAAGGGAAACGGGGACGTCCGGATTCGATTCCATGATCGGCTCGGGTTTCTGCTCCAGGATGGAATAGATGACGCTTTGCTGCTGCTCGCCTTTAAACGGCAGTTTCCCGGTGAGCATCTCATACAGCACCACCCCGAAGGACCAGATGTCCGACCGGTGATCCACTGCTTTACCCTGGGCCTGTTCGGGCGACATGTAGGCCACCGTCCCCATGGTCGAGCCTTCCCGGGTCAGGAGCGTGCTTCCGGATTTTCTCGCCAGCCCGAAATCCATGATCTTGGCCTGGCCGGAGTCTGTGACCATGATGTTGCCGCTTTTGATATCCCGGTGCACGATGCCCTTCTTGTAGGCGGCCTGCAGCCCCTCCGCCGTCTGGGCGGCGATCTTAAGCGCTTCCTCCAGCTCGAGCGGCCCGGATTCGATCCGTTCCTTAAGACTCCGGCCTTCGATGTAAGCCATGGAGAGGAAGGTCCTCTCATCGCTCTCGTCGAACTCATGGACCGTGCAGATATTTGGGTGGTCGAGCGCCGCGGCCGCCTGAGCTTCCCGCATGAAACGGGCTTTAACCTCCGGGATGTGGGTGAGCTCGGCGGGAAGGAACTTGAGCGCAACGGTCCGCTTGAGCTTGGTGTCTTCGGCCTTGTAGACGACACCCATGCCGCCTCGGCCCAGCTCCTCGATGATCGTGTATCGGCTAGAGATCGTGGCGCCCTTGGGCAGGCTTCCGCTGGGTGTGATCAGGGTTTGAGTGAAGTCGCCGCCTTCACCCGATTTTAAAGGTGTACCGCATTTTCCGCAAAAATCCGTATCGTCGGGATTTTCATGCCGGCACTTGGGACATTGATTCGCCATATTCTCCCCCCCGGTTAATGGCTTCAATAAAAACATATCAACTTAACAAGGCCGAGTCAATTAACCATAAACCGCTTCTGATCAGTGAAATGGTCTGAAATATATCGCTGTCTGATCCCTCTATCTTGACAGGAATGTTCGCCTGTAGTATATTGTTCGCAAATTAGTGAACATAAGATAAGGGGTGAACAATATGAAAAATATGCAAAGAAGAAAGAATGTTTTTGCAGATAAAGCGTCCATAATATTAAGAATGATGCTTCAGGATCCAAATAAAAAATGGGTAGCAAGAGATTTTGTTGGTGAAAATAAAGTGAGTTTAGGATTTGCCCAAGAGGTTTTGGAAGAATTATCAAGGCGGGGTTTTGTGGAGAGAGTAAAAAAAGGACCTAAAAGTTTTACTGTTCTCACCAATAAGGAAGAGCTTATAAATGCCTGGCAGAAGTATTACAAATATGAATTGAACGAAGTCGATTTATATTATTCTCCGGAAAAAAATATACTGAAAAAAATAAAGTCTATTCTAAAAAAAGACAAATATGCCCTCACTCTACATTCTGGAGCGAATTTGATCACATCCTATGTTAGGACGGATAATATTTACTTTTATTTTATTTCAAAAAATTGGGAGAAAGATATTCTGAGATTGAGACAAGAGCTAGACCTTAAAGAGCTCGTAAGTGGAGGCAATATTTATATCATTAATCCTTATTATAAAAAAAGCTTTTTGTTCGGTTCTCAGGTAATAAATGGATTCCATGTTGTCTCTAATTTGCAGCTCTATCTTGACCTGTATAATTTTCAACCGCGGGGTAGAG
>Ga0180432_10004274_pt1 | contig 19732 bp, 14 predicted proteins | sample SS_ome_10_FD_132414 | JGI IMG/M metagenome (GOLD analysis project Ga0180432, IMG submission 132414) | Hypersaline lake sediment archaeal communities from the Salton Sea, California, USA - SS_1_MS_2 metaG | ecosystem: Environmental > Aquatic > Non-marine Saline and Alkaline > Hypersaline >...
CGCGAATCTGGTCGGCGAACGCCACCGCCTCCTCCAGCGTTTGCCGGGCCTGCTGCCACAGCGCAGCCGCCTGGTCGCAGAAGAAACGGCCGAGACGCTGGAAACCCTCCTCCAGTTCGTCCGGGGCAGCGGGGGTGTTGCGAACAGTCGGGGGGCGATCCGGCCAGGGCGCAGGCGCGGTTGCCGAGGGTGGGGGCGGCGGGGCTGCGGCGGGTGCGGCCGGGTGCGGGGGGCCGGCCGGGCTGTCGGCTCCGACCGGTTCCTCCGGGACCGCCGCCCCGACAAGCGGGGCCTCGACGCACGTTGGCGCTCCCCCCGGTGCTTCTTCGACCGGCGGCGCGTCCACGAGCACCGCCGGCTCGCTGCCGGACGTACCTGCCTCATCCGCCTGGTCAGGAACATCCCCCGAAGCGGTGGCCACCGGGGGGGCTTCGACCGCGGCACCGGCATCCGGGTTCAGCTCGTCCGCAGACACCTCGTCGGGCGACACCTCGCCGAGGATCGCCTGCGCATCGCCGGCGGCATCCTCCGGATCACCCGGCGGGCCATCGTCAGGGTCGCAGGCCTGCGGCTCGGGTGAGTCCTGGTCCGCGGGGGCCGGGGCCGTCGCCTCCGGTTCAGGCGCGCCGTCCACCCCCGGCAGTTCGGGTTCGTCGGCCGCTCCGGCCGGGCCGTCTCCGTCGGGCTCCGCCGCCGCCTCACCCTGGTCGGCGAGTGGGGCTTCGGAGAGCTCCGGCTGATCGTTTTCGCTCGGTTCCGCTGCCGCCGCAACGTCACCCTCCGGCTCGCTGTCCGCAGCCGAGGGGTCGTACTCGGCGAGGAGCTGATCGATGTCCCCCTCCGCTGCCGTCCCCGCGAGGTCCGGCTCGATCGCCGCGGCCGGCGACTCCGGGGCCGCGTCAGCCTCCGGGAGTGATTCGTCGACCAGGCCGTCCACCTGGGCGGCCAGCTCGCTGACCGCGTCGTCCACCTGTTCCATCGCCGACTCCACGGATTCCGCGGTGTCCGGCGTTGGGGCGGCGGCGTCGAAGTCCTCCAGCTCGGCATCGATGGCCGCATCGGAGTCGGTGGCGGGAGAGGCAGACGGCTCGGCCGCGGGCTCTGCCGCCTCGACGTCGCCGGAGGTTGCCTCCTGCTGAGCCTGCTGGACGCACTGCTCGATGTCTTCGCGAATCTGGTCGCTCTCGTTGTCCACGATGTCCATTTCGAGTTCCTCGTGCAGGGAAGGGAAGTCGGCGTCGATCCGGGCGACGGTCGCCGCGTTGGTCGGATGGTGAGCGTCGGCCAGGATCTGCTGAAGCTCGCGCAGCTCAGCGCTGTTGAGCTGGTCCGCCTGCTCACTCAGCACCGCGGTCGCGTCCGGGTCGGTGTCCTGACCGGCCCGGAGGACCAGGGCCAACTCCGTCCGGAGCCGGACAAGGTCGTCGCGGTTCTCGACGCAGACCTCGATCGACCGGCCGCTGCGCACGACGGCGTAGGTTGCGGGAAGAGTGGCCATCCTCGGTGCTCGGCAGTCGTCGAGGCCGGGACCCGGTGTCCCACTATCCATTTCGACCGCCCTCGGCCGCGTCTTCACTTCCCCGTTGAGCGGCGGAAAGGACGGCAGGCAGCGTGTGGCCACCGCCTGGCGGGCGGGTTTATCGGGCTCTTCGCCACGGTTCGGGCGACCCCGCCGGCCGGCGGACACTGGATCGGCCCTGCCGGGCGGCTGCCTCAGGACGCGCCCGCCACGCGGCTGTTGTGCTGATGCGGAAGCGCCGCAGCCCAACGAGCCGCGAACGGACCGGGGCCCGACGAATTCGGGGGTTCGCGCCAATGCCCGGCGCACGGAATCGACCCGCCAGCGGCACCAGGCCCGCCGCGGCGCCCGCAGCCCCACAGAGAAACGGCCGACCCGCAGGCCGGCCGTCCGTTGGTGCGTCGCTTGTCGGGGTGCAGACCGCCGGTTCTAGCGGTTGCTCCCGAAGTTGTTGCCGTACACCACGTAGATCTCGCCGGCATCGGGGCGGCGCCCGGTCGCCGGGTCGGTGCCCGGATCGCCCGGTACCTGCGGCAGGGTCTCGTCAATGAAGTCGGCCCGGGTGTTGCCGATGGCGATGTCGTCGAAGCCGTCGTTGTTGATGTCCCCCAGCAGGCCCACGTGGTCCGGCGGGGCCTCGTTGGGGCGGCCCTCGGCGAAGGGACTGACCAGCACCATGCCCGGCAGGTCGTCGCTGCCCACCAGCGAGAGGTTGAAGGACTGGTTCTCCAGGTGCGGCCCGCCGAAGATCAGGTACGCCACCCCGAGGCGGATCTGGCCGCCGGCGTCCTCCCAGCGACGTCCCGGCGCGGCGATGAGCAGGTCGGCGAAGCCGTCCTGGTTGAAGTCCCCGGCCGAGCTGATGTCCGCCCCGGCCCGTTCGCCGGCCGCCCCGCCGAAGAAGGTGACCCCCGGCAGATCCGAGGTGCCGATCTGGGAGATGTCCCGGTCGCCGTCCAGGCTGACGCCGCCGAAGACCACGCCGACGAAGCCGTTGTCCACCGGGCAGCAGTCGCTGCCGCCCTCCTGGAGGCATTGCAGCACAGCCCGATCGTCCTCATCAATCATGCGGTCGTTGTTGTAGTCGAAACCCTTGCAGTCGTCGTCGGCGAACACCTCGGCCCCCAGGCATTCCTCGAAGGACGCCGTGGACACATCCTCACCGCCACAGGTGGTCTGAGCGATGCCCCCGAAGTCGGTGGTGGGCGAGGAGATGGCGATGTCCGGGATCCGGTCCCCGTTCATGTCGCCCAGCCGTTCCTGTTGGGTGCCGATCCGGTCGCCGACCCGGCTGCCGCGGATCCGCAGCATCGGCGGGCGGAAGCGGGCGTCGTCGGCGAGTTTCAGGTCGACGTCCCCCACGGGGGTGCGGCCGTAGATGACGTACGCCGCCCCGGCTTCCTCGCCGGCCGAGTCGTTCAGCGGCGCTCCGCACAGAATGTCCGGCACACCGTCCAGGTTGACGTCGCCGGCGTAATCACCGTCGGACAGGAAGTCGTCCACGTCCTCGGCGAAGATCTCGAAGGAACCGAACGGAACATACAGGGACCGCTCGCCGGGGTTCTGAAGATCGCAGGAGGGGTTCTCCGCGAACTCTCCCTGGTTGTCGTTCAGGGGGATGGACGCGCAGCCTTCCTCGCCGCCCTTGTCCCGGAAGAAGTCCACGTTGTAGTTCGCACCGGGGATCACGGCGATGCTGCCGTCGTAGGCCCTGCTGGCCAGGTGCGTGGAGAAGGGGAAGTAGCCCCCGGCCTCCAGATCCTGGATGTCGCGTTCGTTGCGCGGTGCGGAGATGATGACCTCGTCCACCTGGTCGTTGTCCAGGTCGGGGATGGAACCGACGTTCCAGCCGAAGAGCCCTTCCAGCGGCGGCTGGTTGAGCAGCAGGTGGTCGATGGAGTCGTACATGCCGACCTGGAAGCGGCTGCCGGCGATCTTGGATGCCTCGTCCGCCTCGGCCAGTTGGGTAACCAGCCCGTTGAACGAGGCCGGGCCCAGCAGGCCCGCTTCCTGCCCCACCAGTTCCAGGGCCACCACGGTGGCCTCCAGCCGGTCCGGGTTGATCACGCCCTCGTTGTCGCGGTTCTCGCTGTGCACGATGGCCACCACGCCCAGGGCCTCCAGCCCGGCGTCGTCCTCGTCCGGGTCCTCGCTGGCGAAGTTGTTCGGCAGCAGGTCGGGGTAGCAGCCCAGGGCGCCGGCGGTCGTGGTTCGCTCGTAGGTGATGGTGAGCTGGGGCCGGTCCTCGGTCACCGCGGCGTACTCGCTCGAGCGGGCCTGGGTGCCGTTGCCGCCGTCCGGGTCGGGCACGATGATCAGCAGCACATCGTTGTTCACCTGGTCCAGCTCGCCGTCCACCAGCTTCTGGATCAGCTCGCTGAGGTCCACCTGGGCCTCGCCGACCTCGCCGTCCAACGAACCCAGCTCCTCCTCGTCGTAATCGGTGTCCTCGTCCTCCGGATCACCCCCCAGCGGGTCGCCGCCCGCCACCGCGAAGTTGTTGTAGGTGGCGCTCGATTCGCTGAAGGTGGTGAAGCACTCGTGGATGGTGCCGTCGTCCCCCTCGTTGAACACCCGCAGGACGAGATTGGCGGAGATGTCGGTGATGCTCTCCCGGGAGTCCGGCAGCGCGTCCAGCACGTCCTTCATGCGGATCAGGGTCCAGACCTTCTCGTCGGCGCCGTCGTCATCCCACTCGAGCTCCGCCGAGGTGCCGAAGTTGGAGTTCGGACTGGCACTCTTGATGATCGTGTCCTCGAAGCCGGAGTAGCTTCCGGTCACCGGGTCCTCGCTGCCGACGGTCACCTCCTTGGAGCCCTGCCGCAGGACGACCTCGACCTGCACGGTGTCGTCCGCCTCCGGGGGGTCGTCGCCGGGATCGTCGTCGCGGCCCTGGAACACGCCGTCCACGTGGCCCATGCCGAAGATCAGTTCCGGGCGGCCGTCGCCGCTCAGGTCACCGATCACCGCCACGTCGGTCAGCCCGTCGGTGCGCGGGTCCTCGACCCGCCCCTCGAAACCGGGAAACGCCTCCAGCTCCTCGTACCGCGGGAAGGGCGCCTCGAAGATCACTCCGGGCAGGTCCCGGCTGGTGGCGTTCACGTTCAGCGAGCCGCCGAAGCGCTGCTGGTCCAGTCCGTAAAGCAGGTAGGCCTCGCCGATGTTGCCCAGGTTGCGGGGGTTGCCGAACTGGGCCACCAGGATGAAATCCTCGATGCCGTCGTTGTCGAAATCGCGGGCGCTGATCATCCGCGAGCCCAGGCGCGAGCCCGGATTGAAGCCCTGGAAGGTGGCCCCCAGGAACGTGCGGCCCACCTGCCCCAGATCCACCGACCCGCTGGCGGGCTGGGCCACGTTGACCACGCCGTTGGCGTAGGCGTGCACCGGGTCGTTGGCCTCGTCCTGGATGGTGGCCCGCACGTAGTAGGGACTGCCGTCCGCCCGCACCGGGATCAGGCCCAGGTCCACCGAGTCGGTGAACTCGATGGGGTCGAAGGTGCCCTCGAGCACCGTTGTCTGGAAGAGCACGATGATCTCGTCGCTGTCGGGATTGGCCGGATCGTCGTTCGTGGGATCATCGTCCACGTCCAGCAGCAGATACAGCGTGGCGTCGCTGTCCCGGTCGTACGGTGTGGGGTCGGGGGCGTCGGCGTCCGCGGCGTCCGGCACCTCCTCGGTGGGCTGCACGTTGATCAGCAACTGGTCGTCCTGGGCCACGCTGAGGTTGAAGGCCGGCTGCGTCACCACGATCACCGGAGGGGTGCTGGGGGGGGCGAAACCCGTGCGCGTGACGGTCAGCACCACTCGGACCGGTGCCGCTTCGTTGGTCAGGGCGAAGACCTGCACCGGGGCGTTGATGTCGTCCCGAATGGTGCCGCGAATGAAGTACTCCCCGGGTGCCACCACGGTGGTCGAGGCGATGAACTCCTCGGCGGTGGGCCGGCCGTCGGCGTCGCTGTCGTTCTCCGGCAGGCCGTCCACCAGGGGGATCACCGTGGTCCCGTCGGTGGCGCTCACCAGATCAAAGGAGATCTGGGCCGCCGAATCCGTGTCCTGGTCCGACCACTGGATGGTGAAGGTCCCTCCCTGGGCGACCGAGAGGTCCGCATCCGGGGAGGTGATGGTCATGGTCGGCGGCAGGTTGCCCGAGACGGCGGGCCCCACCAGGGCAAAGGGCGTGGTGTTCCCGCCGCCACAGGACAGAACCGTGGTCAGGAGGATTGCACCGGCCGCCAGGACCAGATGCGGAACCAGCACCCCGCTGCGGGACGAGAAGTTCGCCAACATGTTGCGCACTCCGTACGGCTGTCGAAACCACCCTCCGCTCGCGCGGAGAGATCGTGTCAGGGATGAAGCTTGGGCTGGATGCGGCGAAGCGCCGGCCCACGCCCTTCCGGCGCTTCGGAGGCCGGAACGGGGCTGACGTCCGCGGCTGCACACCCGCCAAGGATCGCGAGCCCGGAAGCACGCGAATCGGCGTGCGCCCCCGCCCGTCTCCCTGCCTCGGGCATGCATCATACGGGGGCCAAAAATGTCCCGTCAAGCAGCACGCCGGCCGGGGTCCGGGGCCCGCCGGCGGTTCCAGATCGCTGGCCCGCTGAGGCTTACAAAAAAAGACAGGGCGGTTTGTTGGGGGTCGCTCTGCGGCGCAGGGTTGCCAAAGGCCCCGCCCGGCAGTGAAATGACACGCGATGAGCGATCCACCCCCCTACATCGATGCATCGACGGCCCGACCTCCCATCGGCGACCCGTGCTACCGGCCGGCGTTGAGCACCACGGCGATTGCGGCCTTCGTCTTCTCGCTGTTGCTCTGCATACCGGTTCTGTCGCAACTCGTGGGGTTGATCCTGGGGATCGCCGGGATCGTGCAGACGGGCGGCGGCCGGCGCAGGGGGCGGGGCTTCGCCATCGCCGCCGTCTGCATCAGCCCCCTGGGCATGTTGGGCTGGGCCGTGCTCGGTGTCTTCGTGGTTCAGTTCTTTGCCGCCCTGATCGCCGTGGGCCAGAACATCGAGCCGCTCCTGGTTGAGGAGGAGGCCGAGCTGCCGGCCCTGGTCGCCGCCTTTCGCCAGGAGGGACTCTCGGCCCGGGCCAAAGCCAGGCTGGACGACGAGGCCCTGCTCGCCTGGGTCCGCGACGCCCGGGCCAGGTTCGGGCCGCTCCGCGAGATCACCGCGCACGAGCGGTTCGTGGAGTCCACCGCCGACCCCCAGACGATCACACTCCGTTTCGTGGCCGGTTTCCCCGACCAACAGCGCGACCTGCGGGTGACCGTGGGGATCGACCAGGGGTGGAAGCCGGTCATTGATGACATCCAGGTCGATGATCTTCGTCTGGTCCCCGACCAATAGCCGTCACGCCACGGGGGGCCGGCAGGACCGCGGTGCTCCGTGGGGCTGGATTTCCTGCGTCCCGGACCGGCTGATCCGCCGCGTGGCCCGGCTCGGTGGCACGCGTCTTGCCCTTGAGCCTCGGCGCAGGAGTCCCTATACTCGGGGATTCGCGGCAAGAACCGCCGAAACAGTTACTTAGCGAGAGGAATGAACCGTGACGGAGATCAGGGCGACCAACATCACTTGGCACGAGGGGCACGTCAGCAGGGAAGAGCGGGAGAAGCTGTTGAGCCAGAAGGGCGTCCTGATCTGGTTCACGGGTCTGAGTGGCTCCGGAAAGAGCACCGTCGCCTACACGCTGGAGCACGCCCTGGTCCAGCAGGGCCGGCTGGCCTACGTGCTCGATGGCGACAACATCCGCCATGGCCTCAACAAGAACCTGGGCTTCAGTGCCGAAGACCGCGAGGAGAACATCCGCCGGATCGGCGAGGTGGCCAAGCTCTTCGCCGACGCGGGCGTCATCACCCTGACCGCGTTCATCAGCCCGTACCGCAAGGACCGCGACAAGAACCGCGAGCTGCTCGGCGAGGGCAACTTCATCGAGGTCTACTGCAAGGCGCCCCTGGACGTGTGCGAGAGCCGTGACCCCAAGGGCCTGTACAAGAAGGCCCGTGCCGGCGAGATCAAGGGCTTCACCGGCATCGACGATCCCTACGAGGAGCCGCTGAATCCCGAAGTGGTCATCGAAACGGACAAGCTTTCTCCTCAGGAGGCGGCTGCCAGGCTGCTCGAGCTGCTGATCGCTCAGGGCAAGATGTCGGAGCCCCAGGCCTGAGGCCGGCACGCCGGCAGGTGACGGGTTGCACCGGGGTGGGGTGCGCCCGCCGGGGCCGCGAGGGCCGTGTGGACATGAAAAAAGAGGATCCGAGCTCGCCGTTACTCGGATCCTCCAAGCCAGGCTGTCCGCCCTTTCGGGCGGAGACCCACAGCCTCACCGCATGCATCGACCCACACCTCGGGGGCCTTTAGCAAGCGAGTCAAAAACGTCGCGGGGCGTGGGACAGCGTCCAGCGCTTCTCCCGCCGCTTCGTGGCCCATACCAGGGCGGCAGACAGCGGGAGACAGCGCCGGCGGCCCTCCCCGCCCGGGGCAGGTTCGATAAAATAGGTTGCTCGCTGCAAAGAGAGCATCTTGTCTGAATTGTCGAGGCGTGGTTTGCCCAGAGTCTGGATTCCTGCCGGGCAGGTCCGTGCCGCGGATTCGGCCCGGTCGGGAGGTGGTGCCCCGCCCGCCGCCGAGCCCAGCCCCCGGCCAGCCGTGTCATGACGGGGTGCGCCCGGGGGCACTCCGCCCGGAACAGGATGCTCCGCATGCCTCGGATGGCGTCCACGGCCACGACCGCCCCGGGCCAGCCCGCCGAACGTCTCCGCAGCCCTGGGGGAACATACCCCACTGCGCCAGATTGACTTATATTCGTTTCCCTTCTCCGGGTGCCCGCGGGCGGGAAAGTCAAAGGCCGCCGGCTGTCAAATGCACAATGTTAGATTAGGGAACAGTCCCCACGGTACAACGGCTTGTGCGTCAGGTGGGGTGCCGCCACTGCATCATGCGCGTTTACCCCCTCATCAGGCCCCTTCCTGGCGTTCTAGGGCACATTCCTCATGGCATCGTCCGAGAATATGGGCTAATCTTACGTGTGAAGGCGACGAGGGGTCAAATCAGTCGCCCTTGCCAACCGGCAAGCGGGTAACGCGGGCCGGCACGACATCACGGGCAAGGATTCGCCTACTCAGAGAAACGCAGGGAGGCTCGGCTGCCGCCGGCAGAACGCAAGGACGCACTGCCGAAAAGCACGCCCCGACCCCGAGCGACGGACCAGGGATCGGACCGTCGCGAGGGCCAACCTCGCCGGCCCGACCGGACCGGTTGGGCGGCATGCGAGGTGGGGCCGGCGGGCAAAGCCGGAAGGCGGAGAAGGAACTCCGCACACGAGATTCAGCGACGTGAAGTCGACCGCCGGCCCCGCGAAGGAGCGCTGGGGGCCGGCAGAGAGGGAAACCGTAGCGGCCCGCGGCATGGAGGCAGTGGGTCGCCCGGATGGGAACAGCGGTTCGGCGTTCTGGAACCAGGTGCTTCGTGAATGCAGGGAGGCAGACGCGATGAACACCAGCATACTCCGGAGCACGTCGGCTGGGGATGTGGACAGCGCCGTCACGGCAGGGAAGCCCACGCGACGCAGGGTGCAGCAGACAAGACGTGGCGCATCGAGATTGCGACCGTGTAATCAAGGGCGTAACGTGATGACCCCTCGCTCTTCGCCCCGTGGAACGATCGCGTTGCGTTGCGTCGGGCATCCTGAGCCACCCCCAGCCGGCGGACCCTTTATCCCCTTCCCGACCTCGGGCAAGTTCGGGACCCACTCGGGAGGCGACCCCAGGGCAAGGGAATGTCCACCTCCCGGGACCAGCGTCCCGGCTGCGTGTTGTGCCCGCCGACGTACCAAACCGGCGTGGTGAACGGAGTCCGCCGTGTTTTGGGAGCAAGCTGTGGTTGTGGAATCGATGGATCGCGAGATCGTTGACTGGGCGGCCAGCCGGTCCGCTCCCTGTTACTACACGCAGGAGCACGAGCTTCCGGAGCCCTGCCTGAAGGTCCATTGTGGGCACGTGACCGCCTATTTCTGCGGCGGCCGGCTCACCAGGATCTGGGCCCACGCGGACCACACCTTCCTCGACGACATGTTCGCGGAACTGACCGATCTGTTCGCCCTCTGCGCCCGGTTGCCGGCGGCGCGGGGGGCAGACAACTGCCCGTCGTGGTCGGCGGCCCGGGTACGCCTGGACGACCGGCCGGCGGTCGGCTGAACAAGGAGCGACCGGCGGAGCGGGAACGGAGTGCGGCTCGTCCGGCGGGCGTGTTTGCCGCCGGCGGACCGCTGACAGAACGAAGCCTTCCACTCGCTGCGGCACCCTCTGAGCGCGCCAAGAAACCTGGGGTGCCGCGCGTCCTTTTTACGACCTCCCGGGCCGGCTTCCGCGCCACCCCGGGGCTTGCCCACCGACAACGAGTCGACAACCACCCCACCCGAGAGTATAGTCTGGCCTCCGCGGGGTCGTTGAGGGGTGGGCACCCAGCGCTGCCCGCCGGCGGCGTCTGGCCGACGCAACGGGCTTGAGGATGAAACCGCAACCAGGGGGCACCCGGTTGGCGGGATGCCGGCCGCGCGGTCGCGAGTTGCCACGCCGCCGCGAAATCCCCACCACAAGACGGGCGTTGACGGCGTTGTCTGTGGGCGGCCCACGCCCGGGCCGCCGACTCGGCGGCGGCGGCGGGGGTGTTTCTGCCCGGCACACGCGCTTGGCCCGGGAGGGGCCCGGCTGTTCCGCTCGACCGTGGCTTGACCCCGCCCACCTGCCACGCCCGAGCTGTTCCGCCCGTGGGCCGATGGGGACCAGCACCAGGCTGAGAGAGACATGCCGCAACCTGTGATCACCGTATTCCTGGTCGATGACCACGCCCTGGTACGCGGCGCCCTGAGCGAACGGCTGGAGCGGGAGCCGGATCTCGTGGTCGTGGGAGCCGCCGGTACCGCGGACGACGCCTTCGATCCGATCATTGCCGTCGCCCCGGACGTGGTGCTGATGGACATCGACATGCCCGGCGTGAACTGCTTCGACGCCGCCCGCAAGATCCTCACGCTCAGCCCGGATACCCGGGTCGTTTTCCTGAGTGGTTTTCTGAACGACCGCTACGTCGAGCAGGCCCTCGAGGTGCAGGCCCGCGGTTACCTCAGCAAACGCGAGCCGCCGGACACCGTGGTGTCGGCCATCCGTGAGGTCGCCGCCGGCGGTGCCTACTTCTCCGAGGATGTGCAGTCCAGGATCGTGGTGGAGGCCCAGGGTGTGCGGCTGGCCTCGGCCTTGCGGTCCCGGGCGTCGCTGCTCACGCCGCGCGAGCTGGAGATCATTCGCTACATCGCCCGCGGGATGACCAAGAAGGAGATCGCCGGCGTGATGCACATCAGCGTCAAGACGGTGGATCGCCACACGGTCAACCTGATGACCAAGCTGGACATTCACGACCGGGTGGAGCTGACCCGCTTCGCCATCCGCGAGGGCCTGGCCGAGCCCTGACCGGCCCGGGCTGCCGGAGGGTGTCGCCGCCCCCCGTGGATGCCGGCAGCGACCCGCCGGGGGTGGGGCGCTGCCGGTGTATCCCCACGAGTGGGGTCCGCGGTTACTCGCCGGCCACGGGAATCCTCCGCGGCTTGGCGGCCTCGGCCTTGTGCAGGGTGACCGAAAGGACGCCGCCCGCCAGCAGGGCCTCGATCTTCGACACGTCCACCTCGGACGGCAGCCGGAAGGACCGCGAGATCTCGCCCGCCGCCCGCTCCCGGACGTGGTAACGCTCGCCCTCGCCCTGCTCGGCCGCCTCCCGCTTTGCCGAGAGGGTCAGCACACCGTCGTCGACGGTGACGTTGACGTCCTCCGTCCGCACGCCGGGCAGGTTGGCCTCGATGAAGTAGTGATCGCGGTCCTCGCGGATGTCCACGGCGAAGTCCCGCCGGGTGCCGGCCAGCACCTCGTCATCCAGCAGACCGAGCATGCGAGTTGCCCGATCGAACGGGGTGCCCCCGTTCCAGGTTGCCGGCGGACCACCCCAGTTGCGACGATTCAAACGCACCGGAAACATCATGCACCTCCTGAGCCGATCGACCGGCTCTGCTGGTTGTACCGAACCACGTCGTTCCGGCGTTCAGGGAGGCACTCGGCATGCCACCCGCAGGCAGGCGAGCTAAGTGGTTTTTCAGGAAGTGTTTACGGATCGAGATGCCGGCCAGGCCGTACCCCTCGCCCTGCCACCCTGGCAAGGTCCACGGGGGCGATTCCGCTATAACTTAGCCTGGGAAAATAGATTATGGTCTGCCGCGCCGGGATGGCCGAATTCGGCGGCTCAGTCGTCGTACCTATCCTCGAGGGCCTCGCGGTGGTCCTCGCACTCGTCCAGTTTCTCGCGGAGGCGGTCGTTCTCGTGTTCCAAATAAGCAATCTGCCGATACGCTTTCCGGAGCTCGGCGCGGGCCTCTTCGTGGGACGCGGTGGGGGGGATCCGGGTGGACTCGATGTGTTCCGGTGGAGGATCCGAGCCGATCTGGATCCGCTCGGGGGCCCGCACCTGCACGCAGCCGCAGGCCCAGATACAGGCGATGACGCCGGACAGGAAGATTGCCAGAATGTTCTTTCTCATGATGGCCACACCGAAAAAGAGAAGGTCGTCGGCGGCAGGGGGAGGCTAGCCCGCGCCCTGCGCTGCGTCAAGGGAATTCGATGAGGGTCCCGCGGATCACGTTTTTGTTCGGATGCACGGCCAGCGGCAAGGGCGCGGTCGGGCGCGAGCTGGCCCGGCGGATCGGGGGCGAGATCATCAGCGTGGATTCCATGAAGGTGTTCCGGCGGATGGACGTGGGCACGGCCAAGCCGAGCGTCGCCGCCCGGCGGGAGATCCCCCACCACCTGATCGACGTGGTCGAGCCGAGCGAAAACTTCTCGGTGGCCTCCTTCGTGGCGCAGGCCGACGCGGCCGCCGGGGCCATCGACGCCCGCGGGCGGCATGTGCTGGCGGTGGGGGGGACGGCCCTGTACATCAAGGCCCTGAGCGAAGGCCTCTTCGAGGGCCCGGCGGCCGATGCGGCCATCCGCGCCCGGCTGCACGGGCGGGCGGAGGCGGAGGGCACGCCGGCGCTGCACCAGGAGCTGTCCCGCGTGGACCCCGAGGCCGCCCAGCGGATCCATCCCAACGACCTGCGACGGATCGTCCGGGCCCTGGAGGTGCACGAGGTCACCGGCCGGCCCATCAGCGAACTCCAAACCCAGTGGGACCGGCAGCGGACCGCCTACCCCTGCACCTTCGTCGGCCTGCGCCGCGAGCGGGAGGATCAGAGCCACCGCATCAACCAGCGCGTGCGACGCATGATCGACCAGGGCCTGGTCGAGGAGGTGCGAGCCCTCCTCGCCGAGCCCCGACCGCTGAGCACCACCGCCCGGCAGGCCCTGGGCTATGCCGAGATCATCGAACACCTCGAAGCCGGCCTGCCCCTTGCGGACGCCGTCGAAAACATCAAAATCAACACCCGCCGGTTCGCCAAGGCTCAGAGGACGTGGTTCAAACGCTTCCGGCAGGCGCTCTGGCTGGACTTGACCGCCGGCGACACCGTCGAAGCGGTCGTCGACCGCATCGTTCAGGAACTCGGAGCCCTATGGTTGCCGTAACCGAGCTGACCAATCTGGCGATCGACCTGATCGACGTTCGCAAGGCCTATGGCCGGACCATTCAGGCCCTGCGCGGCGTCAACATCCAGGTGGGGCGCGGCGAGGTCTTCGGGCTGCTGGGCCCCAACGGGGCGGGCAAGAGCACCCTGGTCAAGATCATCATGACCGTGGTTCGACCCGACCACGCCCTGGGAACGATTCTGGGCCGGCCGCTCGGCAACCGCAAGAAACTGGCGGTCACCGGTTACCTGCCCGAGGCGCTGCGCCTGCCCGCCTATCTCACCGGACGGTCTGCCCTGACCCACTACGCCGCCCTGGCCCGAGTGCCCCGCGCCGCCCGGGAACGCCGGGCCGACGAACTGCTCGAGCGGGTGGGGATGCGGGAATGGGGCCAGGTGCGGGTGAGCAAGTACTCCAAGGGCATGCTCCAGCGCCTGGGGCTTGCCCAGGCACTGATGAACGACCCGGAGCTGGTCTTCCTGGACGAGCCGACCGAGGGCCTCGACCCGCTCGGCCGCCGGCAGATCCGCGAGATGCTCCAGGAGCTCCGCCGCAAGGGCACGACCGTCTTTTTGAACTCGCACCTGCTCAGCGAGGTGGAATCGGTCTGCGACCGGGTCGCCATCCTGGTGGACGGTATGGTCGCCCGGCAGGGCACGCTGAGCGAGCTCACCGAGCACACCATCGAGTACCTGATCACGGTGAGCGGCGAGCTGGAGCCTCTCCGCGAGCGGCTGGAATCGTGTGGAGGTCGGCTGGAGGGCCACACGGTGGTGGTGGCCGGCCACGACACCGGCAGGCTCAACCAGGCCATCGACGTGCTGCGGTCCGAGGGCCGCATGATCGAGTCGGTGATTCCCCACCGCTTCAGCCTGGAGGACGTTTTCGTCGAGGTGTTGGGCCAGGGCGCCGGCGCGGTGCGGACGGCCCGACCCGCGAGCGCGGCCGGCTGACCCGGCGATCAGGCGGACGCCCGGCGACGCCTGCAACCAAGGAGCATCCCGCCACCATGCAGATCTGGGCGCTCATCGTGGACGGCTTCCGCGAGGCCAGGGACCGCAAGCTCTTCTGGGCCATGATCGTGATCAGCGTCCTGATCGCCGCGGGCATGGCCTGTGTCGGCTTCGACGACCGGGGCATGAGCATCCTGTTCGGCGTGTGGCGCGTCGATGATCCGGCGTTCACCGCGGGCGCCGACGCCGCCCGGGCGGTCGTGGGGGCGGTGCTCACCAAGTACATCGCCGGGCTGTACATCGGCTGGGTGGGGATCATCATGGCCCTGATCGCCACGGCGGGCGCGTTCCCGTCGATGATGGAGCGGGGGGCGGTGGAGGTGCTCCTGGCCAAGCCGCTCTCGCGGCCGAAGCTGTTTGTGGGCAAGTACCTCGCCGGGCTGGTCTTCGTGGCCGTCCAGGCGACGGTCTTCGTGGTCCTCACCCTGCTGGTGGTCGGCCTGCGCTGGGGCTACTGGTTTCCCGGCTACCTCTGGAGCATCCCGCTCATCGTGGTGTTGTTCAGCTACCTCTACGGCTTCTCTGTCCTGTTCGCCGTGCTGACCCGCAGCACGACCACCGCCCTGCTGCTGACCATGGTGGCCTGGATCGGGGTGTGGGTCCCGCAGACCACCTACGCCCTGCTGGTGAGCTTCTCCAGCCTCTCGGCCCCGGTGAGCCCGGCCCCGTCGGGCTCCGCCCCGCCCAGCCCCTGGCAGATCGACGAGAAGTGGGTCCGGCTGGCTTCCGCCGCCCGCTGGGTGGTGCCCAAGACCAAGGACATCCCCCTGATCGCCGGGAACCTGATCGGGGCCTCGACCGCCACCGAGGTGGTGCTGGACCCCGGCAACCCGGACCTGCCCGAGCCGGACCGCCGGCAGGCGGCGGCCTCGGTGGAGGTGGAGCGGCGGCTGAGCGACATCAGCATCTTTGAGTCTATAGGATCCTCGCTCTGTTTCGAGGCCGTCGTCGTGCTGCTGGCCATGTGGAAGTTCACCCGCCGCGACTTCTGACCACCGCGGCGGGCACCGGCGGGGGTCGACTTGAGAATCCTGCACGTCATCACCGACCTGCGGACCGGCGGCGTGCCCCTGCACCTGTATCGCCTGGCCCGGCACCTGCACGAGCGGGGTGATCAGGTCCGGGTGGTCAGCCTGTCGCCGCCCGGACCGGTGACCGGGCTGCTGGGGCAGGCCGGCGTGGCGGTGGGGGCCTGCGATGCCGCCGGCTGGTGGGACGCCCGGGTGTTCCCGCGGCTGGCTGCGGCCATCCGGACCTTTCGCCCCCAGGTGGTGCATGCCCTGCTGTTTCACGCCAACCTCGCCGCCCGGGTGGCCTGCCCGCTGGCCGGTGTCGATCCCCGCCGGCTGATCTGCGAGATCCAGACGGTGGAGATCGAACGGCGCTGGCACCTGGCGGTCGACCGCCTGACGCAGGGCGGCTGCCGCCTGGTGGTGGGCAACTCGCCCGCGGTGATCGAGCACCTGGCCCGCCGGGCCGGCATCGCCCGCTCGCGCCTCCGCCTGATTCGGGGCGGCGTGGACGCGGAGGCGATCGCCACGGCCCGACCCCTCGATCGCGCCGAACTGGGTCTGCACCCGGGCACACCCCTGGTGCTCTGGGTCGGGCGCCTGGATCCCATCAAGGGCCTCGACGTGCTCCTGGACGCGGTGACAATAGCGCGTCACCAGCACGCCGTGCAACTGGCCATCGTGGGCGACGGGCCGCTGGCCGGTGAGCTGGGCCGGGCCATCCGCGCGGGCGGACTCGGCGACGTCGTCCACCTGTTGGGCGCCCGCCACGACGTGCCCCGGCTGCTGCGCACCGCCGACGTCTTCTGCTTCCCCTCCCGCACCGAGGGCCTGCCCAACGCGCTGATCGAGGCCATGGCGGCCGGCCTGCCGGTGGTCACCACCAACGCCCCCGGCTGCCGCGACCTGGTGGAGCACGGCCGCACCGGATGGCTGGTGCCGGTGGACGACGCCCGGGCAGCGGGCGCCGCTCTGGTCCGTCTCCTGCGTGATCCGGCTCTCGCCTCCCGCCTGGGAGCCGCCGCAGCCGGGCACGTCTCGCGTAACCTAAGTCTTAAACAATGCTTCGAGAACTACCGGGCCCTCTACCGAGAGGTGTGCCGGTCGTTGCCGGCGACTGGGAACGCCGCGCGGTGTACGTCGGGCGCGGTGTAGCCCCGGATCCCACAGCTCCGGCCTCACGGCGTCTGGTTCTCGTTCTTTTCGGGCGGGCCTCGCACGGGAGCGTCGGCCCGTCGGGATGCATACAGATCCCACAGGTTGTGTTCCTGCGACATTCACCTCCCACCGGTTGATAGGGCGAACACCTCAAGCCTTCGTGCAGGCACGCCAGTACGTTTTGCGTCGAACTTTTTGTGGACTTTTGTGTTGCACGGAGTGGCACCCTGTGGTACGTTTTCCCACGGTATCCCACAAAGTGGGTGTGCTTATCGGTCCAATGGCAAGATGACTTTCACCGGCCACCATGAACGCATCCTGGACGAGAAGAACCGCCTGCAGATCCCTTCGGAGTATCGCAAGGTGGTCGACCCGGAGCGGGACGGCTCGGGCTGGTACGTCATCCTGGGCGAACGCCGGCACACGCTGGCGCTGGTCACGGAGCGGCGCTTCGAGGAGTTGGCCGAGCGGGTGGGGACCGAGTCTCTGTCGGGCCCCGAGTCGCTGGATTTCGAGCAGCGGTTCTTCTCGACGGCCTGCCGCATCGAGACCGACAAGCAGGGCCGAGTGGTGCTGCCGGAATACCTCACCAACATGGCGCGGCTCAAGGGTGAGGTGGTCCTGGCAGGCGCCAAACACCGGATCGATATCTGGCGGAAGAAGGACTTCGACGCGTTCATGGGCATCGACTGGGAGCACGACTGGCCGGACTGGCAGCGCTTCCTGCGAGGCCCGCAAGCCAAGGCTCGGGCTGGCGCGCCCGACGAGTCGTAACGCGGTCCAGGGCAGATGATGCAACCGCAGCGAGTGGAACGAAACTTGGCGCAGAGCGTAGGGGTCACTCCTGAGGGCCCGCCCGGCTGGCGACGGCCGGGCGCCCCCTGGGAGCCCGCCGCCGCCGGACTGGCGGTGGCGGCAGCACCGCCGGACGCGGAGGACACCCCGACAACGGCACAAAACGCCGCCGTGGTGCAGGTGAATGGATTCGCCGGCCCGGCGGTTTCGCGATCAACGGAGCGAGCGCAAGCGATGAACCCGGGTCAGGCACGCCTGGTGCGGCAGGTCCAGCTTCGGCTGAACGGGCGCGGGCCGGCCGGTGACGACGCCCAGTGGGCGCACGCCGTCGCCGAGCTGCGCGGCCGCCTCGGCCGTCTTCAGAAGCTCGGAGCAGAGTTTGCTGCCGTGCGTCTCTCCGGGGACATCGCAGGTTTGCGGGCGGTATCGGTTCCTGATCGCACGGGGGGCGGCCGGTCGCCAGGGACAGGCTGACGGCGCCCCTTCTTTTCAGTCGTGGCTTCGGACGGACCAGGCGATCTTGGTGGAGGTCGGCGGACACACTCCGGTCCTGCTGGGCGCCGTGTGCCAGTTTGTGGCACCAGCGCCCGGCGAGATCGTGGTGGACGCGACGGTCGGCCTCGGCGGGCATGCAGCCGCGTTCGCGGAGGCCATCGGGGGTTCCGGCGTCCTGGTGGGACTGGACGTGGACGCCGGCAACCTGGACTCCGCCAAGAGCCGTCTGGCCGGTTTTCCCGGGCGACTCCGTCTGACTCGCGGTAGCTTCGCCGAACTGTCCGCGGTGCTCGCGGAGGCCGGCATCGAACGGGTGGACGTGATCTTCGCCGACCTGGGCCTCTGTTCCCGCCAACTGGACGACGCCTCGCGGGGTTTCTCCTTCCAGCAGGACGGCCCGCTGGACATGCGGATGGACGACCGGCTGGAGACCACCGCGGCCGACCTGGTCAACCGCCTGCGCGAGCAGGAGCTGGCCGATCTGATCTACCACCACGGGCAGGAGCCGCAGAGCCGGCGCATCGCCCGGCATCTCTGCACCCTGCGGCGATCGAAACGCATCACCCGGACGGCGGAGCTGGCCACGGCGGTGGCGAAGGCCGTCCGGGTCGATCCCGCCTCGCGACGCAGCCGGATCCACCCGGCCACCCGCACCTTCCAGGCGCTGCGCATCGCGGTCAACGATGAGCTCGGGGCCCTGGACCGCCTGCTGGCCTGCGCCCCGCAGTACCTCCGTCCGGGCGGGCGCATCGGGGTGATCTCCTTCCACAGCCTGGAGGACCGCCGGGTCAAGCGGGATTTCCTGCTGCGCAAGAGCGAGGGCCTCTACGAGGTGGCCACCAGGAAGCCCGTGGGGCCCGAGCAGGAGGAACGCAAGGCGAATCCCCGCTCGCGCAGCGCCAAGCTGCGGGTGGCGGTACGAACCGGTGAAGGCATCAACGACAGCGGGACGGGTCGCGGAGCCGCGGCCGGCGGTTCGGAAAGGAGTGGCTAAATGGCGCGGGAGACCAAGGTCGGACTGTTGGTTGGCCTGGGATTCATCATCTGCTTCGCGGTCATTCTCGAGAACCGGGGACGGCGCGAGGCGGCGGGCCCGCTGATGCCGCACCAGGTGCTCTCCCAGGCGGCCACGGGGCTGCCCGCCCCCACCAGCACCGCCGCGGAACGCCGGGCCCAGGAGTACGGGCGGAGCACCGCCCGGCCCGCGGTCACTCCGCCGCCGCGTCCGCCGGCCGCCAGGCAGGCAACGCCGAGGCCGGCAAACCGAGCCGGCCGGCAGCGCCCCACGCGGCGGGTGATGCCGCCGCCGGAGACGTCGCCCGACGCGAAGCCGACCCGCTCCCTGGCGGACATCCTCAACGGCACGCCGCCCGCCCCCCGCGAGGCCGGCGGGCCGGCCCGGCGGCGGGTCGTGCCCGCGGTCGGTCCCCAGCAGTCTCCCTCGGCGCCCGCCGGTCCCCAGCTCGCCCGGGGCGCCACGCCGGTTTCGGAGGCCGGCCCCCCGGCGTCCTCCGCGGCGCCCGATCCCTCCGGGCCAGTGACACTCGCTGGCACCTCGGCGGAGGATCCCTCGGCCGCTGCCCGGAGCCAGCCGCCGGCCAGACCGCAGCCGGTCGCCGCCCAGGCCGTCCGCCGCTACCGGGTCAGGAAGGGCGACACACTGACCGGCATCGCCGCCGAGCAGTACGGCACCCGGTCGAAGCGGGTGATCGACGCCATCTACGAGGCCAACCGGTCCGAGCTCTCCAGCCCCAATGCCCTGCGTCCGGATCAGGAACTGGTGCTGCCGGAGATCGAGGGGGTCTCCACGCCCGCCGAAGGTCCCGGAGAGACACCTCCGGCCGAACAGCGGGCCCCGAAGCCCGAAACGAAGCAGCCGTACCGCTACTACCAGGTACGGCAGGGCGACCGCTACGCCACCATCGCCCGCCGGACCCTGGGAAGCGAGTCCCGCTGGCGGGAGATTGCGGAACTCAACAAGGACATCTTCCCGAACCCGGCGCGCATCCGGTACGGCGTCCGCATTCGTCTGCCGGCCGACGCGAAGACGGACTAGGGCGGGGTCTCGTTGATACGCTGCGGAGACCAGCCGCGAACGGAACAAGTCCCGACGAGGTCGGGAGTTCGCGCGGAATCCGGA
>Ga0180432_10004276_pt1 | contig 19726 bp, 15 predicted proteins | sample SS_ome_10_FD_132414 | JGI IMG/M metagenome (GOLD analysis project Ga0180432, IMG submission 132414) | Hypersaline lake sediment archaeal communities from the Salton Sea, California, USA - SS_1_MS_2 metaG | ecosystem: Environmental > Aquatic > Non-marine Saline and Alkaline > Hypersaline >...
CTTCCCGACGCGAAGTCAGTGCAGACATGACCGGCTTCCTCCTTGAAGCCTCCCCCGAAAACACCCCCGCCCTCAATAATACCTTCGGCTACCCCCCGCTCCCGCCTAAAGTGTCACGCACCCCTGGCCGACTGGAAAAACCGCGACGCCGCCGGTAGGTTGTTATCCTCTGTCGACCTGGACCCATGGGTGGCCCCGGCAGGTCGGCGCGTCATCAAGCTGGACCCGTTCTCCAGTGCCCCCGGTCTCCTGACGGAGCCGACGATGTCCAAAACGATCCTGCTCATCGGCGCCTTCGATGTGAAAGCGGAGGAGTACGACTTCGTTCGTCGGCTGATCGAGGGGCTGGGTTGCCGGGTCCTGACGATGAATAGCGGCGTGATGGGGGGGACCGACCTGTTCGACGTGGACATCGACAGCGGCGAGGTGTCCGAGGCGGGCGGGGGCGATCTGGCGGAGCTTCGACGTGCGAACGATCGGGGAGCGGCCCTGAACGTGATGAGTCGGGGCGCGGCGGTGCTGGCTGAGGAAGCGTATCGGGCGGGTCGGTTCGACGGCGTCCTGGCCATGGGAGGCAGCGGGGGGACGGGCGTGGGGACGGCGGCGATGCGGGCCCTGCCGATCGGTGTGCCGAAGGTGATGGTCTCGACCCTCGCGGCTAGCGACACCGCTGATTTCGTCGGGGTCAAGGACATCACGATGATCCCGTCCGTGGTCGACGTGGCCGGCGTGAACCGGATCAGTGAAAAGATCTACAAGCAGGCGGCCGGCGCGATCTGCGGAATGGTGGCGATGGACTACCGTCCGTCCGCCGCACAGAAGCCCATCATCGCGGCCAGCATGTTCGGCAACACCACGCCGTGCGTCGATCACTGCCGGCAAGCGCTGACGGCGAAGGGATACGAGGTCCTGGTCTTCCACAGCACCGGCAGCGGGGGCCGGACGATGGAAGGCCTGGTGTCCGAGGGCCACGTCGCGGGTGTGCTGGACATCACGACCACGGAGTGGGCGGACGAGGTCTGCGGCGGGGTCTTCAGCGCGGGCGATACGCGGCTCGACGCGCCCGGCAAGATGGGCGTGCCGCATTTGATCGTGCCGGGCTGCGTGGACATGGCCAACTTCGGGGGCCGTGAGACGGTCCCGGAGCGATACGCGGATCGGCGATTCTTCGAGTGGAGCCCGACCGTGACGCTGATGCGAACCGACGTCGCTGAGAACGCCAAGATGGGCGAGGTCTTCGCCCAGAAGGCCAGCGCCGCCACGGGCCCGGTGGCGTTCCTGTTGCCTCGGCAGGGCGTGTCTATGCTGGACAAGCCGGGGGAGCTGTTCTGGTGGCCAGAGGCCGATCTGGCGATGTTCGACGCGATCCGCCGGCACGTCAGGCCCGACGTCGACGTCGTCGAGATCGACTGCAACATCAACGATGAGGCGTTCGCCGAGAAGGCCGTCGAGATGCTGTTGGCGATGATGCCGAAGACGTAGAAGCGCAGGAGGCAGACATGGCGTTCAGCAGAGACGAGATCCTGGCGCGACTCCGCAAGAAGATCAGCGCGCGGCGGCCCATCATCGGTGCCGGTGCCGGGACGGGGATTTCGGCGAAGTTCGAGGAGGCGGGCGGGGTCGACCTGATCGTGATCTACAACTCCGGCCGGTTTCGGATGGCGGGCCGCGGCTCGCTGGCGGGTCTGCTGCCCTACGGCGACGCCAACGCGATCGTCATGGAGATGGCCCGCGAGGTCCTGCCAGTGGTCAAGGACGCGCCGGTGTTGGCGGGTGTGTGCGGGACCGATCCGTTCCGACTGATGGACGTCTTCCTGGGCGAGGTCAGGGCGGCCGGGTTCTCCGGCGTGCAGAACTTCCCGACGGTGGGTCTGTTCGACGGGCAGTTTCGGGCGAACCTCGAGGAGACGGGGATGGGGTACGGCCTGGAGGTGGACATGATCCGGCTGGCCCGCCAGATGGATCTTTTTACCACGCCGTACGCGTTCAATCCGGACGAGGCCCGGGCGATGGCGGAGGCCGGCGCCGACCTGATCGTGGCCCACATGGGTCTGACCACCAAGGGCTCGATCGGCGCCAGCACGGCCGTGACGTTGGAGGACGCACCGGGCAAGGTCCAGGCGATCTGTCAGGCGGCCAAAGACGCCAACCCCGACGTGATCTGCCTGTGTCACGGCGGCCCGATCGCCGAGCCGGAGGACGTCGAATTCGTGCTGCAGCGCACGAAGGGTGTCGACGGGTTCTACGGCGCGTCTAGTACGGAGCGGCTGCCCACGGAGGTGGCCATCAAGGAGCAGATGCGCCGGTTCACGTCCGTCACGTTCTGACGGGTGCAGGCGGGCTGGCCCTCGGCGCACGCCATCCATACAAGGAGAACACCATGCCACAGATCAAGCACGCCGTGCTGATGAAGTTCAAGTCGACCACGACGCCGGCCAAGATCGACGAGATCTTCGCGGCGCTGCGGGGATTGCAGGGCAAGATCCCAGGCATACTGGACTTCACCGGCGGACCGTACTCGAGCGAGGAAGGCCTAAACAAGGGCTTCACGCACGGGTTCGTCATGACATTCGCCGACGCGGCATCCCGTGACGGTTACCTGCCGCACCCCGAGCATGAGGTGGTCAAGGGACTGATCGTGCCGGAACTCGACGGGGGCCTGGATGGCGTGATCGCCTTCGACTGGGAGGTCTAGCGACTCGATTGGATGTATTAGGGAGGCGGCCTGCACAGCGGGCCGGCGATGGGACAGTGCGACGTTGCGTCATGCCATCGGGGCGCCCACCGGGCGGATAAGCATGAGGAAGGGGCTGATGGGAATCGTTCTGTCCTTCGCCTCGGGGGCGGGGACCGTATCGGCAGGTGAGGCACGGCATCCACCGGGAGGGGACATGAGGCTGTGGTGCCGCCAACCGGCGGCGCGCTGGACCGAGGCGATGCCGATCGGCAACGGCCGTCTGGGCGGGATGGTGTTCGGCGGCGTGGTGCGCGAGCGGATTCAGCTCAATGAGGACAGCCTGTGGTCCGGCGGGCCGCAGGACGCTGACAACCCCGAAGCGTTGAAGCACCTGGAGGCCGTCCGCAAGCTCCTGGCGGACAAGAAGTTCAGCAGGGCCGCGGCCCTGGCCAACAGAACGCTCGTCTGCAAAGGACCGGGATCCAACCGCGGCACGGGCGCCTACCACGCCTATGGTTCGTACCAGACGCTGGGCGACCTGCGCTTGGCGTTCGACGGCCATCAGGACAGTCCGGTCGATTACCGCCGACAGCTCGACCTCGACACCGCCGTTGCAGCCGTGACGTATCGCATCGGCGGGGCGACGTTCTCGCGCGAGGTGTTCGCCAGCGCCGTCGACCAGGTTCTTGTGATCCGGCTGACATGCGATCGGCCCGGGCGCGTCTCGTTCACGGTTGGGCTCGATCGCGACGCCCGCAGCGGGTCGCACCGGTGGAAGAACGACTCACGTTTGGATCCATTCGAGAAGACCGAGGAGTCCGAACCGGCGATCAAGGCGCGGTGCGAAGGCGACAATCTGCTCGTGATGCGCGGCCGGGCAGGGTCGGGCAAGGGGATGGCGTTCGAAGCGCGTCTGCTCGTCCTGAACGAGAGAGGCCGGGTGGCCCGGACCGAGGACGGCGGGAGCTTGGCCGTTCGAGACGCTGACGCGGCGACGCTGCTGCTGTCGGCGGCGACGGATTACCGCGGCAAGGATCCCGATGCGGTCTGCAGATCGCATCTTGCCGAGGCGTCGAAGCGGTGTTACGCCGACCTTCGCGCGAGACACATCGCCGACCACCGGGGATTGTTCCGCCGGGTGGACATTGATTTGGGTAGTGCAGGAAATGGGTCCGACCGTGCCACTGACGAACGATTGGCGGCCGTTAAGGCGGGCGCCCACGATCCGCAACTGGTCGCGCAGTACTTCCAGTTCGGAAGATACCTGCTGATCTCCAGCTCGCGTCCCGGCTGCATGCCCGCCAATCTGCAGGGCATCTGGTGTGACCACATTCAAGCGCCGTGGAACGCTGACTATCATCACAACATCAACGACCAGATGAACTACTGGCCTGCCGAGGTGTGCAATCTGGCCGAGTGTCATTCGCCCCTGTTCGAGCTGATCGATTCGCTCCGCGAGCCGGGCCGGCGAACGGCGAAGGTTCACTACGGCGCGCGCGGATGGGTGGTGCACACCATCTCGAACGTCTGGGGATTCACCTCACCGGGTGAGCATCCCGGTTGGGGTCAGTTTGCGGCGGCCGGGGCCTGGCTGTGCCAGCATCTGTGGGAGCACTATGCGTTTGGCAGCGACCGTGAGTTCCTCGCCTGGGCGTATCCGATCATGAAGGAGTCCGCGGAGTTCTACCTCGATTTCCTGGTGGAGGATAAGGCGCACGGCTGGCTGGTGACCGGACCGTCGAACTCGCCAGAAAACCGGTTTCGTACGCGTGACGGGCAGGTGGGGACGGTCTGCATGGGACCGTCGATGGACATGCAGATCGTGTGGGATCTGTTTGGGCACTGTATCGAGGCGAGTCGGGTGCTGAAGGTCGACGAGCCGTTCCGCAAGACGCTCGAAAAGACCCGTGCTCGACTGGCCCCGCCGCAGATCGGCAAACACGGTCAGCTGCAGGAGTGGCTGGAAGACTACGACGAGCCCGAGCCCGGCCACCGGCACGTGTCGCACCTGTTTGCGCTGCATCCGGGCCATCAGATCACGCTGCGGGGCACGCCGGACTTGGCGCGGGCAGCGGCGGTAACATTGGCGCGGCGATTGGCGCACGGCGGGGGCCATACCGGCTGGAGCCGGGCATGGATCATCAACTTCTACGCGCGACTCGAGGACGGCGAGCGGGCATACGCGAACCTGCAGGCCCTGCTGGCCAAGTCAACGATGCCCAATCTGTTCGACGATCACCCGCCGTTCCAGATCGACGGCAACTTCGGCGGGACGGCCGGCATCGCCGAGATGCTGCTGCAAAGCCACGCCGGCGAGCTCCGTCTACTCCCTGCGCTGCCGAAGGCGTGGCCCGCGGGGCACGTGGCGGGCTTGCGGGCCCGCGGGGGATTCGAGGTCGATATCCGTTGGCGCGACGGTAAGCTGACACAGGCCACCGTCCGCTCGCGACTGGGCGGTCCGTGTCGCGTGCGGAGCGACGCCTCAATGAACGTGCGGCACGCGGGTCGTGCGGCGAAGGTCGATCATCCAGAGCCCGCGCTCGCCGTGTTCGACACCGAGCCGGGCGCGACCTACCTCGTTACGCTGAAGCAGTCGTTCGAGGCAAGGGCGTCGTTGCGTTGACCGCGCAGTCTGGGAGAGATGTGGAGGTCGTTGGATGTCTCATCTGGTTGCAGCAATGCTGGTGTCTGGGAGTTCCGGGCTGGGGGCGGGGCTAGACGAACACGACATGGCCCTCAAGGTGCCGCCCGTGCACGTCAACCCGAACGGGAAGTACGCCACTCAGACGCGTCTGTGGCAGGGCATCCCCAGTTTGGAGCGAGCGACCAACGGACGGCTGTGGGCGGTGTGGTACACAGGCGGCGAGGGCGAGGGGAACCAGAACTACGTGGTCCTCGTGACGAGCGGAGATGACGGCAAGACCTGGTCAGGCCCGAAGCTCGTCGTTGATCCGCCCGACCCGGTCCGTGCGTTCGACCCCTGTTTGTGGCACGACCCGACGGGCCGGCTGTGGGTCACCTGGGCGCAGAGCTACACCCTCTTCGACGGTCGGGCCGGCGTGTGGGGCGTCACAACCGAGAACTCCGACGACGAAACGCCGACCTGGTCCGCGCCGCGTCGGATCGCCAACGGAATCATGATGAACAAGCCGACTGCCCTGTCCGACGGCGCGTGGGCGTTCCCGACGGCCGTCTGGAACCGCAAGCCGTTCCGCAAGGACATGGCCGCCGATCGGTTCAGCAACCTGACGATCACCCGCGATCAGGGCAAGACGTTCACCCGCGTGCAGGGCCCGGCCATACCCGAGCGACAATGCGATGAGCACATGCTCGTCGAGCGAAAGGACGGCAGCTGGTGGGTGCTCGTCCGAACGACCTACGGGATCGGGCAGAGCGTCTCGAACGACAAGGGCAAGACCTGGTCGCCGGGTCGGGACTCGAAGATCAAGAGCCCGGTCGCGCGGTTCTTCATCCGCCGGCTTCGATCGGGCAGGCTCCTGCTGGTTAACCACTACAAGTTCACGCGCCGATCGCACATGACCGCGTCGCTCTCGGACGACGACGGCAAGACGTGGTACGGCCACCTGCTGCTGGACGAGCGCAAGTACGTTTCCTATCCCGACGGCGTCGAGGCGCCGGACGGGCGGATCTACATCATCTACGATCGTGAGCGACACCGCGCCAAGGAGATCCTGATGGCCGTGTTCACCGAAGCCGACGTCGCCAAAGGCAAGTGCGTCAGCAAGCACGCCCGGCTCAGGGTCCTGGTCAACAAGGTCGGGAACAAGTAGACGCGGGTGTCGCTTGCGGGATCAACGCAAGAAGGAGGACCGATGCCGAGTATTTCATTCCACGGGGCCGCACAAGAGGTGACCGGTTCGATGCGATTGCTGGACGTAAACGGTGCCCGGATCGCGCTGGATTGCGGCCTGTTTCAGGGGCGTCGCGCCGAGGTCCGGGCCAAGAACTTGTCGCTGCCTTGCCCGCCAAACGAGATCGACGCCGTTGTCCTGTCGCACGCCCACATCGACCATTCGGGACGATTGCCACACCTGGTCAAGGAGGGTTTCGCCGGCCCGATCTATGCCACCGCGGCGACGCGGGATCTGGCGGCCGTTATGCTTGCCGACTCGGCACACATCCAAGAGGAAGATGCCGAATACTGGAACAAGAAGCGCGTGCGACGCGGTGATGAGCCGATCGAACCCCTCTACGACCGCAACGACGCCGTGCGGACAATCGAGCTGTTCTTCGGCATTCCCTACGGCCGAGAGTTTCCGATCGCCCCGGGTGTCAAGGTTCGGTTCAGGGACGCAGGCCACATGCTCGGGTCGGCGACGGTCTTCCTCGAGATCGACATCGGAAACGGTCGGTCCCGCACGTTGCTGTACACGGGTGACCTGGGGCGGTTCGGCGTGCCTATCCTGCGGAATCCGGAACCCTTGCCGGAGTGCGACTACCTCATCTGTGAGAGCACGTACGGCGGTCGTCGTACGGACCCGGTGCCGGACATGAAGGAGCGACTGGCCGAGGTGGTCGAGGAGACGTGCAACCGCGGGGGCAAGGTGATCATCCCGTCGTTCAGCGTTGGGCGGACACAGACCATCGTCTACAACCTGCACCAGCTTTTCGCCGAGGGGAGGCTGAAGGCCGTGCCGGTCTTCGTTGACAGCCCAATGGCCGTCAACGCCACCGAGGTCTTCAGGTTACATCCCGAGTGCTACGACCTGGATGCGCGGGCGTTCAACTTCGAGACGGGCGACATGCTCGGGAACGGCTGTTGCACGTACGTGCGCGACGTGGAGGAGTCCAAGAAGATCCATCGGCGGCGCTCGCCGTGCGTAATCATCTCGGCCAGCGGCATGTGCGAGTACGGGCGAATACTCCACCATCTCAAGAACAACATCCGAAGCGCCAAGACGACCGTGCTGATCGTGGGGTTCCAGGCGCAGCACACCTTGGGGCGGCGGCTGCTGGAGGGCGTCAAGAGGGTCAAGATCTTCGGAACGATGTACCCGGTCAACGCGCGGGTGGTGGTCCTGAACGGCTACAGCTCTCACGCGGACGCCGATGAGCTGCGGCAGATGACCAAGCCGCTGGCCAGCAAGTGCCGGCACGCGTTCCTGGTGCATGGCGAGCCGGATCAGTGTGAGGCGCTGCAGACGACGTTGTCGGCGTCGGGGTTCGCCAAGGTGAGCATTCCCGGCTCCGGTGAGGCGTTCGAGCTGACGTAGGCCGCGATGGGGACGCAACGATGTTTGGGCTGGTGGCGGGATGCGTCATTGCGATCGTGGCGGCGGGGGGCCAGAAGACCACGTCAGGGCCAGCGTCGTTCAAGTCCGTGACGTTCGAGGCGGAGCGGTGCGACATCTTCGGCGGTCAGGTCGCGTCGGTGAAGGACGCGAGCAAAGGCCAGGCCGTGCTCCTGGACAAGGCCGGCGACGGTCGGGACGAGACGGTGGTGGGCTGCCAGGACGGTACGATGCAGGTGGTCGGCACCGACGGCAAGGCCGCGTGGTCGCACGAGTTCGCCGCCAAGATCAACGACATCTGCACGTCCGACCTAAACGGTGACGGGGTGCAGGAGGTGATCGCCGGTGTGGAGGACGAGCACATCTACGCCGTCAAGACGGGCGGGACACTGCTGTGGTCGCATCGGTTCGAGCCGTACAAACACACACCGGCCCACGTCCGCGTGGTGCATGCAGCCGACTTCGATCGCGACGGTACGCCGGAGGTGGCCGTTGGGTGTGCCAACAGCTACTTCTTTGTGCTGGACAACCGAGGCAAGCTCCGCATCGATAAGGACGGCGCGCGGTGGGAGACCAAGACCTACCATCAGGCCAGCGCGATCGGGTCGGCCGACGTGGACGGCGACAAGCATCTGGAACTGCTGTGCGGATGCACCTACTTCGCGCGGTACATCGTGAGTTTCCACAAGCGGCGATGGCTGCGGACCAACGCGCTGCGCGGCTGCATCAGCGGTTGCGGTTCGATCGCAACGGCCGACGTCGACGGTGACGGTCACGCCGAGGCTATCTTCGCCGACAAAGACGGCCGGATCGCCGCGGCTGAGAAGGGCGAGCCCTACAAGGCTGAGGTCCTCTGGGAACGGTTCATCGGCGATGACGACATCACCCGGGTCCTGTCCGACGACCTGGACCGCGATGGCCGGCCTGACCTGCTGGCCGCGTCGCGAAGCGGATTCCTCGCCCGGCTGTCGGCGAGCGACGGTAAGATCGCGTGGCTGCAATACGGTCAATCGGACATGACGGACGCGGGCGCCGCGGACCTGATCGGCGATGCCCGGCGAGAGGCGGCCGCGTGTAATCTGGACGGATACATCTACGTGTACGACAGCGCCGGCAAGCTGGTTGCCCGAAGATTCCTGGGCGGGCCCGTCACGAACGTGGGCGTCGTCGGCGTCGGGGGCGGCGCGAAACCGTTGGTCGTGGGCGCCGCGGGATCCGACCTGGTGGCGATTCGCTGTCGTTGAGCCGCGGAGGCAGGAGCATGGGCCGACTGGTCTGCCGTACGCAGGAGTGGCTGGGTGTCGCGATCCTGCTGGGGTTCGCGTTGACTGCGCCGGGCAGGGGGGAGGTCTCGAAGAACCTGCTCGTAAACGGATCATTCGAGGAGTGGGCGAGCGATCAGGCGCTTCCGACCGGCTGGTCGCGGTATGCCGGCGGGGGGAAGGATCAGCAGATCAAGCGGATGGACCTGGGCGAGGACGGCGGACGGGCCGTGTTGCTCGCCGACGGCGATACTACGGCTGAAATCGGCCTGGTACAGACGCGACCGGCCAGTCCGGGATTGACCTACGAGGCGAGCGTCGAGATCCGCGCGGTCAAGGGGGCCAGGACGCACGGGGCGCATCTTCAGTTGCGGTTCGTGCCGTCGGGCCAGTTTGGTCAGGTCAGCTTCGTATCAAAGGACGCGGCGAAGTTCCAGCGCGTGGCCGTCAAGAAGACCGCTCCGGCGGGCACCAAACAGGCGGTGATGTACCTCTACACCCACCGGGCGCCGACGCCGAAGGTCTTGCTTCGGAACGCGAGCCTGGTCTCGGGCGTCTCGCCGCCCCCTCCGCCGCCTCCTGAGCCGATCCCGCCGGTCTACACCAAGCTGAAGGACTTGCACTTGAGCACGCCGCTCGTCGACGGCCCCAAGTCGAGGGCCACCATCATCGCGCCAACTTCGGGCGTCTATCAGAAGCAGGCCCTGCAGATCCGGACGGCGATCGGCGCGCTGACCGGGGTCATGCTTCCCATCGAGACCGATGACGCAGCGGCGGCGTCGGTCCCGATTCAGGGGCACCTGATCGTCCTGGGCAACCGCTCGACGAACAAGACCATCCGTAAGCTGTACGACTTGTACTACACGCTGCTCGACCTGCGTTACCCGGGGCCCGGCGGATACGTCGTTCGCACGTTGCACAATCCGTTCGGTGACGGGCGAAACGTCATCTTTGTCGGTGGCAGCGACCTGCCGGGCGTGGACGCCGCAGTGAAGGCCTTCATCGGGGTCTTGAACAGGTCCGGTGCCAAGCACGGCGCGCTGACCATCGGTCGGGTCGCCGAGGTTCAGCTCGGCAAGGGGCTGGTCGTGCCGACGGACCTCCGCGAGTTTATGACCTGGGAGGCGTCGAAGGGCTACCGGTCGGTGGGTTACTTCGGGTGGAACAGCATCAGCAAGCGGATGGCGATGTACTACATGACCGGCGAGCCCTTCCACGCCCGCGAGGCGATCCGGCTGGCCTTTCCGGACGCCAAGGCCAAGCAGGAGATCGCCGACATCGACGGCGAGCGGATCGAGAACAAGGACGAGCCGCTCAGCGGACCGTACCACTACAACGCGCACATGATGATCCTGTTCTGGGACCTGATCGAGGAGAGCCCGGTCTTCACCGACAAGGAGCGGCTGCGCGTCACCAACGCGTTCTCCAAGCAACTGAACCACCGCAAGAACGAGGGCATCTATGGGCTGACCTCACCGCCGAGGTGCGTCGGGTCCCGTCACGGCCAATGGTCGGCGATCTCGCTGTATTGCCTGGGGAGATACTTCCGGAAGGACTATCCCAACCGGATCTGGCATCAATGCATCGAGGGCGCCAAGCTGCACTTCAAGCCCCTCCACAGCCACGCGTGGATCGCCGGCGAGAGCGACAACCTATTCTGGTACAACACGGCCATCGCCCCGATCTTCACGTATCTGACGCTGACGGGCGATCGCAAGCCCGTCGAGAACGGCGTGATGCGGACGCTGCTCCGCGGTCAGGAGATCCTCGTCAGCGGCCGGCAGCCCGACTGGGCGTTGAACGCCGCGTCGATGGGGTTCCTGAACAAGGCCGCCTACGTGATGCAGGACGGGCGATATGTCCACTACCGTCAGCGCACGGGCGTGGACACGGAGGTGTTCCGCCTCGGCCAGTCCTATTGGCCGGAGCCGAACCTGTCGCCCAAACCGCCCGACGATCTGGTGGGCAAGTGGTCGATCAATCCCCTCCCCGAGCCGATGTGGTGGGCGCGGAACAACGGGTTCCCACACGCCGAGTCGTTCCTGTTCGGAAGCTATCGCAGCACGACCGACGCCTCGGGTGATTACATCCTGATCGACGGATTCAACGGGGCGTCGCGGAATCCCTACCACACGTTCGCCATCCTCGAGTTGCGGCTGGGCGGACACACGCTGCTGAAGGGCTACCGCAATCAGGTCATCACGCGTGCCGACGGCCTGGTCGAGCCCCATATCGCCATGAACGCCGCACTGAAGGACTGCGACGTGATCGGCCAGACGGTCTACGCCGTCGCCGAGGTGCCGGACGCAGCCTACTGCAACTGGCGTCGCACGCTCATCCAACGCGTCGGCCGTTACGCGCTGATCATCGACGACCTGACGTTCCGTACCGACGCAGAGAACATGCAGGTCGAGCTGCTGTGGGAAACGGAGAACACGGCGAAGGTCCTCCCGGACGGCCACGTCGAGCTTGCCGCGCCGATCGAAACGCCCGAGCCCAAGACCGTTCCTGGCGGACAGATCCGATGTTGCGACGCGATGAAGACGCGCCGCCGCGGGAAGGTCGTGACGATGGAGTGGATCGGGCCGGTGAGGCCTGGCGAGCGCAAGTCCTTCTGTACGCTGATAGGAATGCAGCCGGGAGCGAAACCGACCTCTCTGGAATGCTACCGGACGGGGAGCGCTTCGGCGGTGCTGGGGCTGCCCTCGCCTGCGATGCTCTCGTTTGGCGCCGCCAAGGATCACCCCCAGTCTGTCTGCTTGATGGAAGCGGATCATTGCTTCGGGAGAGAAGTCAGCGGCATCATCATTTGGGGACGACCGCCCCTCCGCCGTCGGAGGCCCTTGACGATCTCTTCGCGTCTACCGATTGACGTCGATTGGGATCTGGCCTCGGGGCGGATGCACGTCGTCGCCGAGAGGGACACTCGGTTGGAACTCTCGCTCGCCGACGATCAGGCTGTGCTTCTGGACGGCAAACGGCTCACGGCGCAGCAGCTCAAAGACCACGTGGTCTTGCCGGCGGGGAGGCACGTCTTCACCAATGCCTGGGCGGAGGGAAGGGATCTGAGCATACAGGCAAAGGGCCTGGCCGACCAGCTGGCCCGGGCCCGGAAGATGCGAGAGCTGATGACCACACGACCGATAGCGAAGGAGGCCGACTTGCTTCGGTCTCCGCTCCAACCCGCGCTGTCTGCCAGCGTCGGCGGGGAAGTCATTGACCTGGTCGCCGCGTCCTTATCTGTGGACGTAGGAGCGCCTCCATGCCAGGTCTACGTTGCCGAGGGCAAGACCGTTCATGCCATGACGCCGGACGGCAGGGAATCGTGGAAGCACCAGACCGACGGTCCGATTCGCATGATTCGTTGGTGGCCCGAGCACAAGCTGTTCCTGGTTGGATGCGCTGACGAGAAGGTCATCGCCCTGGATACGGCTGGGAATCGGAAGTGGGAGTTCGTTTCGGTCATGGACCCGGCCGTGTTTCGAGCGGCCAAGACGTACTGGTTCAAGTCCTATCCCGGGCTCGAAGGCATCCACGGGCTCTACACGGGCGTGTTCCTCGACGGCAAGAGCCAGGCATTCGTTGGCAGCGCCTGCACGCTCGAGATCCTCGACGCAACCGGCAAGCTCGTGAAGCGCATGCCCCAGTTCTGGGGGACGCCGTCTCACTTCGCCATCATCGACGGGCCCGAGGGCAGCCTGAATTTGCTCGCCGCTCGACGATGGAACGGCACGAACCGGGTGGCCATCATCAACAACAAGACGCTCGATCCCAAGCCGCGCGGTTTCTACGGCGTTCCGAGCGGTAGCGTCCACGTGCCCGGCTGGTCGAGCATGAATCGCTATCACCTGTTCTACGAGGACCTCGATGGCGACGGCACGAAGGAAGTCATCAGCGAGATCAACGGCACGTGGAACCGCGTGACCGTCTGGAGCAAGGGGAGCGAGCCGCGCTACGACGCGAGCTTCGGTCCCGGCGAGCGCATCGCCCTCAAGTCGTGCCCGAAGAACATGCGTGACCTGGAGGTGGCCGACCTCGACGGCGATGGCAGAAAGGAGATCCTCGCCGCCACGAGCAGCGGCCTGATCGTCTGTCTGGACCATCAGTGCAAGAAGCGTTGGGCGACGCGCCTGGGGAGCCCGGCGACGGTGATGAAATGTGTCGGGTATCGCGCGGAAGCGACGATGCTTACGAGGAGCGACATCGCACCAGGCTCGACCAATCGCGAGTTCGTACAGCGCTACTGGATCGTAGCCGGTTGTGAGGACGGCACCGTCATAGCGATCGACGGTTGTGGGAAGCAGTTCCGCATGGACAAGGTCGCCGGCCGACCGACGTGCATCGAGTCGCTCCAGACCCCGACCGGCCCGCTGGTGCTGCTGGCCACCAGCAAGGGCGAAGTGAAGGGCTTTGCGCTGTCTCAGTGACGCCGGACCTTCACTTCACCAGGTGCTCGGCGATCTGCACGGCGTTGAGGGCCGCGCCCTTGCGGAGTTGGTCCCCGCTGACGAACAAGTCGATGCCCCGCCCGTCGGGTTGTGAGACGTCCTGCCGGATTCGCCCGACGAGGATGTCGTCCTGCCCGCTGGCCTCGATGGGCATGGGGAAGTGGTTCCGCTCGCGGTCGTCTACGATCTTGACGCCCGGCGCGTCGGCGAGGGCCTGGCGGACCTGGTCTTCCGTCATCGGCTCGGTGAACTCCAGGTTGATGGCCTCGCAGTGCGCCCGCATCACGGGAACGCGGATACACGTGGCCGTCACCCGGATCTCGTCGCAATGGAAGATCTTCCGCGTCTCGCGCCAGGTCTTTCGCTCCTCCATGTTGTAGCCATCCTCGCCGATTTCCGAGCCGTGACTCCAGACGTTGAAGGCCGCCGGGTGGGGGATCTGCGTTTGCTCGTATGGTCGACCTTCGAGGGACGCCCGCGTGCTCTCGGCCAGCTCCGCCATCGCCGCGGCGCCGATGCCGCTGACGGCCTGGTAGGTCGCCATCACGATCCGGCGGACCGGGTTGATCCGGTGCAGTGGCCAGACCGCCACGTTCATGATGATCGTCGAGCAGTTCGGGTTGGCGATGATGCCCTTGTGTCCGGCGATGTCGGCGGCGTTGATCTCCGGCACGACCAGCGGGACGTCAGGCTCCATCCGAAACGCCGAGCTGTTGTCCACCACCACCGTCCCTGCGTCGACGGCGATCGGGGCGAACCGTTTGCTGACGGACCCGCCGGCCGAGAACAGCGCCAGATCCACGCCGGCAAAGCTCTCCTCCGTCAGCTCCTGGATCGTGTGCGTCTGTCCGCGGAACGTGATCTCTTTGCCTGCAGATCGATGCGAGGCCAGGAACGTGATCGTGTCTGATGGAAACTCTCGCTCTTCGAGGATCCGGACGAATTCCTGGCCGACCGCTCCGGTGGCTCCAGCGATGGCGACGTTGGTGCCCATGGTATCTCTCCCAAAAAAAACGGCCCGCCGAGATGCGGGCCAGTGATTCTGCTGATCCTTCTTGACTCGGCCGTGGTTCGGTGCCCGCTTAGCCCACCTCCACTGTGACCGAGGGTGTGGATGTGGCCTTGATGCACACGCGCTTCAGGTACGTGCCTTTGCTCGACGACGGCTTGAGCCGGCGGATATGGGTGATGAAGGCCTCGATGTTCTCTTGGAGGTCTTCATCGGAGAAGCTGACCTTCCCGACCGCGGCGTGGATGTTGCCGCCGTCGTCGTTCCGGTACTCGATCTTGCCTGCCGCGTACTCGGCGACGGCCGTCCCGACGTCGGGCGTGACCGTCCCGCTCTTGGGGCTGGGCATTTTGCCCTGCGGGCCGAGGATCCGCCCGAGCTTGCCCACCTTGCCCATCATTGACGGGTGGGCGATGGCCACGTCGAAATCCATCCAACCGTCTTGGATCTTCTTGATGAGTTCATCGCCGCCGACCTCCGCCGCGCCGGCGGCCGTGGCGTCTTCAGCCGCCTGATCCTGGGCAAACGCGATCACCTTCTTGGTCGCGCCGATGCCCTTTGGTAACGAGACGGATCCGCGGATCATCTGGTCGGCCTGCTTCGGATCGATGCCCAGCCACATCGCGATCTCGACCGTCTGGTCCCACGCCTTGCGGGGCCGGGCCTGCTTGTACTTCTTGTCCGACTTCGCCGTCGCCATCCGCTTCACCGCCTGGATGGCCTGGTCGAGCGGCAGGGGGGTATCGCCGTCCGGCCGGTGCTCCAGCTGCGCCTTGTATCGTTGCGTCAAAACAGCCATCTACTACGTCTCCCGCTTCGGGCGCCGACCGCCCGGGTCGGCCCTGGCCTGCCTCAATCTACGACGTCGATGCCCATGGAACGGGCCGTTCCGGCGATGATCGAGCAGGCGTTGTCCATGTCAAACGCGTTGAGGTCCTCCATCTTCCTCTCGGCGATCTGTCGCACCTGTTCCCGCGTCACCGTACCGACCTTGTTGCGGTTGGGCTCGCCGCTGCCCTTCTCCAGGATGCGGAGTTCCGGGTCGGTCGGCTTGGCAGCCTGCATGAGCAGCACGGCAGCCGGCGGGCTCTTCACCTCGAAGGTGAAGCTCTTGTCCGCATAGACCGTGATCACCACCGGCAGAGGCAGACCGCCTGCGTCCTTCGTTCGTTCGTTGAACTGCGAAATGAACTGCCCGATATTGAGCCCATGCTGGCCCAGCGCCGGGCCAATCGGCGGAGCCGGCGTAGCGTTCCCGCCCGGCGCCTGCAACTTGATCGTCGTCGTTACTTCCTTCGCCACGTTGACACCTGCTGTCTGTCGTCGGCCTCACCGTCGGGCCGGATCAGAGCGATTCTACGTTCCAGTACTCCACGTCCACCGGCGACTGCCGTCCGAAGATCGTCAGCAACACCGTCACCATGCCCTTTTGCTCGTCGATCGATTCGACGTCGCCCTCGAAGTTCTCGAAAGGCCCCTCGCGGATCTTCACCCGGTCGCCCGGACGGAACTTGATGCCCGACAGAGCGGCGTCTTCCTCCGGCTGGGCGACGGCGGCCAGCATCCGCTCGACCTCCGCATCCCGCATCGACGTCGGGCGTCCGTCCGACTGAATGAAGTCCCCGACGCCGGTCGTCTCCTTGACCAGGAACCATACGTTCTCGGGGATCGACCCGTCCGGCTCGGTCGCCATTTCGACGAAGACGTAGCCCGCGTACAGCTTCCGCTGAACGATCCGGGCCTGGCCGCGACGAATCGTCTTCTCCTTGACCGTGGGCACGAGGATCCGGCCAATCCGATCCTCCAGCCCCTCGATCTTGACCTTGCGCTCCAGCGCGTCCCGGACCTGCGCCTCCTTGTTGCTGGCCACGCGAAGCACGTACCACTTCATGCCCGGGACCGAAGGCGTCAGCGGGTCATGAGGAGCGGCGGAGGGCGCGGCCTCGTCGGCAGGCTGCGCGTCGGTTTCCGCTTCGGGCGTTTCCTCAGCGTCGACCTCCGCCTCGCCATCGGCGGTGGAGACAGGGTCGACCTCGTCCCGCGAGGGGCTCTCGCCGTCCGCGGCCGTTTCGCCCTCGGCAGGCTGGGTCTCGGCCTCCGTCTCCTCTGCGGCCGTCTCGGAGCGCTGGTTGGGTTCAACCTCCGCGTCGCTCATCATCCGGCTCCCGTAGCCTTCTTGAACAGTGACGGGGCTGCCTGCAAGACACCGATCTTGTTGAAGAAAGTCATGAAGAGCAGATCCACCACGAACAACATGATCGCCATCGCGATGACGGTGAAGATCACGACCTTCGTTGACCCGATCACTTCCTTCTTGCTGGACCAGCTGACTTTCTTCATTTCCCCTTCGGTCAGGATCATGAAATCGCCGGTCCGGCGGTTCCTGCCCACCACCCAGTACACCAGCAGCAGCAACCCGAACGCGACCAGCGTCGGCACGCCCATCTGGAGATACGTCGTCCACGGCTTGTCTGGGTCCACGTAGATCCCTAGCTCACCGAACAGGAAGTGCCACATGACCGCGATCAGAACGCCCGCCCCGATGGCGGTCCCCATCCGCGTGTAGTATCCCTGCCCCGGCTTGTAGATGGACAACCCGCCCACCCGAGCGGGCTGGCTTCCACGTCGGACGTTGCCCCCGCGCGGGCGGCCTCCCGCCGCCGCGCCGGCTCGATCCTCGTTGTCCTGCTGCGCCTCGCTCATCTGGACGTCAGCGTCGGCGTCTTCGGTGTATTCATCCGTCGCTTCGTCCTCGACGGCCTGGCTGACGGGCGCGTCGGCGCCGGCCTCGCGTCGGCGCTTCCCCTTCTTGGATTTCTTCTTGCCCTTGGCCATCTACTGCTCGCAGTGCCTGTTCGGAATCTCAACCACGTCTCGCTCGGATGGGCTTCAAGGAGCTTCAAACCCCGATGACAGGAGCGAAGGGACTCGAACCCCCAACCGCCGGTTTTGGAAACCGGTGCTCTGCCAATTGAGCTACGCTCCTAGCCGCACCTTCCGCCAAGTCCCATCGCGACGGATCGGGACGGGACTACTTGCGCTTGACCTTGTGCACCGTGTGCTTCCGCAGTCGCGGACTGTATTTCTTGAGCTCGAGCTTCGGCATGCCGCCCTGCACGTTCACCTGGGTCCGGTAGTTCAGGTCCCCGGTCTCCGTGCACTGCAGGAACACCCACTCGCGCTTGGTGCTCTTGGCCATGATCAGCTCTCCACCCCGGGCTGCGCCGGCCTCCACCGACCTCATGCCGTGTGTCCGACCGACACCCGGCACGCGATCCCGGGCCCACAACGCCAACATCGGTCAGACCGATGCTATTCGATCACCTTGGTTATGACACCCGAGCCGACGGTCTTGCCGCCTTCGCGAACGGCGAAACGCACGCCCTCTTCCATGGCGATCTCGGCCTTCAACTCGACCTCCATCTCCACGTTGTCGCCGGGCATGCACATTTCGGCGTCGCCAAGCAGCTTCAGCTGACCGGTGACGTCGGTCGTCTGCAGGTAGAACTGCGGACTGTAGCCGCTGAAGAACGGCTTGTGTCGCCCGCCTTCCTCGGCCGTCAGCACGTAGACCTGGGATTCGAACTTCCTGTGCGGCGTGATCGAGCCCGGCTTGGCAAGGACCTGGCCCCGCACCAGCTCGTTCCGCTCGACGCCCCGCAGCAGGCATCCGACGTTGTCGCCCGCGATCCCCTCGTCCAGCGTCTTGTTGAACATCTCGACGCCGGTCACGGTCGTGCTGCGCGTCTCCTTGAGTCCGACGATCTCGATGGGATCGCCGACCTTGACGATGCCTCGTTCGATCCGTCCCGTACCGACCGTCCCGCGGCCCTTGATGCTGAAGACGTCCTCGACGGGCATCAGGAAGGGCAGCTCGCTATTGCGCTTCGGCTCGGGGATGTAGCTATCCAACGCCTCGCACAGCTCGTAGATGCACTTGCAGGCCTCTTCGTCCTTGCCCTCGCTGTTCATGGCCGCCAAGGCGTTGCCGCGGATGACGGGCACGTCATCCCCCGGGAACTCGTACTTGCTGAGCAGCTCACGGACCTCCATCTCGACCAGGTCGAGCAGCTCGGGATCGTCCACCAGGTCGACCTTGTTCAGGAAGACGACCAGCGCCGGCACGTTCACCTGGCGGGCCAACAGGACGTGCTCCCGGGTCTGAGGCATCGGACCGTCTGCGGCCGAGACCACCACCACCGCGCCGTCCATCTGGGCCGCGCCCGTGATCATGTTCTTGACGTAGTCGGCGTGGCCGGGGCAGTCCACGTGAGCGTAGTGACGGTTTTCGGTCTCATACTCCACGTGTGCCGTGGCGATCGTGAGAATCTTCGTCGCGTCGCGCCGACCGTCCTTTTCCGAGGCCTTGGCGACCGAATCGTACGTCACCGGGTTCGCCAGCCCCTTGTTCGCCAGCGCCATGGTGATCGCTGCGGTCAGGGTGGTTTTGCCGTGGTCCACGTGACCGATCGTCCCGACGTTGACGTGGGGTTTGGTTCTCTCAAACTTGCCCTTGGCCATGCCTACGTATCCTCCAGCTTATGACAACCTCTCGAACACATCTCCTCGGCTGGTGCCGACCCACCTGGATGCACGACGCTCCCCACCCGATCACTGCACTTCGGCGACGAACCAAGTCACCGGAGGTGATTGCGCTTGCCGACGCCTCCCTGCGGGCTCACAACCGTCCACTCCCCGGGCAACGAGGGGCCGCCCGGGCCAACGCTCCTCGAGCTTTGCACAGCTGCTGACGGGACTCGAACCCGTGACCTCGTCCTTACCAAGGACGCGCTCTACCAACTGAGCTACAGCAGCACAGCGGCTCAGATCCAGCGAGTCCGTCCCGACACGTCCAGGTCGGCTACACTTCCCCTCCCCGACCGGTACCAAAAGAACTACTAGTATAGAGCAATATCCGCGCCAGTCAACCCAATAGTCGGGACGCTAAGCTATTTGGGTGCGTGACACTTTAGGCGGCCCTCGGATAGGCGGACCGGGTCTGCCAGTACCGAGTCCAGCGGTCATCTTGCGAGAGCCACATCGCTCGCAGGGCCAGGATGGATTCCACACCTTCCTCC
>Ga0180432_10004277_pt1 | contig 19724 bp, 32 predicted proteins | sample SS_ome_10_FD_132414 | JGI IMG/M metagenome (GOLD analysis project Ga0180432, IMG submission 132414) | Hypersaline lake sediment archaeal communities from the Salton Sea, California, USA - SS_1_MS_2 metaG | ecosystem: Environmental > Aquatic > Non-marine Saline and Alkaline > Hypersaline >...
CCTCTACGAAGTATCATTAGGCAAAGACCTGGATGATATGGTTTGGTTGGAGTGGGATAAGAAGCCTTCTGATGATTTATTAAAAAAAGTTGGCATGGAAAAACCGCCTTTTCCAAAGTGGAAAAGAGAAACCGCCCGATTAACAGGGAAAGATAAATGGCTATTGGATGGATGGGGTCAAGTGAGAATCGACGATAACGGATGGTATGATTATTACGACAGAAATACATTCCGTGGTTCTGCTAAAAACTTAGAAGATGCGAAGAAGTCAGTCGAAGAATATGTCTATGTCCCTCCGGGCTTCAAAAGAGGGGAAGAAGTATATCGGGCATTAATCAAAGAACATGGCTCAGACCGCAAAGCCTCCGAATTCCTCTCCCGCGCTGGCATAGACGGCGTAAAAGCCCCTGTTGGATACTTCGGCGGGAACCAGACAGAGGGCAAATTCAACTACGTCATTTTCGACCCCTCAAAGGTCAAGATTGAGAAGCATGAGCAGTTCAGCGCAGGGGAAGACCAAGCCATGTCCAAGATACCACCTGTTCCTCAATCTGCCATTGATAAGGCCGTTGAATGGTATCGTTCCGGTGGGCATCTTTCCATACTCCAAATTGCAAAGGCCATTCGGGGTGTTAAGTTGTCAGACGTTCAACTAAAGAGGATTATCGAAGATCACGGTGAATTAGAAAAAGACCTTGCTTCCCGAAATGAAAAAATTAAAAATTCACCTAATGCTAAACGTAAACAACGATACACTGAGAGCAGGGATTCCTTTTACGCTGGATTATGGTTGCAAGATAACATAATTGAGCCGATGGAAAAAGAATTAGCCGAAAAACTTAGGGATGGGTATGTTCGCGGGGGGATGGAATTTCTTGATGCAGACAGAAAGGCATATGCAGACATAAGAATCTTTCACAGCAAAAAGATGCCCCCGAAAGCCACATTGTCTGACACCATAAAAAAAATAAAAGAAACCATTAACACAATGGTTGAAGAAAAAAAGAAATCTGATTACAAAAAGGAGGCCAGCAAGCGTGTCGTAGATTTAAGTAAAATAAAAGACACCCAGTATTCCTATGAAGGTCAACTCGACCAAGCCACGTCCGCAATAAAGAACCTGCCAGCGTTCCGTGAATGGTTCGGGAAGTCTCAAGTTACCGACTCCGAGGGGGAGCCGTTGGTGGTTTATCATGGGACGAATGAGGCGTTTGAGGCTTTTAATCTTGAAACATGGGGGGATACAGGCGGGGAAGCGTCAAGTGGATTCTTTTTTACTTCTGACCCTGTAGAGGCGAGTGGATATGCAGGAGAAGGTGGAGGAAATGTAATACCTGCTTTTTTGTCACTTCAAAACCCATTGGTTTTGCCCTATGAACAGCATAACATTAATGATGTCATTGAAGCTGATAGCCAAGTTGCAAAACTCCTAAAACAATCGCAGGGTTTAGTGTCACGACTTCGCAAGCGAGATGGACTTATTTTGCAAAACATTGGTGGCAAGTCAAGGTCGTTATATGTCGCCTTCCACCCCACCCAAATCAAGTCAATATTCAACGAGACATGGAACCCGAAAGACCCCCGCATAAGCTATTCGGCAGAGGAAGAAAACCTTGACCAGTGGGCGGCAAGGATGGCTGAGAAGTATATAAAGGCCGACAAAGACCTTCAGGGAGCCTTTAAAAAGCTCAAGACAGACCCCGGACCCCGCACAATTGACGCGAAAGAAGCCCGAAGCCTGGTCAAAGTCTTTAAAGAGAGATTCGGGGATTATTCTGATCGTGACATGAAATGGTATAGCAGGGCCTTTGGTCTTCCCTATTGGCTTGCGAAGAAATATCCCTCCATGAAAGAAATGGTCGCCACAGAGGTTGATGCCTCTGAGGAAAGATCAACCGAGCTATTCAGGGATTACAATGAAAGCGATTTAGGGGCCATTCAAGAAAGCCTACCTAAGAATAAAAAGGCTTTGGAGCAATTCAAGAAAATCATATGGAAGTTCGAGGGCAGAAGGTTTTCCAAGAAATACGTCCCGACCGATTGGTACAAGGACATCAAAGATGATGAAGACATCCGGATAAACCCTAAACATTACACGGAGGTTGAATCCTATCTCACGAAACAGGGATACGACCCGGAAGCCATACACGCCTTTATCACAGTCCGGAAAAAGCTGGATGAGAAGTTTGTGGATATTGACAAGACTCTGAGGGTTGAAAAACTGGATCCCACATTAATTGAAGAATACAGGGCCACTATCAACAAAATCCACAATTATTTCCCTCACAGGCGAACCGGGAACAGCTATGTCATGGTGGTAGACCTTCAGGCCACCGACCCTGAAGCAAAGGTAAAATATAGGGAGCATTACAATAAATTTAAAAACAGGCTTGTTTCCGTAGACAAAAAGGCTAAATCCAGGGCGAAAGATTGGTTACAGTCCGAAATAGACAAAGGACATCTTGAAGGGGATGCAAAGAGGTACGAAATCAGGGCAGGGGCGGTCAAACAGCTACCTGACGAGGTTTTCTTTCAAATCCCCATAGATGCCATGCAACAACTCATGTCTGTCACAGGGCGTACCCTTGAGAGGAAGAGGGTAAAGTATGAGGCCGAAAGGCTTGCCAGGAAAGAGGGTATCCCCATGGATAAGGCCACGGAGATCATGCAGAAGCGGCTCAGGATAGATATCGAGGACGCCATTTCAAAAGCCTTCTCCGATGTCCTGAAAAGCAGGGGTTTTGGCCGTCACGCAATCCACAGAAAAGGAATCCCCGGGCATGAGACAGAGGACGTGTTCGGAATACTTTTTGACTATATCGCGGGATATGCGGGGTTCAAAACCAAGATCACCCGGGCCAGAAAGCACCATGAGACATTGAAAAAGATACAGTCAAAGGTGAAACCGGAAGAGTTTAAATATTGCATGAAATATGCCCAGGACATGCTTGCAAACCAAGATAAGGTTGACAGGGCCGTTGATACTATCCGAGGGCTTTTCTTTGTCAAATACCTTGGATTTGTAGTCAAGTCCGGGTTTGTTAATCTTTCCCAGAATGCGGTTATGGCCGCTCCGGTTCTATCTCAATATGTTAAAGGCGGTCCCTTAAAGGCAGAGCGGGTCTTAGGTAAGGCCATGAAAGATGTTGTGGCCGGCCTGGTCAGCAGGGCCGCATGGACGGGCAAGGAAGTCAGATACAAAAGACTTACCGCAGATGAACAGAAAGCCTTACATGAGTTCACGGAAAAAGGCGCTTCCATGGACCTGTATTTAAGAGAGCTTAAAGGCAACATGCCCGGAACCGGCTGGATGAAATACTACAAGAAAGCCATAGACCATGCCGGTATCTTTATGAGGGTTGCGGAGAAATTTAATAGAGCTTCAACGGGATTGGCCGCGTATCGGATTGCAAAGCAGAAGGGCATGATAGAATCCGAGGCCTTAGAATGGGCCAAAGAACGGATTTACGACAGCCATTTTCTGTACGGCAAAATGAATCTTCCTTCTACCATGAGAGGCGGGACAGCGGCGAAATACGCGAGAAGCGCCTATACATTCAGGACGTTCACCCACAACTATTTGAACGGTATGGCTCATTTAGTGACGAACCAGGGAAGAGAGGGAAAATTGGCCTTTGCCAGAAGCCTTAGAAACCTTTTTCTCATGGGCGGTTTGGTATCCATGCCCTTCTTTAAGGCCTTCTCCGAGGCCCTTATGTGGGCCATAGGGGATGATGATGAAGACCTTTTGACGAAAATGCGTTCCTGGATGCCCCACGAGTGGATGAAAGATATTCTAACTTACGGCCTGCCGGGAGTGGCCGGAGCGGACCTCACAGGCTCCTTGAGCATAGAGGTCCCGCGCAACTACAAGGACATTTTGGGTGTGCCCTATTCCACGGGTGAGGATATCGTAAACACCATAAAAAGCCTGAAGGCGGGGCAGAAATTCAGGGCCTTATCTGAAACGCCTTTTACTCCATTGGTTGCCCGGAATGCCATGAGAGGATTTGAGCTTTTCACCTCTGGGCAGAGGACCCGGAGCGGACAGGATATCAACCTGTTTGGAAAAGAGGGGGCACGGAAAATAACAACAAAAGAAGCCATATCAAAAAGTCTTTTAGGGTTGCAACCCTCCTCCGTGTCAAGTGGGTATAAGGCGTATCAGGCTACCCGAAAAATGCAGGAAAGTTTACAGGATAGAAAGTCAAGGTGGGCTAATCGTTACGTCAATGCCATGAGGCGTGACGACAAAAATGGAATGAAAAAGGTTGAAAACGAAGTCAACGAATGGAACAAAAAAGCCAAAAAAGAGGGGATGTCTTACCGTGTAATTGATATTAGAAAAGCGATCAAATACAGGCTAAGGCCCGGGTCAAAGTCCATCCCGAAGTCATTAAGACAAAAGGCAAAGCAAATCGCCGGGGAGTGGGGAGGTTAAAATATAACAACATCAACTCAAGAAGGCCGTTAATCTTTTAAGATTGCGGCTTTTTTTATGCCAAAAGGGGGAAACCATGAAAAAGAAAATCGGATTTTTAGCTTTACTTCTCAGCTTTGCTTTTGTTGTTCCACTGTATGCGGGGGGGAATATATTCACAATTGAGATGGCTCCCCTGGACGAAGGTTTCAGCGGAACCACTGTCACAGCTTCAGGGACTTCCGTGTTCGCTGTTATTGATCTGAACAATGTTATGGGGCACGGGTCTGTATCGGGTGCCTGTACCTTTCAGATAAAAAATATAGACCTATATAAAGGCGGGTCAAGCGGAACCACGACCAACTGGTATTACAGGCAGACATCGGATAATACCGCAGCGGGATGGGCGGGAGCGCAAAAAGTCACCATTGTTTCAGGCTTGGCTTGCTCTGGAAACACAAAGTACGCATGGTCTTTGGATTTAGACCTCTTACGCTATTTTAGGATCGAGTGTACGGCGGGAGTCACGGACATTGACCCCGATATCATCCTGACCTTTCAGAATCCGGGAGGTAAATAATAATGAAAAAGCTTATCACAATCATGATTGGTTTATGCCTGATTTTATCGGCAGGGCAAGCTTTCGGGTGGGGCAAGAAAAAGCTTCCTATGGTTCGGGAGAAAACGGCGGTTCCCACAGTGAACGATGACATAAGTTATGGGTACACCGTACCGTTGTTGTGGTGGGATACAACCAACGACACCTATTGGGGCCTGGTTGACAATACAGATGGTGCGGCGGTCTGGATACAGTTAGGCGGGGAAGGTCAAAGCATTACCGAGCAGAGCGGTACGACTATAAGTGCCATTGATTCTTCCGGTATATGGATATGTGAGGATAGTGGAGCTACCTGCTTTCACATTGACGATAACGGCCTTGTAAGTATTGCAGGTGGGTTGGACAATACCGTTATCGGCGGTACTACTCCGGCAGCGGGGAGTTTTACCGACCTTGTAGGTACAATTGTTGTAGTTGAGTCTATCCCTATTTCTTGGGCAGAAGGTGAAACAAGTTCACCTGCTGGATTGACAGCCAAAGACCAGGTTAAATATAGGGATTTTGACTATGCCGCAGACGAAGACCTAATCATTGAATGGGTAGTTCCAGCCGATTTACAAGAAGTTACGGCTAATGAAGTCAAGGTGCGTGTACGTGGTTTGATTTCTAATGCCACCGCACCGGCTGCTGGTGAAGGTGTAGCTTTTCAGATAGGCGGGTGCTCGATAGGTTCTGGTGATTTGGTAACTTGTGCAGAGGGAACGCTTGTAGTTTCTGAAGAAGATGACCTTAACGGGGATGCAGGCGCTAATGCTCAGTGGGACTCTTGGGTTACAGGTTGGGTTGTTATTACAATTACTAATCTGACTGCTGGTGAGACAGTGCGATTCTCACTAAATCGAGATGTATCAGACGCTCAAGATGATTACGAGCAAGATATCGGAGTTTCTTGGCTTGAGATTAAATACTATCGGCAGATTGGTAGCGTAACTTATTAAGGAGGTTGAGATGAAAAAGACAATTTTATTTACGTTTCTGCTTATCCTCTGGGCCTCCTTTGCCATTGCCGGTGGGAATTATACTCAGTTGGTATTACCTGATTTCAGGATACCTATGACTCCAAGTAGCGGAGTTAATCCTAATGTGGACTTTGTTGGTCTCGGAGATGGTGATGTAACCAGCCTACGAAATAGCGTAGCCAAATACTGGGACGCTGATGGAGTATTACAGGAAGCAGCGATAAATGTGCCACGCTTTGAGTATGTCGGCGGTCATTGGGCTTATCTGGGTGAGCCGGAAGGGACTAATGAATGTCTATATAATCGAGACTTTACAAATGCTGCTTGGGTTAAAACTAATGTAACAGCAGCCAAAACTCAAACAGGTATTGATGGTGTTGCTAATTCATGTTCTTCTCTAACTGCTTCTGCCGCTGATGGAACAGTTTTACAGACAGTCACACTTGGGGCTGATGACCACAATTTCTACGTATATGTAAAACGTCTCACAGGCACAGGTGATATTTTCATAACAGATGATAATGGTGGTAATTATACTGACATTACAAGCTCTATATCGTCAGATACTTGGTATAAAGCCGAAATAACTCGGAGTCAGGCTAATCCTGTTGTGGGTTTTAAAATCGCCACCGATACTGATGCCATTATAGTTGATTATGCACAGGTGGAAGAAGGAAAGAAGTTTGGCAGCTCTCCCATCTACACGGAAGGAAGTGCTGTAACCCGTGCCACAGAAGGTGGTGGCTATCCAAGGTGGGGTTTGCCGGAGGATATGCTCGGCACAGGGAATATGTTTGAGGAGACACTTCATGGGTCAGATCTAATAATTGATGGAGATTTTGAGAACGGAAGTGCGGGTGATCCTGTTATTCCAACAACTTTTGTTAATTCGGGGCAAGATGCGGGTGAAAATTCCGCTATGTCTGCTACCGTACATGGTGGAGCTGCTGCATATGAGTTGGATGTAAATGCTGTTGATGAAGGTATCCGGCAAAATACCGTTGATCTGAGTGATGATGTTGGTTCTGTATATAAATTCTCCGGTTGGTTTAAACGACTTGATGGAACAAGCACAATCCGAATCAGGATAACTAATGGAGATGGTTCGCAGTATATGGTATCGCCATATTTAACAACTGGATACGATGCTGGTTATACTAATTACACTTGTTACTTTGTTAACAATGTAAGTGGTGCAGGAGCCAACCTAAGGATTATTTCAGCCGGTGGTGGTGCAAACTGGCTTATAGATGATCTATCACTTAAACGAGTCACCAACCCCTGGAACGGACTCCCGCCTCACGGGACTATTGTTTTGAGATGGAGGCCGGGGTATGATGAGGCCGATGTAGCAACTGACAATGGGATACTATCAACCAGAACAGATAAGACCTCGCTTATTTATCATGATGTAGGCGGTAATGGACTTGCCGTAAATGATGGTACAACAGAAGGCGTTGATGCCTTAGCTTTTTCTACTGATACTTGGTATAAGATAGCTATTCAATGGGGCTATCTTACTGATAATGTTGTTCAAATGAGGATAGGCCAATGTGCCTCTGGTTCAAATATATCTTGGGGAACAGCAGTTGATTATGATGGAGCTTTTACAGTTGGAAGCTATCTGCAATTGTTATATGATTTACTTGGTCCTGCTCACATCCGACTCATAGAAGGCTGGCGAAGAATACTGAGTAATGGTGAGATCAACAACTTAGGAGATTAATTATGAAAAAGATACTATTGATATTAGCCATATTGCTCTTTGCTTTACCTGCCTGGGCCGAAACCTATACTGGTTATTTCTCCACAACTTTTGAGGATATTCAGCGCGAGCAGACTTATAAAGAGATCACCAGTTACACTAAGGTCGATGTCTACGAAACACTCACAGATGAGCAGATTGCCGAGAAGGTTGAACCCAAAGTTATAGGTACAAAGGACGTTCCTGTCTATACGCTCAAGACTGACAAGTGGACGACTAATCGGCCTAAACTCGGTATGGACCTTAGAGACTACCAGGTTGTTGGAGAGTATGGAGGTAATAAACTGATATATGTCGTTACAAGTGATAAGGCTAAGTGGGAAATCCTCAATAAAAGGCTTGAATATCTCGGCCCCTCGATACAAGTTGTGGTTCAGAAAGCATTGAAGGATTCGGTCTACTTACCGATAGCACAACGTCTGCTGTACAGCCGATGGCATACAGGTATCAAGGATAAAGACGGCAATCTAATATCAAAAAGATCTCACATGGCTGACTGGATTGCAGACGGCAAGCCAAAATTATTAGATAAGTGGTGGCCTAAAGTTCAATATGCCGGTGTAGCTTGCCCAATGCCGACACAGATAGTAACCGAAGGTAAGAGTGAGATTGAACTTTTGATTGAGGCCAAGTGATGTCCTGGTTACGTAATTTAATTCAGCTTTTCTTTCCTCCGCAGCCCGATAAAGATTGCGGAGAGAATCATCCGCAGCTTGAGCAGTCAGGTAGGTTAGGCGGGACTCTCAAATATAACGATGTGGTGTGGCTCAGAGGATACAGACGCAAGGACGGCAAGATCACTGTAAAACCGGATGATAACGTGATATCACATGAATTTAGACGGGTGCTACACAATAATGATCCTGAAATGATAAATGCTAACCATACGGATGAAAGGTGAACGGAGATGATAAATGGAGACTCTTTCTGCGGCTGAAATCGGAAATTTAATTTTAGGTGGAATTGCATTAACCGGAGCAGTGGTATATGGCTTGCAACGTGCAGGTATCATTAAGGTAGGAGGTAGTAAAGTGGCTGAATCAGAGATACAAATTAAAGACATATTAAATGAGTTGAACGTAAAGATTGATAAGAAAGCAAATAAAACGGATTGCCTCATGCATGTCTCAGCTTTTGAAGAGGCCCTGGAAAAGAGAGACAAAAAGTTTGAGAAGATCATGGAAACAAATTCTCAGATTTTACAGATGGTTGCCCGGATAGATGAAAGAACCAAGAAGCAAAATGGTGGGATCTGAAATGACAGAGCAAGAGATTAAAGACCTAAAATATTTACAGGCAGCTATTCGAAATGGAACAACTTGTATTGAGGGTTGTATGGCTGAGGCAAGGAAATATTTAAGGGCAATGGAGGCAGCCGTTACAGCCTATTCGGAGGGGTTAGATGACAGTCTGGATCAAACAGGGAGTGAAAGGGAAGCTAAATAGGCAGACTCGTAAGGGTTTTGGTCGAGTTGCTAATCTATATGCTCAGCACAATCTGGATCTGCAAGTCACTTCTCTGATGGAAGGCAACCATAGCCCAGGCAGTTTACACTATGATGGCGGTGCTTTTGATATTAAAAGGCAACAAATGCTAAGGGAGTTTATAGTTACTGCCCTTGGTAATGATTTTGATGTAGTTGAGTATCATGATGGTAGAGATATTTTTCATATAGAATATGATCCTAAATAAATGCGGGGAAGGATACGAACGGATGACTGCTCCAATAAAAGGAGAGGAAGCTAAGTTCACCCCGTATTTATTTTTGAGGAAATTATATGGATTTTATCAGTAGATTGGTCACATTAGAGCAATTCGGGGAGATATTAGCCCCTCCGTCTTTCTGGCTGCTTTCGAAAGAACACCTTGACGAATACGGTTGAGGCCCTGGCAAGATAGGGGACTGGTTAGTCCCTGACACCCTATGGGGACAGAATGTAATCCAAGCCTGTCAGGTGCATGACTTTATGTATGAGGTAGGCGGGAATTGGGAAGATAAAATATTCGCTGACAGGCTATTCCTGTTCAACATGATTTCGATCATAGAAAAAGAAGATGACGCTTTTGACGAACCGGCTCTGTACCGTGCTATCACATATTATATTGCCGTAAGCCGGGGCGGGAGTAGCTGTTTTGGCGATAAAGATTTGAACAAAGGATAATAAAATGAAAGAAATGCTAAAAGAATTGGTTTCTGTTAATGCTGCTCCACTGGCTTTTCTAATTGTCGCAGGAAGCCTTTGTTTGTTTCTACCGGAAGGGAAACAGGCAGAAGCCATTTACCTTGTGATTGGTGCGGCACTTACAAGAGTCAAAAGACCAAAATAAACGTGTTGATCACCGGTATTTTTATCTGGTGAATTAACAGGTTATTTTTCTCCGTCTCAATTCCTCTAAAATTGAATTATATAGGGCGAGTAAAAAAGCTTTAGCCGTATTGTTCTGGTACATCAGATGTACCATTTCAATTAAGGCTTCTGCCGTAGCAGCACCCGCTTTACTCGCTCTCGTTGTCGCACCTGCCATGTTTTATTCTCCAAAAAATAACATGATAATCACCCTTGCCGGTCCTTTGGCATAGGGTGAATTAATTGATTATAAAACAATTACCTCTTTATCTATGTCATCCTTATCATCAAAAGAACAAATTTCTCCCACACTCCGGGCAATGTTTGTATTCAGGGAAATTGGCCTTATAGTGAACGCACTCAGGACAATGCCCTATCCGTTTAGGATTAGGGTGCGCGGCATCATTTTCAATTGACACAAGATCACCATCCATGTATTTTATGACGACAACCCCCCTGCATCCATCTTCGTCTTCCACTAAATCACCTATTTCAAATTTCATCACATCTCCTTTAAGAAGAAGGGTTAGGTTTTACTGCTATATGATAACCGCTTTTTGGCTGAAATCCACCAAGCATAAATTTACCACCAAAGTTAATTGGCTCTGCATATCCAAATACCGGATTGGGCCACTTGTCATTAACGGATTGCCTTAAAACAAAAAGGGCTGCTCTTTGACTTAAAAACGATAGTGTTTTGTCCATCCTTTCCCCCAATCTGGCTCTACTGTAAGTTTACTGTAAGTTTTTGGCCTGTAACCCTTATTTTTCATGTGCAGATCGTGTGCAGGTGATTCAGCAATGGGTATTGTCCCCGCTCTCTGTAATATTGATTTCACTTCAGGTAACAATTGAGGATGACAAACAAGTACAAGTACATTTTCTTCTCTTAACAAATACATGGTTCTGGAAGGTCTTTGCACGGTATATTTCTTTTTGCATTTTTTAATGATTCTTTTCTTTTTAGACCGAGGAATAAATGTCTGGAAATCCTCACTTCCCAAAATTGGATTTGGCATAACTTTAAGGGGTGGCGGGGCTAATTGGTTCGCAGCCTTTATGGTTTTCATCGCAACCATCACTTTTTCATATGTTAAATTGCTATCAGGATTATAATCAGCGTATGTTTTCATCTCAATCCCTCCAATTTAGTATCCCAAAATGCCCAAACAATGTGCCGACACAGCCATACCGCAAAGTTCACCTTCTCCGGCTCCTTCGCTTCCTGTAAAATCTCATAGATCAGCCTACGGATATTGGGCAACTGGTCTATGTGCCTCGCGCTGGCCGCCTCGGTTACGAGCTTGCCGAACTTCTTATTTTTGTTGGGGTTCATGGGGTCTCCTTAGCATTGTTCAAAAGTCCAAATTAAATCCTCATCCCTCTCCGGTAAAAGCTCCCACAGGTGGAAACAATTCTCATGCGTATTCACATAAGCGTCCGGCCTCGGAAATCCCATGGCGAAATGCTTTGACAGGGGAAGAAAGAACTCCCGCGCTTCCTTGATTTCGTCCCATGTCGGATAACGATCCTGATGGGCTATGCTCATGTGCAACCTACCATTGTCTGTTGACAGGATCAGGCTTAGGCGACCAGCTAAATATGCCTTTGTGCCAGCAGGTAATCCAAGCATGTCGGGGACATCTGTTTGTTTCCATTTAATCATAATTTCTTCCCCCTTTTGTTTTTCTTCCCATGTTCCCTGATAAGGTCAGTCAAAAACAGGGATAGTCTGGTCAAGCTGTCTATTTTCCAGCAGTAGGTTAAATAATATTCAATCTGATACCGCACCATATTTATGATGATCGACAAGCGGTTCAGATCAAGCCTCGCGTTTTCCTCTTTGTCGTGACAAAACGCACACAGTGGCACGGTCTGAGTGTCATGCACTTTACGGCCCCATGCAAGATCATTCCCCAAACTGACATGATGGGCCTGTGAATCGCCAAACTTCCCGTGACAGCCCAAGCAGTCCTTTCCCCGGATAAACTTCAGGTACTTTTCAGACCGATATGGCTTTTCTGGTTTTGGAACCGGTGTTATCTGTCTTCGGGTACTCATCAACAACCACCTTGCCTTTTCTCGATAACCGCTTGACCTCTCTTGTAACGATTGATTTCCGGTCCGTCTCAATACTCTCAAGGCCATTTTTTATTATGTAGAGTGTCATTATTCCCCGGCGTATATCGTTTGGACTCACGCGGCCATGCTTTTTGGCTCGTTGGTTTATATTTCAACCCGTTCCAACAGTAATAATGCTTCTCTTACTTTCAGGGCTTTTTTGATTTCCATTATTCCATCTGTGCCTCCTAAAACGGTGCTTTCAATTCAGCCAAAAAAAACTCAAGGGTTGCAATCGCCTGTTCCTTTGTCTCCCCGATTGTAATCTTCCAGGGGATTGACTTTTCCCCCGGTTTCTTGTCCTTAACTTGAGGGTAGCACCATCGCATATAGACTTTATCATCAGATCCGGTATTGCCGGAACACAGTCCTATTTTTCCGTTATATTCATCAAGGATTACAGCATCGTGGTACTTACTATTGGGTAGCTCAACGTATGGTTTGTCCATTGTGCCTCCTTATGCAAAGCGTAAAAACTCATTAACTATTTTGTCCAATTCCTCTTTAGTCATATCAGCACCGTAAATTCGCTTCAAAAACAGATCTATGGTGGCTGAATACAGCTTTTCGAATTCATCTTCTTCCATCCTTGCAAAACTGATGCTCTTTGCCTCTGGCCGTGAAGTCCCGTCAAGCCTGATAACGATGTCATAGTAGCCACAAAGAATGGCCACATCTTTTCGAAACCTCTCAAAATTCTTGAGTGGTGTTCCGTACTTAGAGTCTATTTCGTCAGGTTGCCAGTTCTCAAAGCCAATGTGTAGCAAGGCAAAGTATTTACGATGGAACCCTGGATTTCTAACTACCGTGGATTCTTGCCTTACAACATCTCCGACCTTGAGCTTTCGATACCAGTCCTCTGTCGGGGGGTCAGCGGGTAGCAGGCCAGCTTGTGATTTTACAAGGTATGTTTCCATTATAACGAAATATCTTCCGGTAGCTCCTTCGGCTCGTTCCGCCATGCCTCATACTGTGCCTCGAACGTCTCCACAAAAGTCTTAAGTTCCTTGTCCGTCTTGGCCCCGACATACTCAAAAAACTTCTTGGCTTCTTCGTTATCCATGCCGACATCCTTCATTTTGCCGAACAGGACTTGCTTCAGATTTGGCTTAGCCGCCGGTTTCGTATCAACAGGCGGTTTTTCAGAATCAGCGTCTTTGGTATCATCAATCAAGAGTAGGCCATTGAGAGCGTATTTTCTGGCATAACTGGACGTGGCCCCGGTTATCTGTGAAGCGTCCATGCCTTTCTTTTCAGCCGATTCCCGTGCAAAAGCGGTTGCCGAAACAGAATCACCGTTCTTTTGTAGCGTCACCGTGGCCTTGACATAGTACCTGTCACCGATAAGGACAAGATCATCTGTAATTATCAGGGTCATTTCAGTCTCTTTGAGCAACGGTTTGAGTGCTTCAAGGATATCTTCACAATTACGATATTTGTATTTCCCAAATTCGTTAAATTGACTTTTGGGTGCTTTTAGCCTACTCTGGATTTCAAGTAATTCTTTCATTTTATCCCCTCCCCGGAAAATAGCGTTTCTGTAATTGCCATAGCCGAAAGGCCGTGCGAAACATCTGCCAGCCTCGTTCGATTTCGTTCGGGTCATTCCAATAAACAAACTCAATGTCCCCGTTCCATCCTACAAAGATATTGACAAGGCAAGAGTCCGGTAAGTCAATACCGTGGGCATAGGCTGATAACTGCATTATATGTTCATCCCATGCCAGCCTTTTTGACGTGTCCAATACCTCTTTCGTTTTAATATCGGCTAAGTAAGACCCATTCCCTAAATCAATCGTTCCGCCATACCCTAACTTTACGTTACTAAACGATCTTTCTGAATAAACTATTGTTCCAATTTCTTTTTGAATTTCCTTTTTCACAGAAAAAGCTAAGTCCATATATTCAGTTGGGATTTCTTCACCTTTAAGATAAAACGCCTTCTCAATAGCCCTATGGATTTCAACCCCTTTTTCAGCGGCAATCTTACTGGTTTCTTGAGAGTCAGTCATAATCCTTTTAATATAGGATTCGTCAGATTCGTCTGGGTCTCGTGGCAAGGTCAAAGCAGATTCCAGAACTCTATGCTGTAACCACACATTAAGCCCTGGTTTGTCCAGTATCTTGAGAATTTCCGTGACAGAAGGGTATAAGCCCAATTTCTTGACATCACGCAAGGTAGTGTCCCTCAAGCCCTTAGATGAGTCTGCATAAGGCACTTGATAGACCGGATTTCCATTGGCATCGTAACTATGCATCGTCTTCTCCCTCTTTGTCGCCATGCCCTATCGCCATACCCGTGACCAAACCAAGCAGAAAGGCCGCTACCCCTAAAATTGCCACCATGACTACCATATTAATTATCTCCATCTTTCCCCTCCTTGTTCCGCCTATCACATTCGGCTTGTGCTTCTTCCTTAGAGGGCCAAAGAGTTGAACCGTCATGTACTGTGCCTGACCCTACGCCGGTTTCCTTGCACATATATTTCTCTTCATAAAATCCCTCTTGGGGTCCGTAATTATCAAAGGTAGGGTCAATGCCAACGGGATCTTCTGCCCTTGTCTTTATTCTTATCTCTGCAATGGTCAAGGGGTCTTCAACCTGCCACGCCTGCTTACCATAGATATATCTTCCAGCAAGACCGCTACAATCAGGGCAAAGTTTTTTCTGCCCGTTTTTCCCTATTATCCATTTTTCTCCCTCACAAAAAGGACACAGTTCCCATGTCTTTAGCACTTTTTGCCGGATGGGATAAACGACATCACCAAAATTATATTTGCTTTCAAATTTCATTTCCACAACCTCCCATATTTATCAATCCTACCCCAAATCAACCGCTTGATAAACCGATACATCCCGTACACCGCAAGGGCTATGGCGATATAAGCAATACAAGTCAGCAAGTCATTCATCTTCACTCCCCCTATTCCTCACATTCCAGACGTAGCCGACACGTTTCACATTCCGGCCCCGGCCCTATCGGACATGATCGCCAGTCCATATCTTCATCCTCAAACCTATCCTTATGGATCTTGTCTAAATGATGTGCAAGCAATCGGTCTTCCCACATAACGGCTTTGTCTTTGTCGCTTGGCATGCCCTCCCCCCTGCCGGAAGCCAGCCCCCTTTCGCAAAGCTGACTCCCGGCCCTACGGGTTAGTAATATCCGGGCCACCTTCTAAGAAACCCGGCGTGGATGGGTGCTGAGGGCAGGATTTGAACCTGCAAACTCGCCTCCCGCGCCCTGCGCATCCTTTCTTAAGGGAAGTCTAACAGGGGTGAGGACATACGGGAGTTCTGTCCTGCGTCTACCAATGGCAAGCACACCGACTTTTGGATTACGTTGCTTCACCCTTATGTGAAGTCGTATCGGTGCTTGGGGTTTTCTTTGCCACATCCTTACCAATTCCGCCACCTCAGCATAAAAGGTTTGTCTCCAAGTTGAAAAGCCAACGCACACTTACTAAAAGTTGCTCCCGGTGCCACCGTGCCAGGCCGTCTACGTTTAAGTTTACGGCAAGGGCTGTCGAATGGCTCAGGAGCGTGTTTCTTACCAGCCAGGGCCTCGGATATGTCCGCAGACCTCATGGGCTGTCTATTAGTCCTCAATTTCACCTAAATATTTCCCGTTTTTGCCAAAAACCTTATATCTCCCCATCACGCTTACAACCATTACTCCCAAACGAATTAGATCAAAAACGGGGTGTTCATAGTCCAATTTCATAAACTTTTTTACAGCGTAATAAGCACAACAATAGACCTGAGCCCTGACCTGAGCCCTGACCTGATCCCAGACCCGAACCCCGACCTGAGCCCTGACCCGAACCCCGACCCGAACCCAGACCTGATCCCAGACCTGAGCCCAGACCCGAGCCCAGACCTGATCCCAGACCTGATCCCTGACCCGAACCCCGACCTGATCCCTGACCCGAACCCCGACCTGATCCCAGACCTGAGCCCTGACCTGAGCCCTGACCTGAGCCCTGACCTGATCCCAGACCCGAACCCCGACCTGAGCCCTGACCTTGACCTTTTTTAAAATTGATAATAATTTTTTCTTTGGTGGGAGTTTTTTTGCGGTGATTGGGTTTGTTGGCTTGTAGGTTTTTAGATTATTTAACGTTGTTTTAACTTCGGGGAAAATGTCTACCGCCTTACTTTGCCTCTCATATCGAATAAGGTTTGTGCGGAATTTACCATTACTGCCTTTGGGTATAATTATTTTTGCTTCTTTCGGGATTGAAAATTCAACGATAATTTTATCCAAAATATTAGTATCGTTTAATATCCAATCCAGGGTTGCAAGGTTCCAGCCAGCTCCACACTCGTTTTCTATTTTTTCGTCAAGGTCGTCACATTTAAAAACTTTGCCCTTGCGAAACACATATTTAAAATTTTGATATGGGGAAGTCCGGTCTTGGTTTAGATATTTGTATCCCCGTCGTTGTTCGGCCAATTCTTGTACTGTTTTATGTTCCATTGTCCCCTCTGTCTGTTTCCATGTTGACAACATCAAATCACATACAGAAACATTTGTCAAGAGAAAAAAGTTCGGGGGTCTAAAAAAAATAAACCTTGACATCCAGAACAAAATTCATTATATTGTAGCCATGAAACATTCAAAGTCAGTTAAAACCTTGATATCAAAGATGATTTCCAAGTACGGTGGCTCTGTGCAAGCCGTGGCGATTGAGTTACGCATATCAAAAAGATATGTAGAGATGTTACGGGATGGGACAAAGAAGGCATCCTGGGCATTAGCAGAATTAATAAGAGCAAAACTCAATTAATCCAAAGACAAAGAGCAACCGGGGAACAATGGCAAGGGGGCAAAGGTAGCAGGCGGCCCCGGTCCGGTTGCCCTAAAAGGAGGGAGAGGATGGAATGGATATCATTTTTGCTTGGCATGGGGCTGATGTCGGTTGTGACTACGATATGCCTTGTGCTGATAGCATGCAAGGGCAATGAGCATTTGCGGTCGTCCTACAGAAACTATGTGACCTCTACCGACCGGCTAATTGAACTGCGGGAAGAAGCAAATATTCTTTTACGGCAATTGATAGAGGTGGTGAGGGGGAAGTGATGCGCCTAATCGCAATACTCACAATCCTGGCAGGCATGGGGTAGAAATGCAATTTGATTACGTCATAAAAATTCTAACTCGCAAATTAGCAGAATTACGAGAAGATCATTTACCGTCAACATGCCGGGATCATCAAATAACAGAGATAGAAACTGCTATAAAAGTTTTAAAAGGGAAGGGTTACCTTACGGAAACATCAACTGGTGTCAAGGTAATCTTTTTTAGAGATTTATGATGATAATGCCAGGCAATAATGGTAGCGGAATAGTACATTTTCTTATAGGCAGATACCCAGACAAAATAGCTTGGATTAATAGCCCTATGCAATATAAAAAACCACCACCTTACATGCCCTACGCCTTAGATAATGGGGTATTTACAAATTGGCAACCCGATAAATTTATGTGCATGTTAGACAAAACAAAATTGCTCCACCCTCCACTATTTATAGTGGTGCCTGATGTTGTGGGAGATGCAGGTGCTACCCTAATTAAGTGGCATAAATGGCAAGAGAGGGTGACCCCATACGGAGCATTGGCTTTTGCTTGTCAAGATGGTTGTAATCCACAAGACGTACCCCCGGAGGCATATTGTTGTTTTATAGGTGGCACAACGGAATGGAAATTACAAAATGCCCACAGATTTAAAGGGGTTTGCCCTTGGTTGCATGTCGGGAGGGTAAATTCTCCCAACAGGGTCTTGTGGGCAGAATCCATTGGTGCGGATAGCATTGATGGGACAGGATTTTTCAGGGATGGGGTAAATGGTAAACGTGCGGTGTTTTTAGAAGAATATATTACCGGAGAATATAAACAAAAAAGGTTATTTCAATGAAAGTTCTCGCAATCATCATAATTTTGGCAGGCATGGGCTACACACCCTACCAGGAGCCTATGCATCATGTTTTTACGATGGACTACGAGCGTCAAATCTGCAAACAGGCACACAGATACCACGGTATCTTGAGTAGCCATTGGCCGATCCAGGGAGAGGCTTATTTTGAGCGTAATGGGGCTAAATGTCGGCTATTGACAACAATTCGGAAATGGAAAGTCATTTTATGAAAGGAGAAAAATGGAAGAGGAGCGGGAATATAAAATTTTTCTTACAGATAGTGAGGTTTTATTTTTCACTGAAACCGGAAGTGATTATGATAGTTGGATTACTTTCATAGGTGTACTTCAGAAAATCAGAAAAGAAGTACGGGATCAAGCAAACGAATCTTTAATGAAAGGAGAATAACAATGGGAATGTTAGAATCTTCATCACTCGGATATTATGATAGACCCAACAAACAACCCCAACAATGCAAACGAGATTACGAAACAGAAATCAAGAGAGAGCGCGAACAGTTAGCAAAAATAACAAATTTGATTGATGCTATATGGGATTTCGTCGGGCATGGTCAGCTACGAGACAAAATGGCCGAACTCATAGGGGAGTTAATCTCATGGCAAAGGCTATCAGCCCATACAATTGAAATCTTGATCGGGGAGCAGGAACGAGAGAATAGCGATTAAGCGATGGGAGGTGGTGCTGTGACCCGGTTAGAGAGTGAGAAGATCAATTTGTATTCATCAGCAATCATACACACGGCAACGCACGAAAAGCCGGAAGTCACGTCTCTTGACGCGATCAGGGCCGTTGACGAGGCAGAGGAAGCTCTTTTGGATGCAGCTTACTGTCTGCGGTTGGATAGCCGATAATAGGGAGGTAGTGTTGTAATGGCATATTTCTCAAATGGCTCAGAGGGAGAGGTTTTAGACGACCAATGCTCGGATTGTATTATCCCGGACGATGCACCCTGCCCTATTCTACTGGCTCAAACGCATTGGAATTATGACCAATGTAGCAACGAAAAGTTACAGAAATGTTTGGAGATGTTGGTTGATAAAAACGGGCAGTGCAAGATGAAAAAGGTTTTAGATAAAATGAAGGGAGAACACCCCGCTACACATCAACTGTTGACAAAAGAACAGATTCGGGACTGGTGGAACGCCACGGAGAGCGAACCAGGGTAGAAATGTCTTGACAAATGAGGCTAAATGTGGATAATGGGGGGTAGGATTGAATTGTGACATGATGAATAAACCTGAAAATACAAAAGGCAGGCTATTGACGATTGAAGCCCCCCTGTGGGGTTTTAATGGGTGTCACAACCCTAATCCCGTCAGTAGCTTGCCTTTTTTGTTTTGAGGGTAATAAAAATCAAAATAGAGGGCAAAAAATGACCATAATAGAAAAACAAGAAGCCTGCCAACTTTATATTGAGCAGGAAATTGAAGCAGGATTAGCTGTGGGTAAAACCAAATATGCTATTGGGCAAGAGATTGCAGGTTGGATTGAGAAGTTATTTAGGGTTGAAGTTAAGCCTCACACCATTACACAAAGGGCACATAGGGTTGAA
>Ga0180432_10004278_pt1 | contig 19723 bp, 32 predicted proteins | sample SS_ome_10_FD_132414 | JGI IMG/M metagenome (GOLD analysis project Ga0180432, IMG submission 132414) | Hypersaline lake sediment archaeal communities from the Salton Sea, California, USA - SS_1_MS_2 metaG | ecosystem: Environmental > Aquatic > Non-marine Saline and Alkaline > Hypersaline >...
GGTTCTGTCACGGCCCATCCATATACAGAGTCCCTATTCTTAGATCGCAGCCTCCAATGGACTACTCTCCAATCCTCATAGAGAATGGCATCCTTGTTCCCATCTCGACCGCCACCCTCTGCAAACTTAAAATGATCAACTGTCTTGTGATTGATTTGAATATCAGTTGCATAGGATTGAACAAAACCCTTGGTGATGCCGCCCGGTGCTTCAATACGATGCATGGTAGCCGTGGGCAAATAGTTCAACCCAACAACCCCCATGTCTCCTACCACTATCTCATCAAACTCATTTCCGTACTTACATAGTTGCCGCGCTATCTCCCAAATAGTCTCCCCCATCCGCAACCGCTTGTAGAACACATTATCCAGGTCATCACGAACCTGATCATTCTGGCATTCAATCCATACACTTTTTCGAGTAGTGCTATCTGTTTGCGTGGCGTCATCTGCATAAATGTCTAAAGCACTTGAAATATCAGGATATTCATCCATCTGCTCGTAGTCGCTATAACGGTATAATCGTCTCCTGTCCAGACCAAGCGTATCTCCTACATATCCAAACAACGAAGCATCGATACCTGGCAATTGAGCTAGTGTGAATCTGTTTGCTGGAAAAATACTACTAGGATCAGCTATGGAGAGCTGTTGTCTTAACAGTTGCTCTCGATTGAAAATAGTTCGGACAAAATTCGAAACAGCACTCGATATTTTGTTAGCCATCTTCTACCTCTTGGCTCTCCGTTTGCTCATCTTCTTCCGTAACATCATCAACCCCTAGCATCTTTTCATGTGCCAAAATTTCGGAAGGGCTTTCACGCACCTTCGCCGGATCGCTTCTTTTAAAGTCACGTGGCTTTGCTTTCAGCACACTGCCTGCTTGCTCTGCCAGCTCGTTAATATTGAGACCAAACAACTCATCACTCTTACTAGCAGATGTCTCTACAGCATTATCACCTGAATTACCCTCTTCCGCAAATTCTTCGTTAATAGGCTCCGGTGGAGGTTCCGTCTCTACAAATGATGGCGAGTTTCTTCTAAGGCCCAAAGCAGAGGCCCAACTACCTAGCGACTGAGTAAGCCCCTCATTAATCTCATCCGTACCATCCTCGATGTCTTCAACCTTCGCCTTAGCTGCCTTTCGGCCCTTTACCAAAAGCTCCACAACCTTCTGTGGTGCGTAACCGGCACTGTACCAGCCATGCAACGTACTATTCTTAATCCCAAGTTTTGATTGAACAGTAGCCAATGAAAGTCCGGCCCTCTCAACAATAGCCGCAAGCTTTTTATACCACTTGTGATAGGGCATCTTACCAAAGCCAAACAGCTCCTCTAGATCCTCTGTACCCTCAATCTCATCATCATCCTCTTCTCCAATGTCTTCTTCATCTTCGTCTTCCCATTCTTCTAATTCATCTTCATCATCATCTAAATCCTCGTACATCTCGACTGCATTCTTGGCCGCTACCACCGCAGACAAGCCTTCCTTGTACCAACGCTTCCAAGGCATCGTAGGTAGCACATCCATATCCATACCAATGAAATGCTCAACAGCCTCTTCCACATCCGCCAACCATTCATTAAACGCTACTTTGGTCATTGGGCGCTTTACTCGACGTGTTCCTTTTTGGGGATCGCCCACTGGAACTTTCTTCGGTTTCTTTTGTTCAGAAACCTTACGAGGCTTGCCTTTCTTTTTCTTGAGCCTGATATTTTTTGTCTCATCACCCCGCTTCTCAACATCCCCTCCACAAATCACATTATCACGGAGTTCCTGAATTGTGTTTAGCCGCTTCGACATCTCACTCTCCTTTACTTCATCCTACTTCTCGTACTCTTTTGCATGCCCTTTCTCAACTAATAAATCGCCAAGATTTACATTCTTACCCTCATAAGGAATCAGAACCTCTGCAATGTATCGACCATACTTCCCTTTCTTGTCTTTAGCAGTAGAAATCGTAACCTCATCAATACTATGTAATAAATCCTCTACAAATTCTTTGGCCTTTACTCCTTGGATTCTCTCATCCCCTCTTACTTCCCAAGCATCAACTCGCGCCAATCGGATGCGCTCTTTTTTGTGGATGCCCAACCCCAAATCAATATCTAAATCCAATGTATCTGCATCTACAACTCTCTCCACTGTAGCTCTATACTCATACATATTTGTCTCCTTTACCCTGTAATGAAACCTGGGCTGGTATCTACTGGTCCAGGTTTGCTAACCTCTTTTGGAGCTTGCTCGCCTTTCCTGTGCATGGTGCGACGTACCCATTCATCATCTACGCCAGCACCTTCAAATTCACTAATACCTACCAAGACAGATGTGCGAGCTTGCATATTGGTTGACAAAGTAAAGACCGTTCCAGCAAGACTATCTGATACGTCCTTAGAGCCGCCCTGTGGATGGTCGACTTGACCTTTCTTTAGATCGCGCTCCAATTTTTCCAATTCCTTTATCAACCACGGATATTTGTAGTAACTAATCCGTCCCTCGTACAATGCAAGTTTCAACAAGTCGTAAGGCTCATAAGTTTTATCCACTGATACTATGTCAGAAGAAATACCCTGTTGTCGAAATTTCTGCAAACTTTCAAACGATTGCCAACGGTCCATTGAGGCATATCCAAATGGGAACCCATGATCTATAAAGTGGTACACAAGCCCTCGTACCGCCCCTATATCGATTTCTCCGCCTGGCGGAGCTTCTATCCTAAGCAATAGATCCACCTCAATCAGCGGGGCACTCTCGACTGTTACCATGTTATCTTCGGAACGCCGCTCCACATCGATATTGTCAACCATATGCGAAATACAGAGTCCCGCTGAATCATTCTTACCCAATGCAAGGTCGATGTGTACGTGGCGTGGCGATTCCGGATGCCTAATCGGTTCCAAAATTTCCTCGTAACGACCGAACTCCACTCGCTTCTTGACCTTATGACATAATTTCGACCAAATAATCGGTGGCGGTTTGTTCGTAACCCAAACCTCTTCTCTCATGGGATGAACCATGTTCGGATCGATAGCCTCGTAAATCTTCTCACGCATTTGTATGTATGGAGATAGCGAGACCGTAACAATACCACCGATGTCTCGAACTGAATCCTCGATGTTGCGCTCAAAGTCCGCTCGGAAGTTTTCTGGCACATGGAGAAACTTGCATCCCTGCGATTCCAGATTAGCACGGCCAGCCTCACCCATTGCATCGTACTCAGCATCTGACAAAATACGATGAGTAATTCGCTCGTTACCAACCAATACCCAAAACCGCTTCTCAGAAAAGTTCTTAGCTGGCTTCACATCGTAGATTGCATAGTCACGGCAAAAGACCCCTGGCTCATTCCGAGCTTCTTGGATTCTATTATTGGTAAAGGAGTCCACGTTCTTTGCAGAGGATGACAACATGAGCTTACCAGGTAAGATACCAGCACGGTCGTACCTGGATTTCATACGGCGGATGATGGATGAATGGAGCCTCTCGGCAAACGGCTTCTCACCTGGCGATATAACGCGCTCTTTACCGCTGATAGAACTACCCTCCAAGAAGTCCGTCTCATCGATGATGCCACCAAACACATTCCTACCAAGGGCCTTTGCAGACCTCGCAGACACCGCAATGATTTTGATATTCTTTCTAGGATATACAGTGACCGAGGTTCCTATCTTACAACCAATATCACCGAAGTATGGACTCTGTTCTAACTTGGCCTTCACACCACCGTAGGTAACCTCCCTGGCCAGAGTGTCATCCCTATTGAAACACACAAGTACAATCTCAGAACCTGGCATCAATCCAAAGGTCGATTGTGGATCTCTCAACATAGTTAGCTCGTAGAACATCCGAAGCAACGACATCTCGCACCAGGTTGTCTTACCAGAACCAATCGACCCTGAGATCACAGCCTCGTTATATTCCCCCTCGAAAAATTCCTTCAAATCTGCCAGCCACTTCGGATACAAATCGCGCCCCACAGCACCAAGGTAGTAATCATCCTTCACAAACGTATCCATATCAGCCAGCTTATCTACATAGTGGCTATCCGTGAGTGTGTTGTACAACGGAGACATCCCCATCATCTCCTTGAGATCTTCGTACCCCACTTCTCCGCCCTGGCTCACTTGCTGGATTTCTTCGATTACACCCTTAACACTAATCTTCTCTTCTTCGGATAATGTCTCCCACTTTTTCAGGAACCTATCGAGGCGCTCCTTGCGAGTTATCTTTGAACGGTGCCGACCATCTCTAGTAGCAACTATCATTTCTTCTTTTTCTTTTTGAGACGCTGTTTAGCTTTGGCAATACTCTTACTACGAGCGCCCTGCTTTTTAGCCTTCTTAGCTTTCTTAGCAGGTTTCTTTTTGGGCACAACTTTCTTCTCTTCTTTTTCATCCGCCTCTGGTAGCTTAATCGAATCTTGAGCCTCAAGTAAATCATCCATCAAATCCGGATTCTCAATCATGGTCTCAACAAACGAGAGCACCTTATGTCTTGATTCTGGCGACTCTACTACCCTGGCAATATCTACACGACCTACATGGCCTTTGTTTTTGGCCCGTCGACCGCCCTCCGAATCGATGAGATTCAAACTCTTTTTGAGCTTCAAAATACTCGAACCCATCAAATTGATGACTTCGAACTCACGATGCGTTGTACTGAATAATTTTTTTAGAGCTTCTTCGGTACTCACCTCCATTTCGATACGCTTCTTTTGCATATCGAACAGCTCTTCCAAAACCCTAAGCTCCTTTACAGGATCATCCTCGTTCACATCATCCTGCACAGGTCTTGTCACGATTCCAGCATCATCCAATGATTGCCGATAGCGATACACAGCTCGTACTACAGTTTCAAAAGAGACCTCCAAGTATTCCCCGGCCTCTTCTTGAATGTACGCAGCAATGTTCCTAGCGTACTCCCCCTCTCTCACCATACGATCTACCTCAGAAAAACACTTTAGTTTTTTCAATCGCATAGTAGTAGACGGTGAACGCTTACGATAAGTACGTGTAGGCTTCTTGCCCGTTTTACTTCTCTTCTCAGACAATTGTGTTACATCACTACCCATATCATCATCTTTACGCTTCGCCATTCATTCCTTCATTATCTCTATTTTTATGCTTGTTGACAAATTCTACAATCGAACTGAGATCAGAAGGGTTCAAATTCCCGCGCTCTATCTCCTTCCAAATACATGTCATATTAGCCCCAGAAACATTGCTAATATCACTGTATCCAAACACAGCAAAAAACGGCCTACGACCTGCTCTCATCCTTTCGTGCAACAGATTTCCAATCCGCATATCTATCTCCATTGCATCCTCAAGGCTTATTAATTTTTTCTCCACTAGATAATACGAATACTTGGAAAGGAGCAGCAAATTGTCTGCATGGCAATTAAACGGGTTCCTATCCTTTAAGAACACCCGGTATCCATTGGGCACCTTTTTGAACTTCTTAGTAGCAGCCCAATCAGCATACTTCCGATACTCCCTATCGTTGATTGTTTTCTGAGCGCCCCGTTGGAAAGCAATGTACCGATACAGTGTTTTTTTGACCCACGCATACAACGGCAACTCCCCGTTTACATGACAATGATCACTGCAATACTGGCCTCTCTTTACCAACTCAGTACATCCTTTGTATTCACACGTACACCAATCGACCCTTGGGAACCTAGCCTCCCACAAAGCCATCGCCGCATCCCTGTCAAATGTCTTATCGCTCGAAAAAGGTCGCCCCTTTCCAATAAACAAGCCTCTGAATACGGACGATTCATCCCACAACGCATCAAAACTTGTCATCATTTACCTCACATCATCTCTTCTTTGCCCGACTTCACACCCCCTTGAGCCAAGTGCTGTACTTGAGCAAAGAAATTCTCAAGAGCCATTGGCAACTGTTCTGGCGCTACGGAGGATTGCAACAAAATCACTAATCCCTGCCCTAGCGTAAAGAGGTTCTGGCCCAAATCTGGCGACGATGAGATCACCTTCACACCCCACCCCCCTGTACTATTTCGGATACTACTCATCGTCAAATCCATCCCCTGATTCAAAAACTTGTCTCTACCTTCTCCTAATATAGTGCCTGGAACGAACTCTTGCATATCTTTTCCAACAACAGGTATCCCCGCTGTCCGTGCCTCTTCTATCTCCGCCGCCATCCCATCAGAGATCAATTCTGGCATCCCATCTTCACCCATCTTGTCTCCAAAGGCCCACAGCTCATCACACCAACGAACCATTTGCGTACAATGCTCCAACACACGATCACGCACTGGCCCTGGTGTCTCCATATTGGGCACCCCTGTTTGCAGTATCTGAGGCCAATAAAGATGAACCGCCAACGGCAAGTAACCTTGCTTATCTATTTCTTTGGCAAGGTGGCGAACCTTGATAGTCCGGAACACGGGATCATCAGAAAACGGGTAACACACATAGATTGCTTTTCTCGACATCTTTTTTCTCACTCTTCCCTGAAGAGGCTACAGCCTAATGCAGATACTTGCTAGGCATATCCTGTTCAATCGCTTGTCTTGAGTAAATCCTCACGCCACTCTCGGACTTGTTTAACCTTTCCTGTTTTGGGCGTTGCTCTTTCAACATCTTCTGTATCGAAACTTCCTTCGCCTGTATATTTTCCGAGCCAAGGAAAGACCTGGCTAAATTTGTCAACCCTTCCAACCTCCGGTGCAAGCTCATAAAAGTTTTCAGGACCGTCAAATGTACTAAGGTCCCGTATCGAGTAGACATATTCCACCTTCCTCTTGTACACCTCAGTAGTATAGAAGTTGAGTGGTATCGGTTTCAACATTTGCACTATGCCAAATCGACCATCCGTTGTTATCCACTTTCGCGGACTCACATTCTCAAGTTCTAATTTGCTATTACGAGGCACTACTTAACCTTCTTCACATTCTTTGAATCAAACACAACAATACCCTCTGCAAGATTGTCACTAACCACCCCATCGAACCCGGCTTTCTTTGCTCTTACAGTAATCATGTTTGCAAAAGCAGGATCGTCGGTATATTCCCAAGGGTCAAATCCCATTTCTTCTTTAACCTTGCTCATGAACTCACTTTTGGAATCCAACATTTTGAGGCCAGTTTTGAGCTTGTACGCTTCAACCTTCCCACCTTGTTTGTGGTGTTGAGCAAACGCCTTGGCCATCCCTTTGTGCCAAGTGACATAGACTCCCTTACCAAGCGCACCCATTCCGATCCCCTTGCCGCCCCTACCAGAACCTCGATAGAAGATACCCTTATTACGTCGATACAGCGACTGATAGAAATCGGCCTCACCTTTCAACTCTTCTAAGTATCCCCTTTGTCTTAGCACTGTACTCTCCAATCGATGACCGCCTGATCCCATCACATTTTTAAACACCGACCGCATACCAGGATCTACCCCTCGCGGTCCTTTCTTTAAATACTCATTAAAGAATTCAGAAAATGCTTCTCTAGGATTTGTAGCTGCATAATGAAACAAAGAAAACGGCACATGAGAAATGAAGATTTTGTTTCCCACCTGTTCTCTCAGTTTGGCACGTATTTGCTTCTTATCTGTGGACCATACAGAAAACTTGCCGCATAACTCCTGATACACAGACGACAGGCGCAAATCCTTTTCTCTTTTGCGAACATATTCCTGCTTCTTGTCATAGTCCAATTTCATAAAAGATTTATTGGGCAGATATTTCTTAATAAACCCTTCAACATCCCGTTTGGTTATCGTGGTGTTTCGCGGGGTCACAACTTCATGCCAATACTTTCTGGCCCTTTGAGGCAAATGCTCAAATATGTTATGTCCAAGCTCATGCCTTAATGTGCTTGCATTCATACCAAAAGCACCGACTACAAATATAGTATCAGTACCTTTTATATGTAGCCCAAGCGATCCAGGGGCCTCCCTATCCAAGCCTTGATCAGCTATCGCTAATGTAGGCAATTTAACTCCCTTGATACCAACGCGCTTTAAATCCCGTACCACCTCCGGAATGTCTCTTTTTATAAACTCCAGGAATTTTTTCGAAGGCTTACTTCCCTTATCTCGAAGAATCCAAACATCAAACGGACCAATGCGAGTCTTTTCCCGTCCTATCTCCTCATCCTCCAACAAATATCCTCGCAGCCTAAGTGTCATGATTCTACGCCAACACGTTATCTAAATACCGATATAGATCGGGTACTGGAAGCTGGATATTCAAATCCGGCATCTTCTTTTTCAGTAGCCTCTTGAACTTCTCTAGCTTCCCTGAGTCCAAAAACAAATTGACTAATCGCCTGGCTTGTTTGCGATCCAGCTTAAACACACGGCCTATGTGCGCGGTCTCACGCCCTATCACTACCTCAGTTAAAAGAGGTCCACGCTTACGAAGTGTCATCAATTCACCCTAAAACCCATGTTCATTTTTCCATGCAGAAAAAAGCCAAGACACTACATCCTTGCTGTCCAACTGCGCCATCAGCTCCCTCTTGGTCAAATCTATAATATCAAATTTACGAGAGTTTTTCTTGCCACTTACAGGAACTCCTACATACCTGGACTTACCAGATCTCAACACCAAAACCCCGTCAACCTTTGTCCACTTTGGATCTTTCCATCCAGCCCTTTTATATTCAGCATACCGCTTAGACGATCTCCCTTCACCGGCCCTACGTTCCTTAGTAAGAAAATCCATGTGCTTCTTTGTCGCAGCCAAGTCCCTTCCCTGATTATCCCTTTGAACAGGCCCCTCACTCAAATATCCACGCTTACGAAGTGTCATTACTTCATACCCATCTTATGTACTGCAATAGCCAATGTGCCGACCATCGCTTCTTTGTCTCCCTTTTTCGTTTGTTTTTGACCATCGACCTCAATGTTGGCGATAATATTGCTACCTCTCTTTTCAATCTGAATTTGTCCGTTTTTACCAATCAATTTCAGACCGCCTCTTGGCAACGGTTGTCCACGAAAAACAAGGTTGCGACCCCCTGCACCATTAAGAAAATCAACCATCTTTTCCGCTACATATTTGGCATCTTTATGGGCATGTCCTGGTTTCTTTTTCCACTTAATATCCTTTGTACCCTCGCCTGCATACCCTGATGACACATAACGCTGCCTCAATTTCGGTTTTTTGTCTTTGACTACGGGTGCAACCTTTTTCAAATCTTGCACCACATTCTGCACCTTATAAACCACCCTTGGCATAAGATGACTTATTATCCACTTTGAATCCCCAGTAGTAGCCTCTGTAGAATTACCAACCTTCAAACTTGCCCTATATTTGCCACGGCCAACTTGCAATACAGTAAGCCTGACACCCTTATCAACATTAACACCAGTTAGCACAAGCTCATCACCCACCCTTTTGCCCATCATCTGAAGACGCGCATCCAAATCATTAACAATCTTGCTGGCCATACGCTTAGAACTGGCCATATCTTTACCAATATTGCCTTGCCATTTAATCTTTCTTTGCTTCGCTTCACTCAAATACCCACGCTGTCGAAGTGTCATTAGTACCCTCTCTTTCGCAGACCCTTTTGTTTATCTTCGTATCCCTTCGCATCGTTCACAACATCCGGTGCATCGTTAGGCAAATCCTTTTCGCTGGCCCACGTTTGTTCCCAATTATCCACAACATCGTTACCAAGATACTTGCGTAGAATTTTCAAACCGTTGCCCTGTGGTTTTGCCATATCCACAGCAGTCTTTTGCATCAGATCATCTTGCTTGCCCATATTATGACAATCCCATCTCGGCCAGCGCCGCCTCTATTAAATGAGGATTGATATAGTTACTCTTGGCAACCGATTTTGTATTGCCCAATACACTAGCTACCTTGTCTGTAATCCTATCGATTGTTTTCTTGATAAACTTCTTCTTCGCTGCCTTGGTAGTAGGAGAAGGACGCGGTTCATCTAGCATGTTGGCCAGTTCATCAGACGCAACCGTATTCGCTTTCAAAGTACGAAGGTCTTTAGGTTTATAATCAGGATCGAATTTCTTGAGGCGCTTGGCAACATCCTGGCGCTTCAATACATCCGTAGTTTTACGACCTGTTTTGTATTTGAACAAAGGAGTCTTGTCTTCGGGAGAGGTCTCATCCTGACCTCCCATGAATACTCTCACTGCATTAGCCAAATCAGCATCCACAACCTCATGATGCTGATCTACTCCGGACTTGCCCTTGTAATTGAACGTTACCTTATCGCCCTCTATTTTTACATGCCTACGCTCTAGAGAAGTAGTACCGTAGGTCTCTTCACCTTTTGTCATACCTGTACGGCCCTTGCCCCCTCCAACTCGCATACCAGTTAGGAGCATAATCTTTAGAGCCGTTGCCGTCGCTTTCTTTTGGTCCATTTTTTTGCGACCGCTTTCAAGGGTCAACATCCTATCCATACGGTCAACATTCTTTGCCAACGAAGCCATCACAGCAAACTTGAATTTCGATTGTTTGTTTACCCACGATTTGGGATACACACGCTTCTTAAAAGTGGACCCATCCTTTTTGGTAATCGTTACGACCTTACCCACTGGCTTGTCTGGTTTCTTGGGTCGACGCTTGCGTTTCACACCCCCTATGAACATCGGCTTGCCGTGGAACGTAATCCAATGGCCCGTCGCATAGAGATCCTCTGCTGACATCTCCAGCAACTTATTCAACTGCCTCAAGGTTGCCATGCGTCCCCTAACCATGAGCACCGTATTCCTTTACCCATCTCTCGACTTCAATCTTTGCAGTCGCCAGATTTTTCACCGGCCTTTTAAACGGCTTCCCATTGCGGTATATCTGCCAGAACGACCGCTTGTATTCGTGTTCGAAATCCCTATCAGGATGCATCTTAGTTTGTCTTAGCATCCACACATCCTTGCCCACAACAGCTTTCCAATCCCACATATTTTGAGAGGCCGCGCCTTTAGCTCGGTACACTCCTACTCTTTTGATCTTCTTCCAGGGAACATAGGATTTTGCTTCGCTTAAATACCCACGTTGTCTCAAACTCATCGCATCACCTCTAAAAACTTTTGTTCGACATGGCGTTCTTACCCTTTGCCGTCAAAGAAGTCGCCCCGGCCTTATTGATTTTGATATAGCCCCGCTTGGCCAGAGCTTCTAGTTCATCTTGCCTCACATTGTTGCGTTGAAACAATTCCTTTTTGTAAAAGGATTTGTAGTTCATCATCCCCAGGATGTCTTTCTCTCTCTCCGAAACATCGGTATCCCCTGGTAACAACGGAGTCAACGAATCCGGATGCACATAGAGCGTAATGAACATTCCCTTATAACCACCTGAACCAACTGCAATAGCACCGTTGCGAGGTACTTGTACGGGCTTATCAACCCAATCCAGAGGCTTTTTCTCATACGGGTTTTGACCACCCCACGATCCCTTTTGAAGCTCGGATGTCTGCCCTGTTTGTAGATTGATCGCAACCGCAAGTCCGTATCGACCTTTGCCAGCCGTGGATCGTATGTCTGCACTAGTAGCAGGAACAACCCGTACATCACGCCGCTTGTATCCAATCTTATTGAGTGCCCGTTTGAGTTTTGGTGGTAGGTCATTCAATTCTACAACCGTACCTTTTCGCCATTCCTGCAAATAGCCGCGTTGTCTCAAACTCATAACCAACCCCCCTTACCGTATTTTGTGGCCAGCTTTTTTCAGCCGACCCAAGGTGGCCTTGGCAACCCGCTTTTCAATTTTGTCACCTTTGCGAAGAATCTCCTTGGCCTGATCGATGAGCCGTTCCAACTCTTCCTTGCTCACCTTCACCGTAACAATATCGACAGAATTACCACGGCGAGAAAGAAGCGCATACAAGGGATCGCCCTGACCCTCCCAATACCTCTGAAAAATATTGAGAGTGTCATACCCAATCTTGATCGGAATATCGTAACCCTTTGGATACCCTTCACTCAAATACCCACGTTGTCTCAAAACACTCTCGGTATTCTCTGCCACGGTATGAGCATCGTATCCATACCAATGACCTACAACCCACGGGTCCACTTTCATACGAACAGGATACCCTTTTTCAATCTCTTTCCGTTGTCTTGAATTCAGATGCTCTCTCTTGAACTCCTCGGCTTCCCCACCATCATTAAAAAACGCATCCTCGCCACCGCCTCCACCATTCTCTTTGCGTGCTTTTGCAAACGCCTTGGCATACCTGGCATTAACGGGCCTTGCTATGATATTACCCATCCGATCTTCTTCGACCTCTACAGCTATTTTACTTGGCATCCTCATTGGGTTGTCTCCTTATTCTATCCGAACCATCGCCTCAATCGATTGGCTCGTTTTCTCCACTCCTTATGAAGTCTCTTCCATTCTTTGAAAGCCCCTTCGTATACCTCTAAGCGAGCCTTCGACTCGACTGTTTTTTGTTCCTTATTCAATCGCCTGGCTTGCTTCAATAGCGCCGTGATTTGATCTTCGGTCTTCACTACTGCTAAGTATTTTATCGCCGCATCGATCTCGCGCTTGTTTAACCGAGACCATTTCACACGCCGTTGTTCTAAGAACATTGGCTTAGGTGGCGGCTGGTTCAGTCCTAGCAGGTCCGCCTCGCGGTCTAAGAACACCTGGATAATTTGTCTTGGCCTCATGAACGACCATGCATCCTTAGCTTTCTCACGAGCTTCGGTAGCAGTCTTACATCGAAGTGCTTGCTTACGAGCATTCCGCAATTCAGCTTTCGACGCGGCTTTCTTGTTGCCTTTTCTTTGCAACTGTTTGAGTGACGGAACCTCCGCCATCTCGGTCAAATATCCTCGGTGCCGTAGTATCATCTTCCACCTAACAATCGCTTGGCCCGTTTTATATCATCCCTCTCACCGGAGAGAAATTTTTGTATAGTAGGTCTTTCGTTTTTAATGGACGGCGGCTTCCCTGGCGCTCCGGCAAGCAACCAGCCCAAAAACTCTTGTCTGTATTCCTTAGAAGCTAATCCATACACCCCTGCATACAGACCATGTTTAAGAAACATTTCTCGCCGCAAGTTGAGAAGCACTTTCTCAACCTTTTGCTTATCTATCACTACGGCTTCGATAGGGATGCCCAAAATTTTCGCAATGCTGGTACGAGTCCTACCCGCCATAATTTCGAGCTTGCCTTTATCCTGTAAAAATATCGGATAGGGAAAAGAACCACGCCGCATTTGTCTTACAACATCCACAACTTTCTTACCCATATAGTCCACATTCTTTTGCAGCTCTTTAAGGGTCTTTCCATTGTAGGTCGAATATTTAGGTAGCTTGGTTATCTTCTTTATCGAAGAAACCTTTTTAAAAGTATCGAGGTACAATTGTCTGTACCGCTTCAACACTTCCCTCTCCAAGCTTATCGGAATATGATCAAGGTCGTACAGCATCCTAACGCTGATTTCACGATCCCATTCGTAATCGATTTCTTTAGGTGTGAGCATACGCCATTTGAAACGATCTTTATAATTCGCCTCTTGTAAGTATGCCCGTTGCCGAAGTGTCATCTTACTTGGTCCAATTTACGAGTAAGCAAATGAGCGAGCTTTGCCGCTTTCTTTGCCGTCCGGATGTCTTTGGTTAGTGATTTCTTATTCTGGTCGAGACCTGCAAACAACTTCTCCGCTTCTTTGTGTGCATCAATGGCTTCCTTGTACGCTTTCTTGATACGCGGTTCTCGATACTTTTTCATTTCGCGCTCAAGAGTCCCCGCCGTGCTCTTATGCATGTTCACATGCGTTTGCTGGCCACCAAACAATTCTCGGTGCCGAATCTCTTCTCCAAGGTATCCACGTTTTCTCAGTGTCATTCTTCTTCCCTGTAGTTGCATGCCAAGCATCGACGTTCCATGTAGTTCATACTGGTATCAGGATGGCGCTCTTTAATAACCACCTCTTTTCGACCACACTCCGGACAGACTTTCTTGTTTGCTTTCGGTTGATGATTCGGATCGAATCCTAGCGACCGCATTATTTTTGCAGCGGCTGGATCGTGTTTGTACTGATTCCAAACAGCACTACCAGATTCAGTTAAATATCCACGCTTTCGGAGTGTCATTGAGCACTCTCATGTACCGCCATCTCTTGCTTGATAGCACTCACAATTCCATCTATTTCATTGGAACCATGTATCGCAACAATATCCTCCAACGCCTGATCATTCATCCTGATATACGAGGGAATCTCATGCCCAAGTTTTTCCTCAACCAGATCTCTTATCTTCTTTGTTGTACCCGCCATTTGTCTTCTCCTTACGATACGTATTTCGCAAACCTCTCCGCTGCTTTCTTTGCATCGGCTAAGGTTTTGATTGGTTTCTTACCGTGTTTCGTAAACGGGGTATGATCATCCCCATAGTTGGCTTGAAAAATTCTATCCCCTACTTTGAATCCAACACGTGCTCGATGGGACCATCCATACCACTTCTTTTCTTTGTCTGAATATCCTATCACTTTGCCGCCAGTTCCCTTGCTCTCGATACCATGTTTTTCCTTGAACTTTTGGAGCCAGCTTTTCTTCTTTTCGGCCAGATACGATTTGCGATGTCTTAGGTTCATTTTCTTAGCTTCCATTCCCATTCTCGTTGCCGTGGTACAATATCGCTTTTTATTTTTCCTTGCCGTTCCAAACGATCAAGTATTTTTCTCACCGCCCCTTGTGCTTGATTATAGGTCATGCTCAAAGGTTGCAAACCCGAATGCTTCAAAATGGTTCTCATAATAGATCCTGTTTTGAGCCATTCAGGATGTATATCCTCCAGCACATCAATAACAGCCTTCTCAATTGTCTCAACCCACTCTTTCCGAGCTTTCTTACCGGACCCATGTTTCCATATGAATTCACCCTCTGCAATGTACCCACGATGTCTTAGACTCATTTCTCGTAGACCTCTTTATCCCTTGCAACCTTTTCCTTGACCATAGCCTCCAACTCTTTAGGCGGTATCATTTGCTGTTGTATCGGGGCTTGATATATCTCCTCACAATTCGTTTCGGTGTCCATTTCCGCCGATTCTTCGTCGTATACTTCACTGGCACCCTCTAAATCCTCAAATCCAGCTCCTGAGCCGCCCCCTGAGCCGATTCCAAGCCCTAATAGGTCATCTAGCTCGGATGTTCGAGGCCTCGGAACAGAACGGCGTACAGGGCGTTCAGGAATAGGTGGTAATTCGGACTTTTCATCCCCCTTATACAACATAATCAACATATCTACACGTTGTACCAAGGCCCTCATATCTTCTTTATTTCCGTCGATAGCCGCCTGTAAAAACTGCATTTGAGTCCATACCTGTTGATAGGCTATGTCACTCTTTACATTGGCGTGCTTTGCTATCTCTTGAGAATGTTCGGCCTGTTCACCGGCCCCCTCCATCCATGACAAGAAACCTGGAGTAGCTGCACCAACAATCGTAGCAAGTGCCCCTGCAATTATTGTTACCATATGTTTCTTTTTGACTTGGACGTGACCCGGTGTGCTAGATCTACTGTTCGACCCTGGCATTACATCCTCCACTTCTCTTAAAGATCAACTTACCAAACACTATAAATATAGCAAATTTTCTATTTCGATTGATCTCTACGTATGGTCTTCAATAATTCTACTCGACCACAATCGCACACAACACGCCACTTACGAGCTGGATGTTTGATAACTTTCCCGCAATCGCATTTGATATACACGATGTCAGCAGGTGGTTCGGAGCCTATCTTTACAATTTTCATAGGCAACTTATAAATCGGTACGTGGGGCCTCACGTACCGTGTACAAAACTATCCGCAACAGAGAAGGAAATAGGCAATGTCAGAGAAGGTCCCTCTCTAAACAAAACCTTCGTAGTCTTCAATTTAACATTATTTAGAGGTAGACCAAAATTTTCTGATCAATCTGATTTATCCGGACAGTTGCGCTCACCAATAACCAAAGTACCCCCGATTGTCTCGTACCGCTCGCATTTCTTCTCCGAGCATGCTGGTACAATCCTCCAAAGCACCCAAATCAAAAAGAGCACTAAAGGAATGAGCATCCATTTATGGTTAGTTTGTTCAGGAAAGGCCAGCATCAACGCACTTCGTAGCTGGCATCGATTTCAGTTACTTCATAATTATTCCTGAAAAGCATCCGTACCAAGCTATCGGCCTTGGCAGCAAGTATGTCATCTGAGAACTGAGGCTTGCCCTTGTTCACTATACTCTTCACCAAATCATTCATCGCACCCACAGTAACATGGTCTCGAAGCAATAAGTAGAAAAGTGCCTGGAAAGATTTGACAGCATCTTCGATGTCTACATATTCAGCCTCTTCTGGCTCTTGATATGGAATTGTTGGACCCAAATATTTTTTGATCCAATCTGAAATAAGCTGAAAAGCCTCTTGCGGTGTCACCTCCTCCTTCTTAGGCTTTTTCTTCGGCTCCTGCTCAGGCTCCCCTTCTTTGGCCTCAGCATCCTTCTTATCTGGATCTGGCAAATTCTTGGACGGCACATCAAAACACAGCACCTTTGCCCCGCACACCTCGCACTTCCCTATGCTAGTCGAAACATAATCATCGATAGGCCATCCCTTTTCCTTGCCACAATTCTTACAATAAAACATCATCTTCTCCTTCTCAATTCAAAATCTTCTTGGGACAACGGGCAGGATTCGAACCTGCATGGAGTCTTTACCACTGCTACTAATGATGCATACGCCCTTTAGCCTCTCCATCTCGTTCCCTAGCCTATCCAGGGCAACTTTCGGAGACAGTAGACTCCGAGGGGGTTTCTCTGCGTCTTCCATTCCGCCACCGTTATCCAAACTGCCAACAGCAATTAACAGTTTGTGGACCGAGAAAGATTCGAACTTTCAACCCTTACTGCTTCCATGCATGTCACAGTTGCTCTACCATTCGAGCTATCGGCCCAATGCCGGTCTTTCCCGGCTGTCATTTACGCCTCCACCAGGATGCTTTTAATGCCGTCCCAAGGCCTGTGGACGTGCTGAGAATCGAACTCAGGTCCGCCTATGCTCAACATGCAGATCTACACGTGCGTTGCCCCTGAAATACGACTCAGAAAGAACACAGGCTATTCCTAAGTTCTGAGAAGTTGTTACCCGTAATATTTAATGGCCAAAGCGGGAACTCCATTGACCACGATCCTGTTAAATGATGCCTTCATAAGTACACAGGCACTCCCTATAAAGACATTCCCCTTAAGCCGCTTTTTGAACGGCGGGGAAAAGTTCAACTACATTATTGGCAGTTGTGTTTTGAAGACCTTTTTAACCCGCTGGCCTCCAAGCGGAACACGCACTACACATCTCGTACATAAACGTCGAAACCAAATCACGCCCAAATTTTCAAAGAACAACTACTTGTCTTCAACACCCATCAGGGCATTCAACAAATTTATCTCCCAACAATTATTCAAAGCTATACAAGCCTTACACCCATTCTCATTACCAGCTACTTTAGCGCAAAGCTCTCGATGATCATCCGCTATCTTTTTGGCATTGAGGACAATCTGTGCAAGCTCTTTTTTCTCGCGTTCAACTTTCTTCAAAGCCCGACTCAAACCACCAAGCCGACCTTGGAGCTGCAAAATTTTCCCCTTGTCATCCATTACGATAACTTTTCTTTCCACTTATCCGGCATCTTCTTATAGAGCCTATTGTAAAGCTGAATACCCTTGTAGATTCCCGGCTTATCACCTTCCGGAATCGAACAAGCATTACTATTCTTTTCCTGAGCCTCACAATCCACACACAAATTTTTGTAGTAACGGCAGAAGCTAATGTCTCCCAACGGCGTACCCCTACTCTCAAGCATCAACTCAGCAACTGCCAGCGCCGCTAGGATAGTACGCTGTACCGATACAGGATACCCATCCCGCATCCATCCAATGAGCTTCTGATACCGCCCATGTTGCGTGTGCAGTTTTCTTGCATATTGCTTCCAAGGCGTCCACTCACTTTTATTTCTCGCCATCCTGTCCTCCCATCATCTCGGATTTGTCATAAAACTTATCTACCTGATCGGCATACACCGAGGGCATCTTCATATAGAAATCCTTGAGCGCCTTGAGCATCACACCTCGAATAATCGGATGAGCACTCTTGGCACATCGCATATCAAAAATATGTCTCCACTCTCGAAGATTGGCTCCTATTACAATCTCAGCTTTGAGTCCTATAGGAAGCACCGACCTCGCAACTTGAGAAGGCACCCCCAAGTCCAATAGCGCCATGTACCACTTCTCAATATGCTCCATAGCAGTACGCCAGATCTCGTACTCTTGAGTCCCGTACTCAATACCTGGTTGTGCAATCACAGTAATCTCAGAATTGAATTTGCCCTTACCGTAATTACAATACCTCGTACTCTCTTGAGCAAACGAACACAGCCGATGTCTCACTAGCTCATGGGTCAACCCTCTATCGGCAATAATCCTGGCCGTCGCATAACCAAACTCCAACATTGCATGGTGACCACGCTTACGAATCATCCGCACAAACTTGTCTGCCGAGCTATTCGTAATCCGATCTTCACTCTTGTAACAGGTGCGCCCCGCTGCCTCAATAGACTGCTCTGGCGTTTGCCCGTTATCCGGCATGTAGAACGTCACCTCTATTGATGGGTCGATTATCTTCATCTTACATCTCCTTTTTGAGTCCAAGCAGAGGCAATTTGGATTTACAATTGGGCTGACATCAACTGCCACTTACTTGGGACTCGCACCCATCCCTGGACACAAAAGTATTGAAACCCTCTGAAATGCGTATAACAAAAATTGCCTCTGTTTGGACCCAAAAACATCCATCAACACAACCTCTCTATGGACGCTTTGCTCTGACATCCTTGGGTTGCACAATCATCGTTTCAATCATTATCCCATCGTTCATCGCATCGTGCTTCGAAAGCTTGTACTCAAGCACCTCGCATTTATCCAGGGCATAAATCACTATCGGCTTCCCATCGTTATCGGTATCAATCATCTCAATGTCATAAGTTCTCTGCTTTGCAGTCTCCAACATACCATCAACAATTTCTTCGGCTATTGCAAACAGCTCCATCAGAATAGAATCCTTTTCTTTGGACCGATAGATACCCGATTCAATAGTAATAGGAAGCCACTTGCCATCCACCTTGTAAATCTCACTCACGGCACAAACACCGAACATCATCTTGTCTGCTTTCATTAAAAAGCGGAACGTTCTCGCAAATTCAACTGGATTGGCTTTGACCATAATACCCTCCTATTTGATCATCCGGACTTCCGATAATTCTATACCCTGGCTTTGAGCAATGCACTCTAATTGCATATCGATGTTTATTTTCAAGTCATTCAACACAGTAGCTTGCTCGCGCCAATCAAGGTCTGTACAGCACTTATCCATCAATCGAACAATCTCTACTTCGATGTCATCTACACTCACTACTAATCCTCTCTAATGTACACGTGGCGCTCGATATACTCCCGGTCCTTACTGAATATCGGAACATCCAAATCAACCTCACCATTCACCACACAGAATCCCCGCCTTCTCACCACGGGAAAGTCATTGAAGTTGACGCCTTTTTGGAACATCAACTCTTGAATCTCGTTACAACTCTTGTGATGCAACTCCTTGTGAGAGTACATCTCTCGACCGGCCATCTGTATCGCATTACGAGTCGCATCAATTTGTCTCCATAGGAAGTAGTTGGCCACTTCATCTTGCGGCAACGAAAAGACCCTGCTATCAAACGCCACATTACGACCATA
>Ga0180432_10004279_pt1 | contig 19721 bp, 9 predicted proteins | sample SS_ome_10_FD_132414 | JGI IMG/M metagenome (GOLD analysis project Ga0180432, IMG submission 132414) | Hypersaline lake sediment archaeal communities from the Salton Sea, California, USA - SS_1_MS_2 metaG | ecosystem: Environmental > Aquatic > Non-marine Saline and Alkaline > Hypersaline >...
ACGGACAAGACTGGAGGCGACCGGGTGGAGGTGCACCCGCTGTCGCCTCCAGGCTTTTTTGGGATCTGTCGCATGGCTGCTGCCTGTGTGTTTCTGGCGAGCATCTCACGCGTGCTCGCCAAGGTCGTGGAAGCTGAAGGGGTGCCCCGGGGGCGCGCAGCGCTGACTGTTGCGTGCTGCAGCTCAGACGCAGGACAGCCCTCAGCAGACACGGTTCAGGCGTGCCTAGAGGGCCCGGCGAATCGCGAGGTCCTGCTCGGGCCGTGATGGATGAAGGGGAACGGCCGGTATTCCGGGGATCGATGGAGCACGAGACCTCCGTCAGGCGCTGCCGCGGTGGAGGTCTGGTGGCTGAGGTGGCCGGGCGTCGCGACCCGCTAGCCTCTTGGGTTGAAGAATCGCGGTGCGTAGAGGATGGCTGTCAGGGCGCTGTCGACTAGGGCGAAGACGAGGTATCCCTTAAACATCGTCGGTGGCTCAGTGCGTGGGGAGCGGACGAGATAGATGATGAGCCCGACGATGGCCAGGGCCAGAATGGCCAGGGGTATGATGGTGTTCAGCGCGGGCGTCCATTCCTGAGGTACCAGGTAGACGAACGGCGTACCGGTCGAGAGGAGACCTGGAAGGAAGAGTGTTTTGACAATGAGATATAGCGCGAACGACACACCAAGCGCGATTCTGGCGCCGAGTTCGTCCAGATGCTCTTGCCGTGCTGAGAGATAGAAGACGACCAGCCACACCAGGGCGGGCACATTCCACATAAGGGTCAGCGGCAGGAAACCGATGGCTGACAGGATGCCCCACGCGAGGTCCGCGGCCTGCTCGCCCACGTCCTCGACGGTGGTGCGGTTCAGCCACTCTGCAGCCTCGGGGGACGTGGTTGCATAGAAGACCTTGTAGCGTCGGAATCCGGCCGTGTCCAACCAAGCGAGATGGAGGCTGGCGTCATCGTCGGCGACCAGGCTCGGCAGGACGGAGGCGTTGGAGGTCTCGTTGGCAATCTGGTAGCCCACGGCTTCACCGTCCGCCAGGATCGTCACTGCGAGCTGCATGAACTGCTTGGACGCACTCTCGATGATCAAGCTGACCACCATCGGGAGCTCGGATTCTCGACGCGTCACCACCGCCGGCGCATTGATGTAGTCCGTGCTGCGGACATCGGGTGACACGGGGGCAAGCCGCGAGATGGTGTAATGCCCGCGGTGATCGTCGTACCCAGGTCGGTGATCCGCTGACAGCTTGAGCGTCCGTGGGGCCACGTATTGCTGCTGACCCGGGGCAAAGCTGATGTAGTACGTGTCTGCCGCGGTCGGCGTCATACCCCCGCCCAGGTTCTGGACCGACCAGATAAGGTAGACGCGTTCCGAATCGAGTCCAATGATCGGGGGTTGATATGTGGCGGATTCGGCGTAGTCGAAGGTTGTCACGTGGTAACCGCCTGGGGGCGTTACCTCTCCATCCTCCAAAGTGGCGTAGTAGATCTGTCTGGTCGAAAAGTCAGTTCGGTTGGTCCACACCAGGTGGGTTTCTCCACTGGAGTCCGAACTGGCGCCTTCAACCAGCACAAACGGGTCAGCGCCGTCCGGAACGAGCAGTGTGGGTTCTCCTGAGCCCGAGCTGACGAGGGACACCCGGTAAATACCCGATTGACCATCGTCGAGTTCGCTGGCCCAGACAGCACAAACCTCGTCAGCCGAGGATCGAATGAGCTGGAAACTCTCGACATCTTCGGTGTTCCGCGACAGGGCGATCAGATCTGAAAGCTCGCCTCTGTTGGTCAAGCGGCCATGGTACAGCATGTAGTTGTCGTTCTGTCTGGAAAGAAGCCCCACGTGAAGGGTGCCGTCCGGACCGAGGAGCAGTTGTGGGTTACGAGGATAAGGCAGGTCAACCGTTAGGCTTGCATCGATGACGACCCGGCCTCCTCGGTCGATCTGTGCGTAGTGGAGTCCTCGGACGTCATCTGACAGTGCCTCGACCCACAAGAGGTGAGCGTGTCCAGATGCGTCCATCTGGAGCGCGACAGCCTGCTTGACGTTGCTTTCACCGAGGAGAAGACCCCGGCTCCAATCGCCGGCGGGCTTGTTGCTTCGTTCGTAAGGGCTCGAGCAAGCGCTCATTACAACCGAGGTGACGATGCCCAATACCAGTAGAACGGCGCGTAGATCGCGTCTAGTTCGCATAGTTCCTCCAATAGAATACCGAGTAGAACACATACTATACCACGACGTGCCCTTTTCGTTCAACTCCACGGCTTCGTCCAGCAGTGAACCTGAGGTCCCTGAGGGCAGTATTCTCTTGATAGCGGGTCTAGCATAGGCGTGTGCGGAGCGTTCGGGTTCGGCTTTGATGCGTAGTCGTCGTCTGATGGGGCATGAACACTCGACCGGGTGCTGAGGCGCCTTGGACGGTGCAGTTGATGTTTGGCCTGCTTCGGGGCATGATACCGGTGGCGGTTAACTCGCTGAGCGTGAGCTCTGTGACCCGACCACCCTGGGGGGCGCGACGGATGAAAGAGACGGTGAATGAGGGACAGAAACCGGATGAGTGAAGAAACTAGGCGCCAGAACAAGGACGACATCCCCAAGTCTACCACGACGCCAAAGACACGTCGGCGCGAGACCCTGCTGAGCATTGGAGCGTTCGTGGGCTGGCGGTTGATCTTCGGCATCGTGGTGCTATTGACCGTGATCTTCCTCAGCTACCTGGGGTTAGCAATGGCCCGGGGCGAGAGCTTTGAGGGGGCTGTGGCGACCTCGGTAGCGAGCACCACCGAGTACGTGAGCCGGCTCGGGCACGGACAACTGGGACGGTCGGAGGCCGCCAGCATCACCCAGGCGTACGTGACCATTGCCGACGTGCTTCCCGGCATGGTGATGAAGAGTCTGGGCCTGCTTGGGATTTCGTTGGCTTTCGCGACGCTCGTGGCGGTGCCGTTGGGACTGTGGGCCGCCACGCGGCGGCGATCGGGGTGGTCTTTGCTGACCATCCTGGCCTCTATCGTGGGTGTGTCGGTACCCAGTTTCTTCGCTGCCTTGCTTCTCCAGATTGGCGCGATTCGGCTCACGCGCGTGCTGGGTCACCGGGTCTTGCCAGTGGGAGGATTCGGTTGGGATCGTCACGTCATCCTCCCTGCCCTCGTGCTGGCGGGCCGGCCCATCGCCCAGATCTATCGGGTGACCTACGTGACAATCAGCGACATCCTGGAGCAGGATTACGTGCGGACAGCACGGAGCAAGGGACTCCGCGAGTTGATCGTTTTGGGCCGCCACGTGATTCGAAACGCCGCCATCCCGATCCTGACGACGATCGGCATGTCCCTTCGCTTCTCTCTAAGTAGCTTGCCGGTGGTCGAGTTCTTCTTCAGTTGGCCAGGCGTTGGATTCACGCTGTTGAAATCTATTTCACGAAAAGATGATAACCTGACGGTGGCCCTGGTTCTATGCCTCGGCCTCGTATTCATCGTGGTCAACTTGCTCCTTGAGGTGCTCTATCGAGTGGTCGATCCACGTCTGCGGGAGGCGACGCAGAGTCGGGCGGAGGCGGAGCGTGGCAGCGTGATCGAGGGCTTGCGGTCGGTGGCCCACTCGCTGAAGGCGGTCATTGAGGACAACGCGATGACGCGGCTCTTCCAGTCCGAGGACGCTGGAGGGGAGAGCCCCTTCCGGGCGGTGCTGGAGGACCGAGGTGACGCGGTGGAGGTCTCTCCGGCGAGGTACCGGGCAGAACGGATACGCTCGTGGCTCCGGGCCACCGTGACCAACGTGCCCTTCGTCGTCGGAGCTACGCTCATCGGGGTGCTCGTCGTGGTCTTCATCTGGGGGCCATCCGTTGCGCCCCACAGTCCATACACGACTCAATCGCTCGTCTACGAGGACGGAGAGTTGAGTGTCCCGCCTTTTGAGCCTGACGATGTGCATCCGATGGGAACGGATGTCTTGGGCCGCGACATCATGAGCTTGATCCTCGCGGGCGCCCAGCAGACGCTGCTCCTTGCCGTGTTGGTCGTTGCGGCCAGGGTGGTAGTGGGTTTCGTGTTGGGAGCAATCGCAGGCTGGTGGAGTGACACATGGATCGACCGGTTGCTGATGGGTTTGTCGGAGATCATCGCCGCGTTTCCTACGCTCCTTCTGGCAATGATGTTCATCCTTGCTCTGGGAATCCGGCAGGGATTCCGGCCTTTCGTGATTGCCCTCTGTCTTGTCGGCTGGGGAGAGGTGATGCAGTTCGTACGAGGCGAAGTGATGGCTATCCGCCCGAAGCTCTACGTGGAGAGCGCCGTGGCCTTGGGCCTCACGACACCTCGCATCATCATCAGCCACGTGCTGCCCAATCTCCTCTCGTCGTTGATCTCGATCACGTCGTTGGAGATGGGAGCCGTCCTGATGCTTCTGGGCGAGCTGGGCTTCGTCGGCATCTTCATTGGGGGTGGAGCCTTCGCGGAGCTGGATACCTTCTCCGCGCCATACCATTACTCGGACGTGCCGGAGTGGGGCGCTATGCTGAGCAACGTCCGGCGGTATGCGCGCTCCTACTCATGGATGGCGATCTATCCCAGCGTGGCCTTTTTCGTGGCGATTCTGGGCTTCAATCTTTTTGGAGAGGGTGTCCGCCGTCTAGTGGAGAGCATTGGGGTGGTCATCAATCGTCTGGTCAATCGCTACACGATCGCGGCGGCTGTCCTGGCCGTGGTGGGCATAAGCTGGGTCCAGGCGAACACGGGGGCGACGGCATTCTATCAAGATCAGGCCAAGGTTTTTGATGGACAAGCGGCACTGAGCCAGGCGAGGGCGTTGGCGCACCCTGTCTTCGAGGAGCGGGCCCTGGGTACGACCGGTATGCAGGGAGCCGCGCTCCACATCGCTGATCAGATGGACCACCTTGGTATCCAGCCGGCTGGGGAAGGCATGACGTACTTCCAGTACCGGAATCGTTCATTCGAGCGCCTCGACGAGGTGCCACGTCTTGTCCTAAAGGATGATGGTCCGCCTCTGACATATCACGAGGATTTCGTCGAGTACGTAAGCCCTGGGCGAAACCTGGGACGAGGCCAGGGGCGGGTCAGGGTGGTTCTCCTGGGGCCCGTCACGCGGGACGGGGCTATGATCAGAAGCTACAAGTCCCTAGAAGAGTTGGACTATTCTGATGAGGTATTGCTAGCCTTATCCCCTGGGGAAGCTGATCTCTTGCGGCGCGTGCCGTGCGCCGGGATTCTGGTCATCGGCGATGGAGACCTGCAGGTTGACCGCAGGCGTACGCTCTCTTCGCGCGATCCGCACTATCTCATGTTTGGGACCGGCTCCGCGCGAGGGCAGGATATCGCGAGACTGTGGATCTCTGAGGCGGTGGCGGGGCGGCTGCTGGCACGGTCGGGTTACACGGTCGATGAGCTGCACGACGTGGAGGAGAGCTTGGACGTCAACGAGGTCTTCGAGGTGGATACCGGGGTTGAAGCGTCGATGGAGGTCGCAGGTACCGTGGTCGAGAACGTTCCGGTGCCCCACGTTATCGGGAGTTGGACGGGCCTGTCCGACAGCCGATACGGCGGTCTCAACGATGAGATGATCGTGGTGATGGCGCCCTATGATACCCCGCCTGCGACGCCCGACGATCTCCCCTATCCCGGGGCGAATGACAACGCAACCGGCGTCGCCGTGATGCTGGAGGCCATCCGGGCTATGAAGGCCTCTGGCTATCAGCCGTACCGGACGTTCCTGTTCGTGGCGTACAGCGCACAAGGTCAGGAGGGCGGCGAGTGGATCTATCCTCCCGATGTTGAGAGGTTCCTCGAGGCCAAGAAGGGCTTCTCCAGCAGCTTCGACATCGAGGCTGTAGTGGAGTTGAGGGGGGTGGGTGCGGGAGGCGGTGACGCGTTGATGATCTCTGCGGAGGGCAGCATGCGTCTGGCCGATCTCCTTGAGACGTGCGCTGCTCGTATGGGTGCGAAGGCGAAGCGAGGGGGCGGGTCGGTCGACATCGGGATCGTGTTCGAGGAGAAGAGCCGTTACGAGAGCGGACAGGAGGCACCCAAGGTGGGGCTCCGCTGGGAGGGGTGGGAGGCCACGTCGCATCGACCGGCAGACACGCTCACCACGGTGTCCTCGGAGAAGCTGGAACGGGCCGGCCGAGTAGCCAGCCTGGCGCTGATGACGTTGGGACGAGAAAGACAGTACTAGACGTACACCGGGGAGAGCCGTGACCGATTCTGTGGACCGGCCCCAGTCTCGCCTGGGCAAGCTTGTGAGCCCGATACGTCGCCTGCGGGTCGGTTCCCTGCCGGCCGATGCAGCTGCGATGGTTGCCCGCCAGCTTCTTCAATTCGCGGCCGTGCTTCTGGCTATCGTGCTGTTTGCCCACCTTGGTCTTGGAATGGCGCGAGGAGACACGTTCCCCGTGGCTGTGAGCCGGGCAGCCCTGGACACGGTTGACTATGTGGCGCGATTGTCCCGTGGTAATCTCGGCAGGTCAACCGCCGCTGGAATCACGCAAGCCTCCGTACCCATTGCAGAGGTTCTGCCCGGCCTGGTAGCCAAGAGCTTAGGACTACTGGCGGCGTCTTTGGCATTGGCAGGGCTAGTCGCCACACCACTGGGGGTATGGGCTGCCTCCCATCGACAGTCCCGATGGTCGATAGTCACCACCCTGGTGTCAATCGTCGGGGTCTCCATCCCGAGTTTCTTCGCGGCACTTCTGCTCCAGCTTGGCGCAATCCGCGCGACCAAACTCGTCGGCCATCGTGTGCTGCCGGTGGGTGGATTTGGGTGGGACAGGCACCTTGTCCTGCCGATGCTAGTCCTGGCGACGCGGCCGATTGCACATTTGTACCGCGTGACGCAGGTTACCATCAGCGACGTGCTGGAGCAGGACTACGTTCGGACGGCGCGAAGCAAAGGGATCCGCCGATCCCTGGTGATGGCTCGGCACGTGATCCGGAACGCCGCCATTCCCATCCTGACGACGCTAAGTATGTCGTTGCGCTTCTCGCTCAGCAGCCTTCCGATCGTTGAGTTCTTCTTCGGCTGGCCAGGGGCGGGATTCACGCTTCTCAAGTCGATCTCCCAGGGGGAGGACGACTTGACGGTGGCCCTGCTCCTGGCCCTGGGAACCTTGTTCGTCCTTGTCAATATCGGCCTGGATGGCGCGTATCGGTGCATCGATCCGCGGCTGCGGGTGTCGCACGATAGCTGGCGGAACACCTTGCGCTGGAATGTGGTTGACGAACTCCGATCAGTGGCTGCTGACCTGGCATGCCTGTTTCGAGACAACCCCCTGAGGCGTCTCGTCGGAATGAGACAAAGGAAGGACAGTCCGGCCAAGCCCCTCCTGGAGACCAGAGGAGAGGTCATGGATGGTCTGCCGGCACGGTACCGGGCCGAGCGGATTCGATCGTGGCTGCGGGCGACGGTAAGGAACACTCCGTTTGTCGTCGGTGCAGCATTGGTCGGCGTCCTTCTGGTGGTGTTCCTGATGGGCCCCTGGTTGGCCCCGCACAGCCCATACAGCACGAAAGGCTTGACCTACGACGGGGGAGAGCTGGCGATGCCGCCCTTTGAGCCAGGCGGTGAGCACCCCTGGGGAACGGACGTTCTGGGACGCGATATCCTGAGCCTCGTCCTCGCCGGTGCGCAGCAGACGCTCCTCTTGGCGACGCTCGCCGTGGCCGCGCGGGTTGGTGTAGGCTTACTCTTCGGCGCCATTGCCGGATGGTGCAGTGGGAGCTGGATCGACGGCGCAATAATGGGGCTGTCGGAGACGATGGCGGCCTTTCCTACGCTGCTTCTTGCGATGACATTTGTCTTGGCGCTGGGTATTCGACAGGGCTTCCGTCCCTTCGTGATAGCCCTCTGCCTGGTGGGGTGGGGGGAGGTCATGCAGTTTGTCCGGGGCGAGGTGATGAGCATTCGGCCCAAGCTCTATATTCAAAGCGCAATTGCCGTTGGGCTGACGCTGCCGCGGCTGATCGTGAGCCACGTACTCCCTAACTTGCTGTCCGCCCTCATTTCAATGACGGCCCTGGAAATGGGCGCGGTACTGATGCTCCTAGGAGAGCTGGGCTTCGTGGGCATCTTCATTGGCGGGGGGGCGTTCGCCGACCTGCAGTGGATGGCCCCGCCTTACCATTACTCGGACGTCCCAGAGTGGGGAGCCCTATTGAGCAATGTCAGACGATATGCTCGATCCTATCCCTGGATGGCGGTCTATCCGTCCTTGGCATTCTTCGTTGCCATCCTTGGCTTCAATCTCTTCGGTGAAGGCGTGCGACGTTTGATGGAGCAGGTTGGTTTTGGCCTGACCCGGCTTGTCAACCGATACACTGTGGGCCTGGTACTCATCACGGTTGTCGTCGGGGGATGGGTGAGGACCCATTCAGGGCCTGCGGCATTCTACGTGCAGCAAGCGGCAAGTTTCGAGGGCGAACGGGCCGCCAGTCACGTCAAGGCTCTAGCGCTTCCAGTGTTTCAGACGTGTGCACTGGGGACGACGGGCATGTATGCCGCGTCCTATCACATCGCTGAACAATTTGCAGATGTTGGTCTACAGCCGGCGGGAGAGGAAATGACGTTCTTCCAGTACCGGACTCGCTCTTTCTCAACGCTGGACAGACCGCCGCGACTCGAGATCCAAGGACAACAACGACGCTTCGTCTACGGTGAGGATTTCACTGAGTTTCCTAGCTTCATGCAGAACGAGGGCAAGGCACAGGGAGAAGTTCGGGCCGTTGCACTCGGCGAGCTCCGAACGAGCGGCGCTAGGTTCAGCACTTACGGCGCTCTCGATAGCCTTGATGTCGCGGGGGACGTGCTGCTTGTCCCTTCGCCAGACGATGCTGAGCTTCTGCAATCCATCCGCTGCGCCGGCATGCTGGTCCTGGCGGATGATCCTGCGCAGCTGTCGCGGCGCACGACGTTGTCCTCACGCAGACGATCCTGGAGCCGACCAATGTTGTGGATCTCCCGGGGCACTGCGGATGCTATCCTGGAGGCTAGCTCCCTCAGCACTGGCGAGCTGGAGAATCGCGTCGACCGGCTTGGCGTAGACGAAGTCTTGAACATCGGGACTGGGACGGACGCCGCCGTGACCGTAGACGCGTCGAGGCACGAAGGTGTCCAGGTTCGGCACGTTCTCGGTCACCTCCCGGGGGAAGCTGCCCGCATAGAGGGAGCGCCGAGAGCCGATGCTGCCAAGCTTGACCACGAGTTGATCGTGGTTATGGCGCAGTACGATGCGCCGCCTGCGCGGCCATCTGGGACTTCCAGCCACCTGGCAGCTGGCGATCAGGCATCAGGTGTCGGGGTGATGCTCGAAGTCGCGCGCGCCATGCAGACGTCAGGTTATGAGCCCTACCGCTCATTCCTATTTGTGGCCTACAGCGGTGAGGGTCTTGAGGGCGGAGAACGGGTGGATCCAATCAAGGACGTCGAGAGGTTTCTAGGGGCTAAGACTGGTTTCTTGGACAACTTTGAGATTGAGGGGGCGATCATCCTGCGCGGTCAGGGAAAGGGAGACGGTGCGCCGTTGTTGATATCCGGCGGCGGCAGCACGCGCCTGGCGGGTCTCATGGAGCGAGCGGCGCGACAAACGGGTATGGAGGCGCGTCGAACAGGAACCCCCGTGGACTTAGGTGTCGTTTTTGAGGAGGGCGAAGACATAGTAGGGCAGGAGGTGCCCCACGTGACCGTGAGCTGGGGTGAGTCGCAAGTCATCTCGAGCACCCCGGGGGACTTGGCGCAACAGGTGTCGGCGACACAGCTGGAAAAGGTCGGTCGAACGCTCTCCCTGGCGCTAATGATCATTGGACGTGAGAGAGACTACTAGGTTTGAGCGAGGGTGACCGGAACTGGCTTCAACAGCGGCCGACGTGGGACTGTCTGAGGTGTCCTAGCGGGTCACTGACAATCCTGTTAGAATTTGATCGAGGGACATTGTGTCTAGATCTCTGAGAATCGTACTGCTCCTACTGAGCCTGAGCGTGGTCGCACTCGCGCTGACTGGGCTCGGCGTCTATGCACGACTCAGCTATCTATGGGCCGCCCTCTTGGTGGTGAGTTGGATCTGGTCGCGACTGTCCTTGCGAGGCGTGGAGGTGACCCGGACGACCCGCACCCTGCGGGCCCACGTGGGAACGATCTTCGAGGAGCGCTTCTCCGTCAGAAATGAGGGGCGTCTTCCGCGACTCTGGATCCAGGTGCGGGATCTCTCTGACTTGCCGGGCTCCCGCGGTTCGCGCGTGCTGACCCTCATCGGGGGGCGAGAGCAGAGGACTTACCGCGCCCGGACCCGGCTGACGCAGCGCGGCATCTTCACGTTGGGGCCGACGGAGATCGTCTCCGGGGATCTCTTCGGCCTCTTCCCAGTCCGCCGTGAGGTCGGGTCCGGCGGCTCCCTCCTGGTGTATCCAATGATGGTAGACGTGGAAGGGTTTCCGAGCCCCCCGGGCCTGCTGCCGGGCGGCGAGGCGCTCCAACTTCGGACGCATCAGGTGACACCGAACGCCGCTGGTGTTCGGGAGTACGTCCCCGGCGATCCGATGAATCGGATCCACTGGTTGAGCTCCGCCCGCAGGGATAGGCTGATTGTGAAGGAGTTCGAGCTAGACCCCATGGCGGAGGCATGGATCTTCCTCGACGCCCAAAGTCGCGTCCAGGCGAAGGAGACTTACTCAGTGCCCAGCCAACCCGTCGAGGCCATCTGGACTCCGTGGCAGGATGTCACGCTTCCTCCTTCGACGGAGGAGTACGCCGTCAGTATTGTCGCCAGCCTGGCACGGCATTTTCTGAGGCGAGGTCGAGCCGTCGGCTTGATCAGCTACTACCGGCCGAGTCAGCGAACGCCCGATCTCTTGCCGCCAGATCGGGGCGGCCGGCAGCTGGGAAAGATTCTGGAGGTGCTGGCGCCGCTTCGGGCCGAGGGGACGCTTCCCATCTCTGCCCTCCTGACGGCGCACGCTCAACACATGCCCAGGGGCAGCACGGTCGTCGTGGTGACGCCTTCCGTGGCTGACGAGGTGGGACTGGCGGCCGATCTTCTCTCCCAGAGGGGGCTTCGTCCTGTGGTGGTGCTCCTGAATGCGGGGTCGTTTGGAGGACGGTCAGGCACGGAGGAGCTTGCACGGGCGGTGACCGCCGCTGGTGTCCCCGTGTGCCAAGTGAGGAACGGCCAAAAGCTGACCTCGGCCCTGAGCAGCGATTCTCTGGGGCCCGTGCGCGGGGGAGCACGCTTGGGCCGCGGTCCGGTGGGGCGCCCTATGGTGAGAGGGTAGTCGCGTATGCGGGAAAGGCGGTGGTGGGATAGCACAGCGGCAGCACTACTGATGATAGCGCTTCTGATGGCCACGGGTCGTCTGATGGCTACGGAGTGGGTTGAGCACTTGAACGTGGTGTACACCCTGGTCATCCTCGGCACGGCTGCTGGCTTGGCTCTTGGACAGAGCACCTACCACCCGGCGATGGTGCTCTTGCTGGGCGCGACGTACGGCGTCTTTATGGTGCCCTGGCAGCTAGGCCGAACCATAGCGCATCTCTCGGATGACGCCCTGTGGGGTGACCGGATGGTGGTTCTGGCGGGCCGTCTGATCCACACACTGGTACGCTTCGTCCAGCAAGAACCGGTGCACGATCCCGCGCTCTTCCTATTCGCGATGGCGGGGCTGGGTTGGACGCTGAGCGTCCACGCTGCGTATGCGCTCACCCGGCGGGCCAGTCCCTGGCGCGTTATTCTGCCCCCTGGTCTGGCGGTGCTGCTGATCCAGACATCGGACCCATACCGGGCCCGGGGCATCTGGTATCTTGCGGGATACTTCCTGTTTGCCCTTCTCCTGGTGGCGCGAGTCACCTTCCTGCGGCTGCGGCGCGACTGGGAGGCCGATCAGGCCCGGATCCCGCCCCTGGTTGGGCTCGATCTAAGCTACGCCATGGCGGGGATCGCCGTCGTGCTTATCCTACTCGCCTGGTCGGTCCCGACAATGGCGGATGCCTTACCGACGGCGAGGGCAATCTGGGATCGAGCCACGGCGCCGTTGGAGCGGCGCTCAGAGAAGCTGTTTGCCTCACTGCGGCGTCAGGGCCCGACGATCACGGCGGCCGACTACTATGGGGAGGACTTCGCCCTGGGAAGGGGGCGCGAGCTCACGGACGCGTTGGTGGCATCGGTGCAGGCTCCTCCACCACCCTCTGGCATGCGGTATTATTGGCGCGCGCGAGCCTATGATCGGTATGAGGACGGGCGCTGGCAAACCGAGGCTCTCACGTCCACCGAGCAGATCCGCCCCGGGGAGCGGACGCTGAGGTTTCCCCCGCTGGACGGGCGCCGGACTCTCACGTTCACGTTTACGTCTCCAGATCCGTTGATGACGCTCTATGTGCCACCCCAGCCTCAGGCCGTTAGCCGGCGCGCCCGCTTCGATCTTGCGATCAATCCGGATGGGACCGTCGACGTGGCCTCGGTGCACGCATCTCCGCCGCTAGCCGCCGGGGAGACGTACGTGGTTCGCTCATCCGTCTCCGATATGACGATTTCGCAGCTTCGTGACGCGGGGACTGTGTATCCGGAGTGGATTACAGAGCGGTACCTGGAGGTCCCGGCAACGGTCACGCAGCGGACGCGGGATCTGGCGGCGGCAATAGCCGGTGAGGCGGATACACCGTACGATGCGGTGGCGGCCGTGACGCGCTACCTGCGGGCCAACATCGAGTACAGTGAGACGATTACGGAGACGCGTTCGGCAGACCAGGATCCCCTGGACTGGTTTCTCTTTGATGCTCGCGTCGGATTCTGCAACTACTATGCCTCCTCCGAAGTGATGCTGCTCCGCTTGATGGGGATCCCGGCCCGGTTGGCTGTTGGGTTTGCACAGGGAGAGCGCCAGCGGGGCACGAACACATACGTGGTGCTCGAGAAGAACGCCCATGCGTGGCCGGAAGTCTACTTCCCGGGACTCGGATGGGTGGAGTTTGAGCCGACAGTGTCCGAGGATCCGATCCGCCGGCCACTGGGTGAGATTGAGAGTGAGGATGGCGGCCGTCTCCGTGTCCCACCGGGTGGGGATACTGAGGATCGTTGGCGCGAGCGGCTGGCGGAGTTGGAGGGTATGGATGACCTGGTATCCGGTGAGGGCGTACTGACCTCCTCGCCCGGATCGTGGCTCACGAGGCGACCGTTGATCTGGGCTGGTGTTGGCCTATCCGGCCTCGCTCTAATTGTGCTGGCAGTCCGCATGCGACGGCGGCAGCGGATGCCGGCTCTGCCCGTGCTTATTGAGAGTGGCTTGCGCCGCGTCGGATGGCGGCCGCCCAAGTTCCTCCAGCGATGGGCGCACTGGACCAGGATGACGCCGTTGGAGCGAGCCTACGCCGAGATCGACCGGGCGCTTGATCGACTGGGGGCCGGGGCCGCTGCGGCGGATACAGCGGCGGAACGGGCCGCGGCGCTGTCCTCCCACCTACCTGAGGGTTGTGCGCCGGTTTCTCTGCTCCTGAATCACTACCACCTCGACGTCTACGGCCGTCAGACGATGACCTTCGACGGTGTAGAGGAAGCGGCACGGGCGCTGCGGCGGCTCTCGTGGAGGCGGCGATTGGCCCAGCTGGTGGGCCGGGCGTGACACTCCCGCGGGAGTACCGAGCAGGGACCCGCGAGGGCTGTCCGTTTCTGTCGGACCGTACGTCCACGGGTTGCTGCTCCCGAGAAGCGTAGCCTCACACAGCGACAAGCCGCCGTACCCCCTGCGGGCCGAGCCTCACATTCTCCTCGATACCCCTCTGCGACTGTTCTGCAGGGCACAAAGAAGGTTGCGCGCGCTGCAGGGTGATGCTATACTGTCGACGGAGGCCACATGACATTGTGCCACAAGCCCCTACATATCATTGGCATATTGCTTCTGTTCGTCACCGCCTGTGCTCCTCGGGTCGTCACGGTCACTGTGACGTCGCCGCCGGAGACGGTGGTGGTAACTGCTACGCCTCAGGAGACCGCCACCCCGACAGCATCGTCGGGTAGCGATGAACCCCAGGCCCTGCACATCTGTGTGGTGGGCGAGCCAGACACGCTCTACCTGTACGGCGCCAGCCAGCTTCCCAGTACCCAGCACGTGATGGAGGCGGTCTACGACGGACCGATCGACCACCGTGACTATGACCACCAGCCCATTATTCTTGAGAAGCTCCCCGCGTTGCAGGATGGCGACGCTTTCACCAGGACGACGTTCGTCCGCCGTGGCGATATCGTGGTAGATGCCGAGGGTGATGTGGTTGAGCTCCAGGAGGGTGTGCGGGTCCGGCCTTCGGGCTGTTACACCTCCGGTTGCGAGGTCGTCTTTGAGGGCGGGATGGTGAGAATGGAGCACCTGGAAGCTACGTTCGCCCTGCGGGAGGACGTGAGCTGGTCGGATGGTGAGCCTCTGACGGCGGAGGACTCCGCATTTGGCTTCGAGGTGGCGAGCGACCCGGGCACGCCTGGGTTCCGTTACGTGGTGGAGCGGACGGCAGCTTACGAGGCTGTCGACGAGTTTCAGACGCGGTGGACGGGACTCCCCGGGTTTCGAGACGCATCCTATGGACTGCGCTTCTTCCCGCCGCTGCCGAGACATCAATTGGAGGACATCCCGGCGCATCAGCTGCCGGGCTACGATGGTGCGCGTCGCGAACCCCTCGGCTGGGGTCCGTTCGTGGTGGATGATTGGATCCCGGGCGACCGCATCGAGCTTTCGCCAAATCCCCACTACTTCAGGGCCGAGGCGGGTTTGCCGTACCTGGACAAGTTGGTCTTCCACTTCAAACCGGACGCAGCCCAGGTTGCTGCAGGGGTGATCGCCGAGGACTGCGACGTCGGCACATCCGATGCGGAGCTTGAGGGGTTGCTGCCACTCCTGACGAGCTTGGAGGAGGAAGGAGTGCTCACGGTCGTATCGGCGCCTGGACAGGGGATGGCGCGGCTGAGTTTCGGTATCCAGTCCAGCGAGGGTTACGCGCGGCCGAGCTTCTTCGCGCGTGGGCAGGTCCGAGAAGCGATTGCAGCCTGTATTGATCGCCAGGCTCTGCAGGACGAGGTGGCTCTTGGGCGCAGCATAGTACCCGAGTCGTATGCGGCCCCAGATCATCCGCTGTATCCGGTCGAGGATTTGACAGAGCATCCCTACGACCCGGCAGCTGGACGGGCGTTGCTCGACGAGCTCGGTTGGCGGGACACGGACGGCGATGGGGTACGGGAGGCGTTGGACGTGCCGGACCTTATGGACGGGCAGCCGTTTGACGTGGTGCTTGTGAGTATGGATGACAGCGAGGTAGACGAGAAGGTCGCCCGGATGGTGCGGGCCCAGCTTGCCGACTGTGGCGTGAGCGTGACAGTGGAGGCACTCCCGAGGTGGGAGCTGTTCGCCGACGGGCCTGAGGGCCCACTTTTCGGGCGTCGGTTTGATCTGGCTCAGGCGACGTGGTGGCTGGAGGATCGGCCGCCGTGCGATCGGTATCTCTCGTCGCAGATTCCCGAAGCGGAGAACTGGGTCGGGGGCAACATCACGGGATACGTCAGCCCCAAGTACGATTCAGCCTGCCTTTCCGCCCTACGCGGCTTGCCGGGTTCAGAGGAGTATATGCGGAATCATCGAGAGGCCCAGGTTGTCTTCTCTGAAGACCTTCCGGCCCTGCCGCTCTTCATGAGCCTGCGTATCGGGCTGGCGCGCCCGGGCGTTACGGGTCTTCAGATGGACCCTACCTCGCCGAGTGAGCTCTGGAACGTGGAGCGGATGAGGACAGTTGGCCCGGGCAGTGGGAGGTAGCGTCCGGAGTACTGGATTCGATTGTGGGTACTCGGCATAAGCGTAGCGTGACTGGTTGAGTGACCTTTTGACTGAGTGATAACTGGAGCGGCATCTTCACGGACTATGGTCAGCAAGGATAGACTCGGACGTCGGCCGCCGCGGATCCTCATTGTAGAGGATGATCCGGGCATGGTGGACCTTCTATTGGCCATGCTGGGGCGGAAGAACCGTGTCGCTGAGGCTGTGCTTTCTGCCTATTCTGGTCAGGAAGCGCTCGAGACGCTGCGTGCAGAGACCGATGCCGATCGACCCATTGACCTGGTGCTGCTGGATATCATGATGCCCGGGATGGATGGCTACGAGGTCATCGCCCGGGTCAAAGCGGATCCGGATCTGCGACACACGTCCTTCATCCTTACCACAGCGCTTGACTCGGTGAGCAGCAAGACACTGGGGCTCGGAATGGGGGCCGATGACTATCTGACGAAACCGTTCGATCCCCGTGAATTACTGGCGCGGATCGATGCGGTGATGCGGGTCCGGCGCAGCGAGCAAGCTCTCCGGCGGCGAAACCAGGAGCTGGCGGCCCTGGTGGATATCAACCGCGTCGTGACCTCCAGTTTGGATCTGGACGAGGTCCTGGAGGCAACTATGGCGGGCATCCGGGAGATCATGCCGGTTGAGGCGGGGTGCCTGGTACTCGTCGACGAACACACAGGTTCCTTGATCTGTCGGGAGACGCTCACCTCTCACAGGAGTGAGCTGGATGAGGAATCACTGCACTCCAATAAGGGCGTGATCGGTGAGGTGGTGGAGACCGGCGTCACCAAGGTCGTGAACGACGTGGAGCGTGATCCCGAGTATCCCGGTGAGCTGGGCGTGAAGATGCCGGGTGTGACGCCGGAGTCGATTCTGTGCGTGCCCCTGGTGATTCGAGAAAGAACGATCGGAGCCATTGCCTTGGTCAATGACTTGAATGGGGCGTTCAGTCGACAGGATGTTGGACTGCTGACCGCCATGGCGGGCTCCGTTGCTGTGGCCGTTGAGAACGCAAATCTCTACTCGGAGGTGGCGGATTTCGCGACGGAGCTAGAGCGTTCGCAGGCCAAGTTGGTGCAGGCAGAGAAAATGGCGGCTATCGGGCGATTGGCGGCGTCGTTGGCGCACGAGATCAACAACCCGCTGCAGGGCATCCATAATAGTCTCCATCTGAGCCTGCATGAAGGTCTGGGTCAAGAGCGGCGCGATGAATACGTGGGGATGGCACGCAATGAGGTTGAGCGTTTGATCGAAATCGTGCAGCGGATGCTGGATTTCTACCGCCCCTCGCGAGGCGGCCGGGACGTCGCCGATCTAAATGAGGTGGTGAAGAACGTCCTGGCTCTGGCCCGCAAACGCATCCAACACGGCAAGATCGAGGTCCACACGGACCTCACGGAGGACCTGCCCGGGGTTCCGCTCATCGCGGATCAAATCAGTCAGGTGCTGTTGAACCTGGTGATCAACGGCACCGAGGCGATGCCTTCGGGGGGTGATCTCTGGGTGAAGACGGAGGTCGGTGACGAACGTGACCAGATTGTGCTGACGGTCCGGGACAGCGGCGTGGGCATTCCCGCCGAGGATTTGGAGCACCTATTTGAGCCGTTCTACACGACGAAGTCGGATGGAACTGGACTGGGGTTGGCCATAAGCTATGGGATTGTTGAGCGGCACGGTGGGACGATTGACGTCTCGAGTCGACCGGGGAAGGGAGCTACGTTCGTAGTGAGGCTCCCGGTCAACGGTGCCGGTTGACGCGTTTGGCGGGAGGAGGGATCGTGCTCAACCAGAATCGAGCGGCGCGGATCTTGATCGTGGACGATGAGGCGGTGACCCGCGTCTCGCTGCTGGACGCTATGCGGCTGGAGGGCTATGAGGTTGATACAGCGGCCAGTGGAGAAGAAGCAATGAGCCTCTTGGACAAGCGCGAGCCGTTTGACCTGGTCATTCTGGATTTGAAGATGCCGGGCATGGATGGGTTGGAGGTGGCCGAGCGCATTCACGCGACCTCATCGGATACCATCGTTGTTCTGCTGACGGCATTCGGAACCATGGAGACGGCGATCGAAGCGATACGCAAGGGCGCGCACGATTATCTACTGAAGCCCTGTCCCATCCCCAGGATTCTCGAGAGTGTGCAGGAGGGGCTTTCCAAGCGCAAGCAAGAGCAGAGACGGCTGCTGCTCGTGGAGCAATTGAAGCAGACGGTGGCTGCCCTGGACGCTATGGAGCAGCCGGAGGATGTCGAGGCAATCAGTGACCAGACCGCGGATCGATTTCTCCGCGTGCGAGACGTGGTGGTCGACCTCCAGAAGCACATAGCCACGCGGCGGGGGGAACCTCTGGATCTGACGCCCACAGAGTTCAAGGTGCTTTCCTGCCTGATGGAGGCTCCGGACGAGGTGTGGAGCCCCGAGGACCTGGTCAGGCGCACCAGGGGTTACGATGCGGACACAGAAGGAGCCCGTGCCATTATCCGCGTGCACATACGACGGCTGCGCAAGAAATTGGAGCCGGATGCGGCCGATCCCATGTACGTGATCAATGTGCGCGGGATTGGCTACATGTTCGCGTCGGATCGCCAGCGCGGGGACGAAGAACCAGAGCTCGTGGGTTAGTGTTTGCAGGCTTTCGTCACTCAAGATCCGAGGGCGTTTCCTCATAGGCACTGCACGGACTATGCCCTACCGGCGTGCCGGCGTCCTGCTCGAATTCCCCCGACCAACATCTCTGTAACGTATTCGTAATCCCTTCGAAACGCCCATCCTGGCCACGGTGTGGTATCCTAAGTGGCGGAGTTGTTGATCTCGCGCAGGCCGATGCCCCTCCACGACAAGGTGCGGGATTGCCCTGTGGCGCTGCGTTAATCCAGATGACACAACGAGGCTGACGGTTGGAGGGCTGATGAGCTGGGCTGATAGGGCCAAATCGTGCATTGGATGGGACGAGAGGGATGCTGAAGGACTCGCCAGTCTTTGGGAGTGGCTGGCGCCCGAGAAGGACGAGCTGGTGGACTTGCTCGTCGAAGGCGTGACACAACTTGACGGCGTCCCTCGGCTCTTGAGGAATGGGCGATTCACCGGTCGACTTCACGCTCTGGTTGAGGAATGGCTGTTGGGCGTGCTGGCTCCGGCGTACGACGACGTGGAGCGTCAAGAGCGGCGTCGGGATCTAGGGCGTCGATTGGCGCGTATTGACGTCTGTTTTGAGGAGGTCATGCTTCTGGAGGCCATGGCGCACGGGCGGCTTCTGGCACTGATCAGCAAGAACCTGGACGGCGGCGCCGATCAGCTCTCTCTTATGCTGGGCGCCTTGCAGAAGGCGTTGAGCTACGACCGAGGCCTGGTCCACGCGGGTTATGTGGAGTTTCGAGACAGCGAGATGGAACAGGCGCTGCTGGATCGTTTCCTGTCCATCACGGGATTCAGTCCCAGCCTTTACGAGGGCCTCGCTGAGACCTGGGAGCAGGAGCGAGGAAGGGACAGGCGGCCATGAAAGGGGCCGTCGGGTTGCCCTGCGTCATCATAATCGGCTGATCGGAGCTTGCCTTGGGCGAGTTCCGACGGATTGTCCGATGGAGCACCGACACCGCCATCAATCAAGCTCCCGAATGGTGTCGGCAGCGGCCGGAGAACCAGGGTGACGCTCAGCAGCCTGGCGGCCGTGGTCGCTTCGTTTCTCGATGGTCAACTTGCCGGGATTCCTCTGCTGGGGCGAGCGAGGGCCGGACAAGAGCGACGCGGCGAGCTTGCTTCCTGAAGCGCGCGTGCTCCTGGGTGCGCTAACGACTTGTCGAGTAGATGGTCGCCAGTTGGAGATCGTTGGCGCCCTTGTAGTGAACCGTTGTGAATGGCATGCGAGGCAAGCACACGCTCGTGAGGTGCCGTGCACCTGGAAGGTGCATCGCACCGGTCGGGACGACAACTCG
>Ga0180432_10004280_pt1 | contig 19718 bp, 21 predicted proteins | sample SS_ome_10_FD_132414 | JGI IMG/M metagenome (GOLD analysis project Ga0180432, IMG submission 132414) | Hypersaline lake sediment archaeal communities from the Salton Sea, California, USA - SS_1_MS_2 metaG | ecosystem: Environmental > Aquatic > Non-marine Saline and Alkaline > Hypersaline >...
GCAGCTGCCCAAGCTGTCCCGCGACGACTTCAACCGGATCGCCGCCCTGATGGATCTGCCGCTGTTTTGGAGCCGGGACGAGAAAAATCCCAAGTCGCTGGATCCCGAGGAGCTTTCGATCCTGGGAGTGGGCACCAAGCGCGAGCATTACGTCGAGAAGGGCACTTTCACTCCCAACTTCTCGCGCATCCACCGCAGCATGACAGAGCGCCGGCGGCGCGAGGCGGTGGCCCGCGAGCTCGACCAGGGCCGGCCCACCCTGGTGCACACCGACTTCTCCAAAGCCCCCGAAGTCGACCAGGCCATCGTGCGCCATATCACCGCGGCGGCGCGGATCATCGAAGAGCTCTACGCCCTGCAGGAAGGCTCCTTCCGCCTGCAAAGCTGCTTGCTGCCCAACCATCCACCCAGCCAGGCTCTGTTCAGACGCAACCAGGGACCCTGGTGCCAGGCGCCCGAGACCGAAAACGATCCGTTCTGCAACGCCTGCCCCGACTTCCCCGAAAAAATCTCGGGGCTCTATCCATCGGAGCTTCAGAAAGAAAAGGACATGTGCAAGAAGCTCTCCGACGAGCTCCTGGATCCCTTCGTGGTGGTCCGCGGCCCGGCCGACAAGCTGGAGGCGGTGCCCTACACCCAGGAGTGGGGCCCGCGGATGAGCGCGGTGGCCAAGGAGCTGAAGGCGGCGGCGGCAGTCATCGGCGAAAAAGAGGAGCAGGCCTTCAAGGCCTACTTGCTGGCGGCGGCCCAGGGCTTCGAGACCAACTTGTGGGGTCCGGCCGACGAGGCCTGGGCGGCGATGAACGCCAAGAACTCCAAGTGGTACCTGCGCATCGCCCCCGACGAGGTGTACTTCGACCCCTGCAGCCGCAAGGCGGGCTTCCATGTCTCGTTTGCTAAAATCGATCCCGACTCGCTCTACTGGCAGGAAAAACTCACCCCCCACCGCCAGCAGATGGAGAAGATCCTGGCCGATTTGATCGGCCCGCCCTATGCGGCCCGCAAGGTCACCGTGCACCTGCCCGACTTCATCCAGATCGTGCTCAACGCCGGAGACGCTCGCAGCCCCATGGGCGCAACCATCGGCCAGAGCCTGCCCAACTGGGGCAAGGTGGCCGAGGAAGGCCGTGGCCGCACGGTGGTGATGTCCAACCTCTATACCGACCCGGACTCCAAGGCCATTCATAAAAAGCGGGCAACGTCGCTGCTTTCGAAGGAATCCATGCGGTACTACTGCGAGGACCAGCGGCTGTCGCTTTTGGACATCATCCTCCACGAGGCCGCCCACAACTTCGGACCGCACTCCGATCACAAAATCGACAACAAGCGCCCCGGCGCCATCTTCGGCGGGCCGCTGGCCTCGACGCTCGAGGAGCTCAAGGCCCAGACCGGGGCGCTGTACTATTTGGAGTTTTTGCGCGAAAAGGGCGTCTTGAAGGCGGAGGAACGCAACCGGGTATACAACCACGCGCTGATCTGGTGCTTCGGGCACATCTCCCGGGGGATGTTCTCTCCCGCGGGAAAACCCAAGCCCTACAGCCATGTGGCCGCCATCCACATAGCCTGGCTGATGCGCGCCGGCGCGCTGACCTGGGAGGCCGACCAGCCGGCGGCCAACGGAAAAGATCAGGGACGCTTCAGCATCCACTATGATAAGATACCCCCGGCCATCGAGAAGCTAATGCAGCACGTGGGCCGGATAAAGGCCAAGGGCGACAAGCCGGCGGCCGAGGCGATGATCGACGATCTGATCGAGGGCCAGGGCTACCGGCTGGTCCACGATCAGGAGATCAAGGAGCGCATCCTGCGGCACCCCAAGGCCAGCTTCGTCTACAGCGTGACCTTCTGACGGGAGGATCGGTTTGGCTTACATTCGCTTCATATCGGTTTCTCTGGCGCTGCTCCTGCCGACAACCATCTGGGCCGGGGGATTCACCATCATCGAGGTGGGCTCCCAGAAGACCGGCATGATGACCGGGATCGGCAAGCCGGACGACCTCTCGGCGGTCTACCACAACCCCGCCGGTCTGGCCTCCCAGCACGGCACCCGCATCCACGTCTCCTCGGGCTTCTCCTTCGTCGACGCCACCATCCGGATGAAGGCCTGGCCCTCGGAGACCGGCGAACCCCTGGACGGCAACTACGGCAGCGAGGACTTCATCGACGACCGGGTGGACCGCGACGGCTACTTCGTGGGGAAGATAAAACCCACCCGCTACTTCGGCGCCATGCCCATGCTGGTGGCCTCCTCCGACTTCGGCTACGAGAAGGGCCCGGTTGTGGCCTTCTCGTTCTATGTGCCCGATTTCATCGGCGCCTTCCTGCCCGACGACACCCCCGCGCGCTACGCGGTGGTGGAGGGCTACTTCACCGCCGGGGTGATGTCGTTCTCCGCCGGCTACACCCTGCCCGGTTCGCTGGACTGGCTGGACGTGGGAGTCAGCGCGGGGCTCCTGTATGTCCGCATCGAGGGCAAGCGCTGGCAGAACTTTCCGATCCTCCTGGACAACAACACCAACGTGATCATCCGCATGGTCGGCGAGGACTACCGCCCCTGGTGGAACGCCGGCATAGTCGCCCGCCCGATCCCCAAGCTGTCATTGGGACTTTCCTTCATCGGCGGCGCCGACGTGGCTTTGAAGGGCCGGCTGGACATCAGCCTGCCCGACGACTGGGAGGACGACCCCCTGACCAAATCGCTGGTGGACGCCGGCTGGCTCTACGAGGGCCGCTTCGGCATGACTCAGCACATGAAGGTCCCCTACGGGATCGCCGCGGGCATCAACTACGAGATCATCCCCGAGCTTGAGGTAGCCTTCGACTTCCGCTACTGGCTCTACCACACCTTCAAAGAGCAGCGCATCGAACACAACATCGACATCGCCATCCGCGAGGGCGAACCGGCCATCGAAAGCCCCATCATCATCCCCAAGGAATACGAAGATTCCTGGACGGTCTCGCTGGGGTTTCTCACCCGGCCCTTCCCCTTCCCGCTGGAACTGATGTGTGGGGGGACCTACGACCACTCCCCGGCGCCCAGCGAGACCAAGAGCCTGGACAGCCCCACGGTGAACCTGGCGGGCTTCTCCCTGGGGGCCCGCTACCTGCTGTTCGACACCTGGCGCTTTTCTTTGACCTACTACCATTACTGGTATTTAAAGGACACTATCAACGACTCGATTCTGGACCCGCCGCAGAATGCCATCTTCGAGGGGTATGTGGACACGGTTTCGGTCCAGTTGGAGGTGTTTCTGTGAGAAGGTGTCTTGTATTGTTGGTTATGTCTTTTCTCGTCTCCGGCTGCGGTTTGTTCGCTGAAAAGAAAGAAGAGAAGAAGGTCGAGCAGAAGAAGCCCCCCGAGCGCGGCGTCTCCGACTGGGACGCGCGCATCGGCGGCGGCAGCAAGCCCGGGGAGGTGAGCCACGCCGACCGCATCGGCGCGGCTTCCATCGGCACTTTGGCCATGGGCGGTCCCAGCACCTCCCCCAAGGTGGCCGACTTCATCGCCGATCCCAGCCTCCAGGTTCGGCAGAAGGCCATCGATACGCTGGTCGGCTGGGGAAAAGAGGCCGAGCCGGCCATTCCCAAGCTGTTCGAGCACATGCGCAATGTAGACGCCGGCATCCGGGCGGCCGCGGCCGAGACCCTGGCGCGCATGGGTTCGAAGAAGGCCGAGAAAGGACTGGAGCGCGCGGAGAAGGACAAAAGCCCCGAGGTGAAGGTCTGGGGCCACGCCGGCCTGTCCAAGATCGAGGGCGACTGCGAAGACCACATGGAGGACATCGCCGAGATCCTCAAGTCGGGGAAGATGCAGAAGCCCCAAGCGGCCGCCGACGCCATGCTGCTGCTCGACTGCGCCAGCCACGACGCCATCGCCGATCTGATCGACGCCTTCAAGTCCGCGGACGACGAATCCCAGAAGGCGGCCGCCGCCCGGGCCATCGGCAACCTGGGCCCCAGAGCCGCCAAGGCCGTGCCGGTATTGATGGGCGCCCTGGGCGAGAAGAGTTTCCGCATCCGGGTAGCGGCCCTGCTGGCGTTGGCCAAGATGGGGCCCAAGGCCGCCCCGGCCGTGGCGCTGTTGGCCGAGATCCTCAAGGATCCGGCACCGCGCTTCCGCGAGTTGGCCGCCCACGCCCTGGGCGAGATCGGACCGGCGGCCAAGTCCGCCGAGGGCGCTCTTGAAAAGGCCGCCAAAGATCCCGAGGGCACCGTCCAGGCGGCCGCCAAGCGGGCGTTGCACAAGATTCTGGGCAAATAAGGAACCGCCGCATGATCAGACGCTTGATATTTGCTTGCCTGCTTTCGGGTTTCGCCCTGAGTGGCTGCACTGGCAACTCCCGCGAGGCCCCGGCCTCCGGGGATTTGAAGAACGACGCCCCCAAGGTGGACCCGATGATCTTCGTTCTGCTCCACCGGCCGCAGATCGAGGCTATCTTGAAAAAGCACAACCAGGAGAAACCCGACTGCGAGGCGGCACTGGCGGAGCTGCTGCGCTTCATCGCCGACAACAAGGAGAAGTTCAACGACCTGGTGAAGGACAAGCCGGCCAACTGGCAACCCCAAGGACTCTCATCCGACGGCCCGATAGAGCCGTTGATGGAATATTCCGAGAACTGCCCCCAGCAGGTGGTGCGGCTCAACCAGGCCTTCCGCTCGGTGGTGGAGTAGCAATGACCGATCAGACTTGCAACCGAAAGCACCAGCGAGTCGACGTAATCTTGAAGGTGGACTACGCCGATTCCCATGCCTATGTCTCCGACTACACCCACAACGCCTCCGGCGGCGGAGTGTTCATCGCCACCAGCAAGTCGTTCGAGATCGGCGACCCGGTATCCTTCAGTCTTTCCTTTCCGGGAGTCCTGGTGCCCATCGACTGCCGCGGAGAGGTACGCTGGCTGCGTAAGGCCGAGGAAGCCTCCGAGGACCTGCCCGCCGGCGTAGGAGTGGAGTTCACCTTCGACACACCCGAAGATGCCGAACGGGTCGGCAAGCTGCTCGATCGGTTGACCAATCCTCCAGAGACGCAGCCAGCCGACGCGGACGACAGACCCTCCGAGCCCTTCCGGGTCCTGGTGGCCGAGGACAACCCCATGGTGCGCGACCTGTTCCGCCACGCCCTATTGAAGTTCGAGGCCCGGGTCATGCCCGGGGGCCGCAAGCTGGAGGTGGTGGAGGCGGAGAACGGCAAGGTGGCCTGCGAGCGCCTGCAGGAGGAGCGGTTTCACCTGGCGGTGATCGACTACTACATGCCGGTCATGGACGGGATGCAGGTGATCCGCACCATCCGGGACAACGAGGAAGTGCGCAACCTGCCGATCATCGTAATCAGCGCGGGCGGCGAGGACGCCCAGTACGAAGCCTTCAAGGCCGGCGCCGATCTTTTCCTGGGAAAACCGGTCCGGATTACCCAGCTTTTCGAGTCCCTGCAACTTCTGCTGGGACTGGGCCCCCACGGCGGAGACGAGACCCCATGAACGATATCGAAGAAAAAAGAAAACACCCGCGCATCGAGCTGATCCTCAAGGTGGAGTATGAATCCGCCGAGGACTTCCTGGCCGACTACGCCTTTAACGCCTCGGGCGGCGGCATCTTCATCGCCACCAAGAAGCCCTTCAAGAACGGGGAGAATGTCTCCTTTTCCATCTCCTTCCCGCGGCTGCTATCCCCCATCGCCTGCCACGGGGTGGTCCGCTGGCGCCGCACCGAGGAGCAGGCCACCGACGAAAATCCCGCCGGGATCGGAATCGAGTTCGAATTCGACTCCGAGGAGCAGGAGAAACAGATCCGCGACCTGGTGGACAAACTGGGCCAGCCGCTTCCCGAGCCCCAGCCGGCCGAGAAACCCGCGGGCGAGTTCCGCGTGCTGCTGGTTGAAGACAACAAGGTGGTCCGCGAGATGATCCTTTACGCGCTCAAGAAGTTCCACGGCATCCGCTTCGCCGGCCAGCGCGAGCTGAAGGTGATCGAGGCGGTCGACGGGAAGCAGGCCTGGGACATCCTGGAAAAACAGACCTGCGATCTGACCATCACCGATCTGAACATGCCGGTCATGGGCGGGGAGCAACTCATCCGGCTGATCCGCGAGAATGAAACCACCCGGATCATGCCGGTCATCGCCATCAGCGCCGGCACCGAGGAGGCCCAGAAGGCCGCCTACCTGGCCGGAGCCGACCTGTTTTTGGGCAAGCCCATCATGCTGGTCCAGCTGTTCTCCTCGCTGCAGCGCCTGCTGGGCATGGAACACGAAAAGAGTTGACACCCGCCGCAAAAGGGGAGAGTATAACTGCGATGCGAAGCTATCGAACCCATTGCCATCATCATCACCACACCGGTTGGGCCGGGTGATGGCATAGGTTTCGATTGAACTGACACGCCATCGACGCCGGCCCCGGGCCGGCGTCTTTCGTTTAACCAAACGTCTGGTGCCGGCCGGGGCCGCAAGCAGGAGGAGGCTCTTATGGCACCTAAAAAAGAACGCGAGAACCAGAATCTCAGGCTGGCGCTGCCCAAGGGCAGCATGGAAGCGGGGGTATCCGGGCTTCTGGCCGACGCCGGAATCCAGGTGCGCAAGAGCTCGCGGGGCTACCGCCCGAAGATCTCCATCCCGGGCTTCGAGGCCAAGATTCTCAGGCCGCCCAATATCGTCGAGATGCTGCACGCCGGATCGCGCGACCTGGGGTTCGCCGGCCCCGACTGGGTGGCCGAACTCAACGCCCGGGTGGTCGAGGTGCTCGACTGCCGGCTGGATCCGGTCCGGGTGGTGGCGGCCGCTCCCCAGGACCTGGTGGCCTGCGGCGAACTGTTCAACCGCCCGATCGTGGTGGCTTCCGAGTACCGGCGGCTGACCACCGAGTGGATCAAGCAGAAGGGCGTGGAAGCCACCTTCGTGCAGACCTACGGGGCCACCGAGGTCTTCCCTCCCGAGGACGCCGACCTTATCGTGGACAACACCGCCACCGGCAACACCCTGCGGGCCAACGGCCTGGCGATAGTCGACGAGCTGATGACCTCCTCCACCCGGCTCTACGCCAACCCCGAGGTGCTGGAGAATCCCCGCGGCAAGGAGGCGGTGGACCGCTTCGTCCTGCTGCTGAGCTCGGTACTGGAGGCCCGCCGGCGCGTGATGGTGGAGGTCAACGTGGACTCTGCCCACCTGGAGGCGGTCATCAAAGCGCTGCCCTGCATGCGCGAGCCTACCGTCTCCCGCCTGTCGGGCGACTCGGGCTACGCGGTCAAGGCGGCGGTGCCCCGCGAGGAGCTGCCCGCGGTGATCCCCGAGATCAAGGCCCGCGGCGGCGGCGACATCGTGGTGTCCAACCTGGCCCAGATCGTGCCCTGAGGAGAATGATCATGAGCATAGAACCCAATCCCTACTTGAAAGGCGCAAGCGTCTACAAGACGCCCGCAGCCGGTATCAAGGCCGGGCTGCGTCTGGACGGAAACGAGGGGGCCGGCCCGGAGGATGAGCGCCGCTACCCCGACCCGCGGCCGTTGGAAGAACTCCTTGCCAAGAGGCTGGGCGTGGATCCGCGCCGGGTGCTGGTCACCGCCGGCGGCGACGAGGCCATCGACCGCGTCTGCCGCGCCTACCTGGCCCCGGGCCGCGAACTGATCCAGACCGCGCCCACCTTCGAGATGATCGCCCGCTACGCAAGGTTGGCCGGGGCCCAGGTGGTCTCGGTGCCCTGGCTCCGGGGCGACTATCCCACCGACGAGGTGATCTCCCGGATCAGCCCAGTCACCCGGGTGATTTGCGTGGTCAGCCCCAACAATCCAACCGGAGCCACCGCCTCGGCCCAAGACCTCAAAAAACTATCGGCCGCCGCCCCGCAGGCGCTGCTGCTGGTGGACCTGGCCTATATCGAGTTCGCCGACTCGGACCTGACTCAGCCCGCCATTGCGCTGCCCAACACAGTGGTAGTGCGCTCGTTCTCCAAGGCCTGGGGCCTGGCCGGACTGCGGGTGGGCTACGCGGTAGGCCCCGAGGAAATCATCGACTGCCTGCGCGCCGCCGGGGGGCCCTACACGGTGTCGCGGCCCTCGCTGGCCCGGGCGGCCGAACGGCTATCAGACGGCGTGGAGCCGTTTGTAAGAGCAATCAAGAAAGAGCGCGAAGACCTCTGCGAGCTTCTTTCAAGCCTGGGGGCCGAACCGCTGCCCTCGCAGGCCAATTTCATCCTGTGCCGCTTCAAGGACTCCGCCTGGGTGTACGCCGCTCTGGCCTCCCTGGGCATCCTGGTGCGCATCTTCCCCACAAGCCCGGAGCTGGAAGGCTGTCTGCGGATAACCTGCCCGGGCGAAGCGGAGAAGTTCGCGCGGCTCTGCGCCGCGCTGAGAACCGTGCTGCAACCGCAGGGACTGCTCTTCGACATGGACGGCGTGCTGGTCGACGTCTCGCAATCCTACCGCCGGGCCATAATCGAAACCGCCGCCAGCTACGGCGTTCGGCTCGGCGCCGAAGAGATCCAGGCCGCCAAGGCCGAAGGGGGATCCAACAACGACTGGGCGCTCACCCAGAAGCTTCTGCAGCGCCACGGGGTGCAGGCCGACCTGGACGAGGTGACCCGGTGTTTCGAGAACCTCTACCAGGGCACCCCCAAGCGCCCGGGCCTGCGCCGGGCCGAGAACCTGCTGGCCTCCCCGGGGCTTCTGGAAAGCCTGTCCCGGCGGGTGCCGCTGGGGGTGGTCACCGGCCGGCCGCGCGCCGACGCCGAGCGCTTCTTGAAAGAGACCGGCGTGGCCGACCGGTTGTCCTCGCTGGTGTGCCTGGAGGACGCCCCGCTCAAACCCGACCCGCGCCCGGTGCGCCTGGCGCTGGAGCAGCTGGGAATCGAGCGGGCCTGGATGATCGGCGACACCCCCGACGATCTGACCGCCGCCCGCTTAGCGGGCGTCCTGCCGCTGGGCGTGCTGGCCCCGGAGGGCGGAGACCCCGGCGCCCTGACCGACGCGGGCGCCGCCCGAGTTCTTTCGAAACTCGACGAACTGCAGGAGCTGATACCATGAATACCAGGAAAACCGAGATCACCCGCAAGACCAACGAGACCGATATCCGCCTGGCGCTGGATCTGGACGGCAGCGGCGAGGCGGAGGTGTCCACCGGGATCGGCTTTCTCGATCACCTGGTGACCGCCCTGGCCCGCCACGCCGGTTTCGACCTTACCCTGCAATGCATGGGAGACCTGCAGGTCGACGACCACCACACCGCCGAGGACTGCGCCCTGGTGCTGGGCTCGGCGCTGAACGAAATCCTGGGCGACCGGTCCGGGATAGCCCGCTTCGGGTGGGCCTACGCCCCGCTGGACGAGGCCCTGGCCCGCGCGGTGATCGATCTGTCCGGCCGGCCTTATCCGGTCGTCGACCTGGGCCTCAACCGCCCGGCCATCGGCGAGCTTGCTTGTGAAAACGTGGGCCACTTCCTGTCGTCGTTTGCAACCACCGCCCGCTGCGCCCTGCACGTCGACGTGCTGCGCGGGCAGAACGACCACCACCGGGCCGAGGCGGCTTTCAAGGCGCTGGCCCTGGCACTGAAGGCCGCGGTTTTCAAAATCGGCGACTCGGTGCCCAGCACCAAGGGGGTGCTGGGATGAAAAACACTTTTGTGCAAGTGGTGTCCACCGGTACCGCCAACATGGCGTCGGTGCTCGCCGGACTCGAGCGCGCGGGCGCCCGTCCGCAGATCACCGCCGATCCTGACCGGATCCTCCACGCAGATCGCCTGGTGCTTCCCGGTGTGGGGTCGCTGGGCGCGGCCATGTCCCGGCTGGAGGAAAACGGGTTGGTCGAGGCCCTGAGGGACAGGCTTCTGTCGGGCCGGCCCACCCTGGCGGTGTGCGTGGGACTGCAGATCCTGTGCGAGTCCAGCGCGGAGAGCCCCGGTGTGCGAGGCCTGGGCGTTTTCAGCGGCCGCGTAGAAAGATTCGACCGCTCGGTGCGGGTTCCCCAGATGGGCTGGAACCGGGTGGAGGCCGGCGACGGCTGCGAGTTGATCGAAGGCGGCTACGCCTACTTCGCCAACTCGTACCGGCTGGTGGATCCGCCAGCGGGCTTCTGCGCGGCGTTTTCCGATCACGGGGGCCGTTTCGTGGCCGCCCTGGAGCGCGGCGGGGTGCTGGCCTGTCAGTTCCACCCTGAGTTGTCGGGCGCCTGGGGTCTGGAGCTTCTCCGGCGCTGGCTGGAGCAGAACGGAGGTGTGACATGCTGACCGCCCGCATCATCCCCTGCCTGGACGTCAAGGACGGCCGGGTGGTCAAGGGAGTGAAGTTTCAGAACCTTAAAGACGCCGGCGACCCGGCCCAGCTGGCCCGGGCCTACCAGGAGCAGGGGGCCGACGAGTTGGTGCTCTTGGACGTCTCCGCCACCCCGGACGGCCGCCGCACCCAGCTGGAATGGGTGCGACGCGTACGGTCGGAAATCTCCATCCCCCTGTCGGTGGGCGGCGGGGTGCGCACTCTCGAAGACGCCGGCGCTTTGCTTCAGGCCGGGGCCGACAAGGTGGGAATCAACACCGCGGCGGTGCGCAATCCCGGGCTGCTTCAAAGCATGGCGGCGACCTTCGGAAGCCAGTGCACGGTCCTGGCCCTGGACGCGGCCAAGAACCAGAACGGGTCCTTCAACGTGGTGATCCGCTCCGGGCGGGAGCGCCTGGAGCAGGACGCGGTGGAATGGGCCCGCCGGGCCGCCGGGCTGGGCGCCGGCGAGATCCTGCTGACCAGCTGGGACCGCGACGGAACCCGCCGGGGGTACGATCTGGATCTGCTGGATGCGATCTCGAGCGCGGTGAGCGTGCCGGTGATCGCCTCCGGCGGGGCATCCGAACCCCGGCACCTGCTGGCGGCCTTGCGCGCCGGCGCCGATGCGGTCCTGGCCGCCTCGATCTTTCATTACGGCGAATATACCGTGGGCGACTTGAAGCAGTTTCTCGACAGCAACCAGGTGGAGGTGCGGATATGATCGTTCCATCGATCGACATTCAGAACCAGAACGCCGTCCAGCTGATCGGCGGCAAGGAGCGTGCCCTGGACGCCGGAGATCCCCGGCCTATCGCCGAGCGCTTCCGCCTGGCCGGAGAGATCGCCGTAGTCGATCTGGACGCCGCCCGGGGCCAGGGGTCCAACCGCGAGGTGATCCAGGAACTCTGCCGCCTGGCTCCCTGCAAGGTCGGCGGCGGTATCCGCGACGTCGAAACCGCCGTCGATTGGCTGGAATCGGGTGCCGCCCGGGTGGTGCTGGGGACCGCCGCCCGGCCGGAGGTGCTCAAAGAGCTTCCCAAAGAGCGGGTGGTGGCCGCCCTGGACGCCGTCGATGACGACGTGGTGGTGGAAGGCTGGACCCAGAAGACCGGCCGCTCGGTGATCGAGCGCATGCGGGAACTTCGGGGGCTGGTTGGCGGGTTCCTGGTCACCTTCGTGGAGCTGGAGGGCCGCATGCAGGGAACCGCGCTTCAGCGCGTTTTTGAGCTCAAGTCGGCGGCCGGCGACGCCCAGTTGACCGTTGCCGGCGGAATAACCACGCCGGCGGAGATCGCCGAGCTGGACGCCTTGGGCGCCGAAGCCCAGGTGGGCATGGCCCTGTACACCGGAAAAATGAATCTGGCCGACGCCATCGCCGCACCGCTGAAATCGGACCGCCCCGACGGTCTGTTCGCCACGGTGGTGTGCGACCAGCGCGGCGTGGCCCTGGGCCTGGCCTGGTCGGACATCGACAGCCTGCGCCAGGCGGTGCAGACCCGCCGGGGAGTCTACCGCTCCCGCTCGCGGGGCATCTGGGTCAAGGGCGAAACCTCCGGCTGCCGGCAGGACCTGCTGCGGGTGGACCTGGACTGCGACCGAGACGCCATGCGCTTCACCGTCCGCCAGCACGGCTCGGGCTTCTGCCACAAGCACACCTGGACCTGCTGGGGAGACCAGAAGGGAGTCTGAATGAGCGATCTACTCAGGCAAATAAGTCCCGACCGGGTGGAGCCGGTACGCCTCAACCCAATCGACGCGGAAACCCTCGCCGCGGCCGAGGACATCGTCGCCGACGTAAAGAACCGCGGGTGGGAGGCGCTGATCGAACACGCCGCCCGCCTGGGAGACCTGCGCGAGGAAGAGCCGGCCATATACACCCGGGAGAATCTCGAAGAGGCCCTGGCGTCGATCGACTCCAAGACCCGAGAACTGCTCGAGCGCACCGCCGCCAGGATCCGCGCCTTCGCCGGGGCCCAGCGGGCGGCCTTGTCGGAAGTGACCATCGACGTCCCGGGAGGCCGGGCCGGCCACGCGATCACGCCGGTTCAATCGGCGGGCTGCTACGCTCCCGGGGGGCGCTATCCCCTGCCCTCATCGGTCCTGATGACCGCGGTCACAGCCAGGGCCGCCGGCGTGCCGAGAGTCTGGGCGGCTTCCCCCCGACCCGCCCCGGTCACACTGGCCGCCGCCGCGGTCGCGGGAGCCGACGGTCTGCTGGCCGTCGGCGGCGCCCAGGCCGTCGCCGCCCTGGCCTACGGCGCCGGAGATGTCCCCCCCGGCGACGTGGTGGTGGGCCCGGGCAACCTCTGGGTCACCGCCGCCAAGCAGCTGGTTTCCGCCGAGGTCAAGATCGACATGCTGGCGGGACCCTCCGAACTGGTGGTGCTGGCGGACGGGTCCGCCGACGCCGGCGTGATCGCGGCCGACCTGCTGGCCCAGGCCGAGCACGATCCCGACGCCTTGCCGGTGCTGGTAACCACGGATGAAAACCTCGTCGCCAACGTCGAGCGGGAGCTGGCGATCCAGCTCGAGGATCTGCCCACCGCCGACATCGCCCGCGACGCCATGCAAAACGGGTTCGCGGTGGCGGTCTCCGATCTCGACCAGGCGGTGGACGTTTGCGAACGTCTGGCCCCCGAACACCTGGAGCTCATTCTGAAACAACCCGGGGCGGTCGCGAAACGCCTGCGCAACTACGGCACCCTGTTCGTCGGATCGGCCGAGGTGTTCGGCGACTACGGGGCCGGGCCCAACCACGTGCTACCCACCGGCGGAAGCGCCCGCTACACCGGCGGGCTGTCGGTGCTCACCTTCTTGAAGATCCAGACCTGGCTAGAACTGGATGGCCCGGCCGATCTGGCCGGCGACGCCGCGGCCTTGGCTCGCCTGGAGGGACTGGAGGCCCACGCCCGGGCCGCCGAACGAAGGGTTATTTCTTCTTCATCTGCTCCTGGATCTCGGCGGGATTGAAAAAGCCCTTCTCCACGCACAGCTCGATCACACCCTTCATGATCTTTTCAAACTTCTCCTGGCCTTCCAGCAGCTTCTCCAGCCGGGCGGTCGAAGGAGGTTCTCCGACCTTGACCTCTTCGGAGTGCTTGACCCGGGTCTTGCCGGCCAGGTCGGTCACCTTGAACTCCCCGGCGGCGGCCTCTTCGTCGGTCAGGGACAGATCGATTGTGCCCACCACGAAGGCTTCTTTCTTCTCTTCCAGTTTGTAGTCGCGCCGGATCGCCTCGCGGACCTCGGACACCCCCGCCACCACCGGGCGGATTTTCAGGCCCGAACGCACCTGGGCCTGGCTGCGGGTGGTTACGTCGGTGGGATCGGCCATGGCCAGCCGTAACGCAGTGCCCCCCTCGATCAGCGCGGCGGGATAGACCAGCCGTTCCTGGCAGAAGTCGGCCGGAAGCCTCTTGAGCGCTTTGGGATCGGAGCGCTTGGTTTCCAGTGTAACCTTGGGAAGGCCGATTACCTTGGAGATAACCGTCACGATCCTGTCTTCGGACACCAGTCCCAGCTCCACCACCACCAGGTGGAACTTGCCGCCATACTGGCTCATGTGGTCCTTGGCGCTCTGGTACTGGAAGTTATCCAGCAGGCCGGTGTCGAGCAGGAACTTGGCAATCTTGGTCTCGGAGGGATCCATTGCATCCAGCTTTGGCCAGGCTTTTGGCTTTGTCAACCCTTGACGCCCTCGGTGCGGGTTGATAGGGTGCCAACATGAGCCAAACATCCAAAAAGGAGCTGGCGGTTTCTTTCCTCACCGAGCTTTCCAACATGCGCCGGGACCGGCTCCAGGAAATTATTCGCGACGTCGTGGGGGAAGAGCTGGCCGAGGTGATGTACAGCTATGCCCGGCAGGTGATCGAGGCCAGCCCGGAAAAGGCCACCGAAAACGCCTCTTCCATGCTGATCCTCGGCTACCTCATCCGGGTTCACGAAACCGGCGACATCCCCCCGGAGAACCCACCGGTATAGCCGGCAGTTCTCAGTTTTCGTTCTTCAGGCAGCGGACGATATGTTCGGCGGTTTTTTCGATCTGCTCGGGGCGGCCCACGATGAAATCCATGTGCTGGAAGCCCTCCATGACCTTCCGCTCGCTGCCAGAGAGGAACTGGACCACCGGCGGAAGCAGGGAGTCGCGATCGGCCACCAGGCACAAGACCACCAGGCTCTCGGCCCCGGCTACCTTTTGCAGCACGTCGCTGCCGGCGGCGATGTCGCGACAGCAGGGAATCAACAAGCCCAGCGGCCGGGCGGCGGGGAAACCACCGAAGGGAGCCGCCATGGTCACCACCCGCCGGATGCGTACCCGCTTCAACCTGCCCGCCGCCAGCAATGCGATCAGGGCTCCGTTGGAGTGACCCACCACGTTGACTTCCTCGATTCCCCGGGCGGCTGCCAAATCGCCCAGCCACTTGGCCAACGCCTCGGCCGAACGCTGCAGCCGGCAGATGTTGGCCAAAGCGGACAGGTAATAGGGAAACGTGGGGGGCACGCAAACCGACATCCCCCGCCGGTTGAGCTCCCGGCCCAGCCGGTTCATCACCGAGCCGGTGCAGAAGGCGCCCGGGACCAGCACCGTGGGCCGGGGAGGCGCGGGCTCGAAGGGGATTCGGCGCTCGATGGTCGCTAAAGTCTGCTTCATCGAGCTCACGTAGAAAGAGGGGAGTGTTTTCAGATAGTTGACCGGTCGCATGCGCAGATTGTAGTGAAAATGACGCGCCACGTCAAGTCGAGGGAATCCTACTGCAGAAGCAAAACCTTTAGGGTGAAGGGGGATTTCTTGACGCGCATGCCCTCGCGGGCCCGGAAGAAGAGCAGCTGCTCGACCGGCACGGTCACCTGCCGCCCGTCGTCGGTGTCGACTACAAAAAAGTACTCGCTGATCTCCTGGGCGCGCCGGTCGATCACCGTGGGAACCAGCTTGTCTATCCGCTCGGCTATGGTCCCTTCGAAGTAGTCCAGCCAGGTCACTTGCTTGCGCACCAGGAAGTAAGCCCCCACCAGCAGCGCCGCCGCAATCAGGGGGGTCAGGATCCGCTTCAGGGAGAATCTCCGCATCAGGGCCCGACGGTACCAACCCGCCCAAAACCGTGTCAAGAGTAGGGTTTACAGCTTGTAATCCCCTTGACACCCCCACCCAACTGTGGTACGTCGAGTAGGCGTTTTTGTTTGGGTTTTTTGCCACAAAAGGGATTTGCCCACCCTGATTCGGGGTAAGGAGGCTTTGATGTCCAAATCTCTGCTGCTGGCGGACGACAGCATCACCATCCAACGGGTGGTCGGCATCACGTTCGCGAATGAGGACTTCGAGATTACAACGGTGGACAACGGCGATGACGCGGTCTCCAAGGCCAAGGAGATGAAGCCGGATATCGTGCTGGCCGACGTGATCATGCCCAAGAAGAACGGGTACGAGGTATGCCAGGCCATCAAGGGCGACCCGGACCTCAAAAACGTCCCGGTCCTGCTGCTCGCCGGTACGTTTGAGGCTTTTGACGAGAACCGCGCGCGCGAGGTGGGCGCCAACGGACACATCACCAAGCCGTTCGAGAGCCAGGCTCTCATCGACAAGGTCAACGAACTGGTAGGAGCCGCACCCTCGCCGGCCATGCCCTCGGGCATCCAGCCGATCGCACCGGCGGCTCCTTCACCGGCAGCCCCCGCACCCGCCCCGGCGGCCCCGCCGGCGGCTGCCGCACCCACTCCACCACCGCCGGCGGCCTCACCCAGTCCATTCACCGCGCCCGAGCCACCTCCCCCGGCGGCGGCGCCGACACCAGTACCGGAGCCCAAGCCTATCGAGCCCAAACCGCTGGAGCCCAAACCGCTGGAGCCCAAGCCGCTGGAGCCCAAGCCGCTGGAGCCCAAACCGTTTGAGCCCAAGCCCTTGGAGCCAAAACCCCTGGCACCGCAGACGGAACCGGAACCCACACCGGAGCCTCCGCCACCGGCCATTGAAACCATCGAGCCCGAGCCGCTGGAGCCGGAGCCAAGCGAAGCAGCACCTCTAGGTGCGCCGCCTCCGCCGCCGAACGCATTCACTCCCACCGCCCCGGAACCGCCTCCGGTGGATCTGGAGCCGGCGCCCGCTGAAGAGAAGCCCGCGGATGAAGGCATCGAGCTGCCCTCGGTGGATATCGATGACGAGGGCCTGGTAGACGAGCCGCCCAAGCTGGCCCCCATGCACGAGTTCATCCCCAAGCCCGACGAGGTGGGCGAGCCGCCCAAGACCGAAGACGAAACCCCCACTCGCGAGGTAGAGCCCCCGGTCTCCAAGAAAGAGGTCGAGGACATGGCCAAAGAAATCATCGAGAAGGTGGTCTGGGAGGTGGTCCCCCAACTGGCCGAGACCATTCTCCGCGAGGAGATCGAAAAGCTGGTCAAGGAAAAGCTTTCGGATTGACCCAAAAACATCTGATCAAACTCATCGATCTGGCGCTGGCCGAGGACCTGGGCAGCGGGGATTTGACCACCGAGGCCATCTTTCCCCAGAGGTACGTAGGCCGGGCGGAGATGGTGGCCCGCGAGAAGCTGGTGATCTCCGGCCTTCAGGTGGCCGCTGAAGTGTTTCGCCGCCTTTCTAGGGCCTGCCGCTTCAAACCGGCGGTCAAGGAGGGCGCCCAGGTGAAAAAAGGCGCCAAGCTCGCCGAGTTGCGCGGCCCGGTGCGCGCGCTGTTGTGCGGCGAGCGCACCGCCTTGAACTTCATACGCCACCTCAGCGGAGTGGCCACCTTGACCCGAACCTACGTCAAGGAGTTGGAGGGCACCGGCTGCAAGCTTCTAGACACCCGCAAGACCACCCCGGGGATGCGCGCGCTGGAAAAGGCCGCGGTTAAAGCCGGCGGCGGGTCCAACCACCGCATGGGCCTGTTCGACGGAGTGATCATCAAGGACAACCACATAATCGCCGCAGGCTCCATCGAGGACGCCGTCGCCCGGGTCAGAAAGCGCGCCGGATCCAAGATGAAGATCGAGGTGGAATGCTCCGGCATCCGACAGGTTACGGCGGCTTTAGACGCCGGCGCCGACATCATCATGCTGGACAACATGAGCCCCGCCCGCATGGCCCGGGCGGTGGAAATCATCGCCGGCCGCGCCAAGACCGAGGCCTCCGGCCGTGTGACTTTAAAAAACATCCGCCGGGTGGCCCAGTCCGGGGTCGACTATGTCTCGGTCGGCGCCATCACCCACAGCGCCCCGTCGGTCGACATCGCCATGGACATGACCTTCCCGTGAAGTCGGTCCTGCACCTCCCCGAGACGACCTCCACCAACGACGCCGCCAAAAAGTGGGCCGAGGAAGGCGCCCCCGACGGCGCGGTGGTGATCGCCGACCACCAGACCGCCGGCCGCGGCCGCCTGGGCCGCAGCTGGCACTCCCCTCCCGGCGTGAACCTGTACCTGTCGAAGATCTACCGCGCCTCCTTCGACCTCCTGCCGCTTCAGGGCGCCCTGGCCACCCGTGAAACCGTCCAGAAATACCTGCCCCCCGACCTGACCGCCGCCATCAAGTGGCCCAACGACATCCTGGTCGGCGACTACAAGGTCGCCGGCATCCTGTGCGAGCTCTTCGAAGACTTCGCCCTAACCGGCATCGGCATCAACGTAAACATGACCGACTTCCCCCAGGACCTCCGCCGACCGGCCAGCTCTTTACGCCTGATCGCCGGAGCCGAACATGACCGCGACGCCGTGCTGAAAACGGTCCTGGATCGCCTGGACCACTGGAACAGCAATCCCGCCGAGGTTGTCGGCGCCTTCACCAACCACTGCATCACCCTGGGCCGCGAGGTGACCGTCACCCTGCCCGGCCGAGAGCCCCTTGCCGGCACGGCCATCGGCCTGAACGAAAGAGGCGCACTGATCCTGAAAGATCAGAGCGGCGTCGAACACACAATCGAAGCCGGTGACGTGGATTAGTTGGCGTACTTGCCCGCCAAACGCCAGAGCTCGTTGGAGAGTTTCTTGAGGCAGTCGGCCACCTCGGACGCGGGGGCGTACTCGTAGACGGTTTCGAAGGCCAGGCCGGCCTGGTTCAAGGCCTCGGCGCGCAGGACGCGCGACCTGACCAGGGGGACCGGCATCTCACAAAAGGCGTCCTCCATGGCCGCGTTGGTGGCGCTGGTGCGGCGGTCCCACAGGTTGACCGCGGCGACCATGGCGCCGGCGCGGCCGTCGGACACGTCCTTCCAGGCGAACTGGATCTCGTCGAGGCCTTGCAGCGCGTGGGCCATGGCGGGGACCGGGACCACCACCACGTTGCCGGTGGCCAGGGCCGCCTCGGTGTAGGCGTTGAGCTGCGGCGGGGTGTCGATCACCAGGGCGTCGAACCCGTAGGGCAACGAGGACACCGCCCGGGGCACCGCCTGCAGGCGGTGCCCCCAGCGGAACAAATCCCGCTCGGCCTCGATCATCCGGCTGGTGGCCGGGGCCACCCACAAGTTTTCCCGCGAGGTCGGCTGGATCACATCGGCCAGCTTTTTCTGCGGCCGCGCTCCGAAAGAGTCCGCGATGCAGGGATCTTCGGGGCTCATCTCCACTCCGGCCATCAGGCTGGCGTGCCCCTGTGGATCCAAATCCACCAGCAAGGTCTTCTTCCCGGCGTCGGCCAACGCCGCGGCCACATGCACCGCCAACGTGGTCTTCCCCACGCCGCCCTTTATGGAAGCAAAAGCCAGCGTACGCATATCGTCCCTCCTTGGGCCCCGATCTTTTAAAAAACGCCCCCAAATAGCAAGAAAACGACCCCCGCCCCCAATATTTTCAATGAGTTACACAGCACCAATCATGTAGGGGCGGGGTTTATCCCCGCCCGCGCTTCACCGCCGATGCCCGTAATACTCTCCCAATTCCAACCAAACATCCGACCCGCTCCACTTATACTCATACGGCTCCTCTACCAAACCCGCCCGTACCGGATTCTCCCAGATGTACATCGTTACCTGATACACCGACTCTTCTTTGCGTAACGCATGATCGTAGAAACTTCGCTGCCATAACTTGCGCCCGGGTTCTGTTTTTCTAGCACGCGGAGTCACCCTGCCCTTGAACAGCCTGATGAACTCCACGACGTCCCGATCCTGAACCAGCAGGTGTACGTGATCCGGCATGATGAACCAGGCGAAGAGGGTTGAGGATCTTTTTACGGACGGGGAACCTCGTTTCCTGCCATCATTCAAGGGCCGAAGACTTTCTCACGTTTACGCAGGACATTCCAGCGGGCCAGAAGGATTATACCCAGAGCCACCAACCCCAGGCCGGAGAGGATGAAATACAAATGGGTCTCCGAGGTCAAACCATAGGGGTGCGGCTCTCCCCAGGTGGAGATCAGCGGCCAGATGAAAGGTTTTATGAATACCGCTATACCAACCAGGATCGCTCCGACGGCCGCCTGGAGCCGCCAGCGCGCCCAGAACCAGCACAACGCAGTGGCGCCCAGAAGCACCACCGCCAAAACCACCTCACCCAGGTCGAA
>Ga0180432_10004282_pt1 | contig 19711 bp, 27 predicted proteins | sample SS_ome_10_FD_132414 | JGI IMG/M metagenome (GOLD analysis project Ga0180432, IMG submission 132414) | Hypersaline lake sediment archaeal communities from the Salton Sea, California, USA - SS_1_MS_2 metaG | ecosystem: Environmental > Aquatic > Non-marine Saline and Alkaline > Hypersaline >...
ATCAGAGCTAAAGATAGCAACAGAGATGCTCAATGAGCTAGAATCCGGCGATATTATCATAAGAGATGGAGACCTTATTGAGGGGACTGAGCAAGAAAAAAGACAGATAGAAGACTTGAAAAACAAATCAATACAAAAAGAAGTAATTGTGTCAGGGCTATCAAAGACCACTAGTTTGCTTACTGACTCTGGAAACAGCGCAGCAGCAGTATTGAACAAGATAGGGCCTTCTTGTGCTTGGTATTATCCAGCAACAAACAACACCGGATTCGTCAAACTGAACAAGAATTCTAATTATGTGTTTAGGTTGGATTTTTTTATTCCAGACAAGCTGGCGGATATTTTAGGAGGATTAAAAGCAAACTCAAGAGACGCCTGCTTTATAGGATACCCATACGGCCTTATAGATGCAGACAGGTTTGCGCGCGTTACAACAAAAGAAAAAGAAAAACTCAAACTAATGCTGATGAGCAAAGGCGGAGAGAACTTTCGGGCGCATTTAGCAAGCACAGATGCACATGAAATACTGAATAAAATTGTTTAATTACTTTCAAATAATTACGAAATTTTTATAAGTTATTTTAGCTAAACACTCTATAAAACGATAAAAATACAAAAAAACGGAGGTAATACACAATGGATGCAAGATTAGGACATTGGGCATTTATCGTAGGTGTCTTGATAGCAGTAATCGCGGGACTAGTGCCTGCATGGAACACCCCAACAGTTATGTGGATATTGGTAATCCTGGGATTAATCGTAGGACTGCTTAACATAACTGCAAAAGAAACAGTGGAGTTCTTGGTAGCTACAATAGCATTAGTGCTAATTGGAACAGCAGGAATACAGACACTTCCTGCACTAGGCACAATAGTCACAGCAATACTAGAAAACATCGTAGCATTTGTAGCACCAGCTGCATTAGTGGTAGCACTAAAAGCAATATATGAACTAGCAAGGAAATAAATATTTTTTATTTTTTTTCTAATTCTATTAAATATTCAAAAAGAGGCAGTGGGGGTGCAAGATCCTCTGTTGCAAACACAAAATTCTCCCTATACCAAAAATTAGGTAGTTTCTCATGCAGCTGCCTAAGAGCCTCAACAGCACGCGGATGGTCATCAGGAAACCTGTTTGTCAAGTCATCAAACTCAACCTGAGTAAGGATGCCTTCCATATCAAAAAAATGCCCTGCATGCCTATGAATCTGCAACCTTAAATCTGCAATATTTCTGTGCACATATATTGCGCTACCAGAAAAAAAATAAGTACGCTTGAAATCACATGCGCCTGCAGCAGCACAAACTATCTTATGCTCTTCTTCTGAACCCAATAAAATACTGTGAGTCATAAAATAGTATAAGAAACACTTGATTTTTAAAACTAATGCAAAAATTAATATATTCTGTTGATTTTACTTAATTTATGGCAAACAGATGCGGATATATACATAATCCTAACTTTGGGGATGAAGAAAAATACATTGTAATCGCAACAAACTCTGAAAAAGCAGGCAAACTAAACTTACTAGACTTCTTTAAACCAGAATATGATCCAGAAAAATCTGCACAAGAAGCAGAAGAAGCAGGCGGACTGGAAGAAGAGATGGAACACTAGGCAAACATTTAAATACCAAAAGCACGGAATTCTAGATAAAAAAAAGAGGCATCAGCTTGGCAACTAAAAACAAGAAGTTTATTCTATGGTTTGATGAAGTAAACATGAAAGACGTAGGACTAGTTGGAGGGAAAAACGCTTCACTAGGAGAGATGTACCAAGAATTAACAAAGAAAAAAATCAATATTCCATATGGCTTTGCAGTAACTGCATATGCATACCAGTATTTATTGAAAAAAGCAGGAGTGGAAAAGCACATCAAGCAAACTCTAAAGGGACTTAATGTAAAAGACGTAAGAAACTTAGCAGCAAGAGGAAAGAAAATCCGCGAGATAATAAGAAGCTGTGATTTTCCACCAGAACTGCACAAAGCAATAGTAGAGGCATATCAAAAACTAAGCAAGAAATACAAAAGAAAAAACACAGATGTGGCTGTGAGAAGCTCTGCAACTGCAGAAGACCTTCCAGAAGCATCATTTGCAGGACAGCAAGAAACTTATTTGAATATCCACAATGAAAAACTATTGATAGATGCCTGCAAAAACTGCTTTGCATCATTATTCACAGACAGGGCAATAGCTTATCGCGAAGAAAAAAAGTTTAACCATTTCAAGGTCTATCTTTCCATAGGAGTGCAGAAGATGGTTCGGTCTGACAAGGCCAGCTCTGGAGTCATGTTTACCCTTGATACTGAAACAGGATTTGACAATGTAGTGTTTGTGACAGCAGCATGGGGATTAGGAGAAAATGTAGTGCAGGGTGCAGTAAACCCAGATGAATTCCATGTATTTGACCCAACACTAAAAAAAGGCTTTAAGCCAATAATAACAAAAACAATAGGAGACAAAAGCCTCACAATGGTTTATGCAGAAGGACTAAAGCCAACAAAAAACACGCCAACGCCACTGGCAAAACAAAAACAATTCTGCATAACAGACGAAGAAGTTTTGAAACTGGCAAGATGGGGATGCAAAATAGAAGACCATTACTCTGCCAAGAAAAAAAGATGGACACCAATGGACATAGAGTGGGCAAAAGACGGCATATCTGGTGAGATGTATATAGTACAGGCAAGGCCAGAGACAGTGCAGAGCCAGAAAAAGAAACATATTCTTGAAGAATATCATTTACAACAAAAAGGAGAGGTAATCATAACAGGAAAAAGCGTTGGAAGCAAGATAGCAAATGGAGAAGCAGCTGTAATAAAAAGCGTAAAAGACATTGAGAAATTCAAACCAGGACAAATTCTTGTAACTGAAATGACAGACCCAGACTGGGTACCAATAATGAGACAGGCAGGCGCGATTGTTACTGATAAAGGGGGCCGCACTTGTCATGCAGCAATTGTATCACGCGAATTAGGCATACCTTGCGTAGTAGGAACACTAAATGCAACTGGAAAAATAAAAAACAAACAAAAAATCACTATTAATTGCGCAGAAGGGGATACAGGCTATGTACACAAAGGTCTGCTGAAATATGAAATTAAAAAAATCAATATCAAAAAATTCCCAAAAACAAAAACAAAAGTCATGATGAACCTCGGAAATCCAGACGAAGCATTTGAACTAAGCGTTATACCTAATTCAGGAGTTGGATTAGCTCGGGAAGAGTTTATCATCAATGCGTATATTAAAATACATCCAATGGCTTTAGTGGAATACAATAAAGTTCCTGAAGCTGTGAAGAAGAAGATTAATGTATTGACGCAAGGATATAAAGATAAAAAACAATTCTTTATAGAACAATTAGCCCGCGGAGTAGGAACAATAGCAGCAGCATTCTACCCAAATGATGTCATAGTAAGAATGAGTGACTTTAAGAGCAATGAATATGCTAATTTAATTGGGGGAGAATTATATGAACCAAAAGAAGACAACCCCATGATAGGATGGAGAGGAGCATCAAGATACTATAATCCAAAATACGCACCTGCATTTGCACTAGAATGCAAAGCACTAAAGAAAGTTCGCGAAGAGTTTGGCTTGACTAACCTGAAAATAATGATACCATTTTGCAGAACAGTTGAAGAAGGCAAAAAAGTCATAGCAGAGATGCGCAAGAATGGATTAGTGCAAGGCAAAAACGGCCTGCAAGTATATGTAATGTGTGAAATCCCATCAAATGTTGTGTTAGCAGATGAATTCTCAAAAGTATTTGACGGATTTAGCATTGGAACAAATGACCTGACGCAGCTGACACTAGGTCTTGACAGAGATTCTGAACTAGTTGCAGACCTTTATGATGAAAGAAATGCAGCTGTAGAAGATTTAGTGCATTATGTCATAGACAAGGCCAAGAAAAATAAAAGGAAAATAGGGCTATGCGGTGATGCTCCTAGTACTTATCCAGAATTTGCACAATTCTTAGTAGAATGCGGAATTGACAGTATTTCTTTATCACCAGATGCAGTTGTGAAAACAACACTGGCAATTGCACAAATGGAGAAAAAGCTAAAGAAAAAGTAAGCTATGCTTATTCGCACTCACGCAGTGCTTCTTTTACTTCTGCGCTAATAGTTTCAAGATCGTCTAAAACAGCAGCAGCCTTAACCTGAGAAGGTTTAGTGTATCTCAAAGCCATCTCCATCTGCAAAACAGCCAGGTCAACCTCATCAACAGGCACTTTTTTTACTTCAGTTGGCTGCTGAACAGCTACAACTGGAGAAATCAAGTAAGCTTCTGGCTGATACTGCTTTTGCGCAGTGCATCCAGTAAACCCTGCATATAATGCAATTGCTGCCATCCCTGTTCTGATTAAGTTTCTCATTGTAATCACTAACTTGTTATAAATTATGGTGGTTTAAAAAGCTATGTGTAAACTAAGGCTCTAGAACACAAATAGTCTTGCTTAAAGACTTATGCAGGTAGTAGGAGTATTCTGCAACTAATTTTAATTTTGAGGCTTTGATGAACTTCTTATGATTTATGAAACTAGGAAAACAGACAACTGCACGCTTTTTTAATACTTTCTTGAGATTTTTCAGGAAAGCAGAGTATACTTTTTCCAAGTCAATTTTCTTAGAGCTTCGAGCATAAGGCAGGTCTGTCACAAAGTAATTGTATTTTATTTTAATCTTTGTAGCGTCTTTTTTTCTTAAGTCAAATTTAACCTTGAAATGCTTTAGGTTCTTATCAGCTCTCTTAAGCATCAAATCATCAATATCATAACCAATTGTCTTGAAATCCATCAAGCCAGCTTCGATTAAAATCCCTCCTGTACCGCAAAAAGGATCAACAACAGTATTCTGAGTTGAGATAGCTCCAGTAAGATTAACAAGACAGCGTGCCAGTCTTGGGTGCAGAGAAGTTGGGTGAAGCATCGGCCTTAAGTGAGCTTTTCTGTCTTCAAAAGGCTCATCCAGGGGGTTGAGCAGTAAACCACAGTAAATCTTATCCTTAGCAAAGAAAAAATGAAACTCTGTCTTTGGATTAACAAGATCAACAAGAGGCTTATCAAGATAATCCCAAACCAAATCAGCTATTTTTGAATCCTTGATATGCCCTTTGCCAGAAGACCTGACTGCAAAAGAGTGTTCATAGTATTTATTCCAATCAAATTTTTTAATTGCGCGCTCTAGAGTCTTCTTATTGCAGATGAACAGATGCTGATACACTGCTTTTGTGTAAGCCAAGCGATCAAAATAAACTTTTTTTGTATCAAGAAACAACAGATTATCAATCAATTGATTCTTTCCTGGAAAAATTGAGAGGACTTCTGCCTTGCTTAACTCAAGATTATGTTTAGATAGCAGGAAGATTAGCTTCATAAGCCTTGATTCAGGCATTTGCTTATATAAATTTTTCTTAATATAGAAAAATATTTATACCAGAAATATATACTACAGCATATGAAACGAGGAAGGCCAGTAAAATCAGAGATACGGCAGAACATAATAGAAATACTTGCAGTAGCTGGCAAAGCTTATGGATATCTTATTCACAAATGGTATAACCAGATATTTCCACCATGCACTCGGGAGAACATATATTATAACCTGAAAAAAGGGGTTGCTTTACGCGAACTGAAGATAGAAGAGATAAAACAAGAAAAAGGAGAGTATTCTTGGGGAAGTGTAGTTGAGAAGAAGTATTACACTGTAGGGCCAAACGGCAAGCCACGCGGAGACGTGCGCGTGAAAGAATTCTTTGAAAAACAGAAGAAAGTCAAGTGAGATTCTCATGATACCAGAAAAACTAAAACAAGGAGATGAAATCAGAATAATAGCTCCAGCCAGAAGCATGGGGCTGCTTTCTGAAGAAAACAAAAAAACAGCAAAACAAAAACTAGAATCCCTTGGATTTAAAGTAACTTTTGCTGAACACGTGGATGAAAAAGACGAATTTATTTCTTCATCAATACAATCCAGAGTAAAAGATTTACACGCGGCATTTGCAGACAAAAACGTCAAAGCAATACTAACAGTAATAGGCGGATTTAACTCAAACCAATTGCTAAGATACATAGATTATGATTTAATCAAAAAAAACCCAAAAATATTATGCGGATATTCAGACATCACAGCACTAGGCAATGCAATATACCAAAAAACAGGACTGGTGACATACTCAGGACCACATTTCTCAACATTTGGAATGGAAAAAGGGCTAGAATACACTATAGAGTATTTTAAAAAATGCCTGATGCAAGACAAGCCCTTTGAAGTAGAGCCATCAAAAAAATGGAGTGATGACGAATGGTGGACTGAACAAGAAAAAAGAGACTTTATTGACAACAAAGGCTATCTAGTTGTTAATGAAGGCACAGCAGAAGGAACAATAATCGGAGGAAACCAATGCACATTTAATCTTCTTCAAGGAACAGAATACAGGCCAAAATTCAAGAACACTATATTATTTTTAGAAGATGATGAAGAAGTAAGAGCACACCATTTTGACAGAGACCTGCAATCAATAATACACCTGCCTGACTTTAGTGAAGTAAAAGCAATAGTCATAGGAAGATTCCAGAAAGTCTCTGAAATGACAGAAGAAAAAATCAGAAAAATAATCAAAACAAAAAAAGAACTAGAAAAAATCCCAGTAATAGCAAATGCAGACTTTGGACACACAACACCACACATAACCTTTCCAATAGGCGGAACAGCAAAAGTATATGCAAAAGGCAGAAAAGTAAAGCTAGAAATAATAAAGCATTAATCCAATTTCTTCAAAAAACCCATCAAAGCATAAGCCTCACGCTTTGTTAAAAAAGATTTTCCAATCATCCTTTTCCAAACCTTTTTCTGAGTTTCACGCTTTTGAACATTCTTGAAAGGCATTTTCTTTAAAGCCTGATTAAGAAACTTCATCAACTGGTCTTTTTCTGCTTTAGAAGCAAAAATGATGTGCTCGCTTACTTTTTTTGTTGATAAGGATTTGCTTAATTCATAACAGACAACAGCAACACTATGGCTGAGATTTAAAGTAGGGTATTTCTTTGAACTTGGAATAGTGCAAACAAAATCACAAGCCAAAACTTCTTCATTTGTCAGGCCAGGGCCTTCACGACCAAATACTATTCCGATTTTGCCTTTCTTAAGAATTATTTTTGATAATTGTTCTGGTGAGATTGGAGAACGCGGAATATTATAATCAGTGCCAAGCATAGCAGTAGTAGCAATTAGAGTATCCATCGCAGGAATTTTCTTCACAACTTTAGCTTTCTTAAGAACATCAATGCCATGCTTTGCTCTCTTAATAGCCTCTTTAGCAGTCTTCTTGCACTTAGGATTAACAAGAACAAGATTATCAAAACCAAAATTAGCCATAACCCGCGCAACAGCACCAAGATTACCTGATTTCTTTGGCTCAACAAGAATAATAGATATCATTTCTCAACCTTAAACATCTTACCATGACCAGGAATAATATAATCAGCAATCTCTAAAACCTTTTTTCTGCTTTCTTTTAGCTTTGCCTCATCTCGCACATACGGGTCTTTCTTGTTCATCAAGCTCTCCTTGTCTGTCTTCTGCTCTTCGGTATCTTCCCACCAAAAAACATCCCCTGCAATAACAACAGTTCCCTTGTCCTCTGTCGTAATAACAACACAAATATGCGCAAAATCATGTCCTGGAGTCTTCAGAAGCTTGATATTAGTATCTGGAACCAAATCTTCATGATCAATTGTTGTGCCATCAAAAGTATGAATTGAAAAAGTGTCAATAACTTTCGCATTCTCAAACAAGGCAGTCAAAAGCATATGATCTGTATGAGTGTGAGTAAGAATAACATAATCAATATCTTTAGGCGTTAATCCCTCTTGCTTTAATGTCTCAAGAAGCAAAGGCTTGTTCATCCCAGGATCAACAAGAATATTCTTTCCATTGTCCTTAATCAAAACAGTTGAAGCACTTGCCTTTTCAACACCATCTTCTTCTCTAGCATAGCCCTGAATCAATATCTTGAACTCTATCATAAAAGAGCTGTATACTACAGAATTTATTAAGTTTTCTATAAAAAACCAGCAACAACATTAAACAAAATCACAGCAAAAAAGAACAAACTGACATATTTCCAAATCCTGTAGCCTTTCTTAGGACTTATTCTTTCCAAGACCGCCTTGACCATCCTGCCGCCATCAATAGGACCAAGAGGAAGCAAGTTGAATAATCCAATTCCTAAGTTCAAGACAAATAACCAATACAAGAAACCAGACAACCACTCAATAGCTCTTGGAATGAAAACACCATACTTTGCAGCAAAAGAAGGCTTGACTTCCCTAAACTGCTTTGTGCTGATACCAAGATAGGGCTTAGAAGCATTCTTTGGATTAGAGCCAAGCTCAACAGCATAAGCAAACTCAGCAGTCTTGATGACAACAATATCACCAGCATTATACTTATTCAAGGCATCTGTGAAATTCTTAACAGAAGCAATCCGGGTATTCTCAAGCTTATGAATAATCTCACCCTCCTGAATACCTGCTTGTGCAAAAGGGCCATCCTCAACAACCTCAACAACCTCAACACCATTAAAATCAAAAGCAGCACCAGAAACAGGAGCAGCCACATGAACAACCAACAAAATAACAATACCAGCAGTAATAATATTAGCAAAAGGACCTGCTGCAAAAACAGACAACTGAGCAGTAAGGCTCTTTTTTACAAGCTGCTTTTCCTCTGGCTCAACAAAAGCAGCAGGAATCAAAGGAAGCAAAATCCCAAGAAACGCAACACCAGAACTCTTAATCTTAATCTTGTAAGCCCTGGCAATAATACCATGAGAAAACTCATGAACACCAGCAATGATAAAAATAGCAAGAATCCAGTAAATAAAAGGAACAAAAAACACGCCCTTTGCCTCAAAAGGCAGGACAGGCTGGATACCCGGAGCAACACCAGGCTCTATCAACAAATTAACAGTATTCTTCAACAACTCAATAACAATCAAAACCATACCAAGAAAACCAATAAGCACACCAAGAAAAGAAAGCCCTTTCAAAAAAGAAGGAATCCTTTTAGCTGCAAAATCCATGGATTTCAAGCCAACCTTTGACTTATACATAACAAAATAAAGCACAGGAAAAAAAATCTTCTGAAAAGTAACCTTCTTACGCTTAAGATACAAGAAAACAACCATCAAAATAATAAATATTATTGCGGCTACGCCATTGTAATCCATTTTAAAGAAAATTTACCTCTTTCTTTTAGGCTTAAACGCCCTGCTATCACAAGTCCTGCACTTAATCTTGCCCTCAATCATCTTACGAGGAGGCGCCTTCATGACAGACTTGCATTTACGACAAACATACCTGTTCCTAAACTTCCTTGCTTCTGCCTCTGGGAATTTAGCCATTATTCTGCTCCTTTAACCTGCTTCAAGACCTTCTCGCCAAGAATCACCCAAAACAAAACCTGGGAACCCTCAACAACCTGGCCCTTGAACTCCTCTGGAATCTTCAGGTCAAATGTCTCATAGCTCTCAACGTCCATTACATTCGCTGTATCACCGCTAACAGACAATACCTGCGCAGTCTTCTTGTCAATAATAGGCACTTCAACATTCTCACCAGACGGCTTCAATATCTCTCTCTTCTTGCCATCCAAAACGCCGACAGCAACAATCCTGTACTTTGCATGCCCATGCTTACCAGACTTTGAAGACTCACAACTTATTACCTTACAAGCAACATCATCAATGATGATGAAACTTCCTTGCTTAATTGCGTTTACCCCAACTACTTTCTTTGACATAACAATCACTAATTTAGAAACTATTTATAAAGTTTGCGCTGAAATCCGCCAGCTTTTTAAATAATGAGCGCATAATAAGAGATAAAAAGTGAGGAAGACACAATGACCGCAGATGTAAAATACAACACACTACGACAGAGAATAGAGAATGAAGTATTCCCAAGGATGACAAACGAAGAGACAAGAGCAGGAATGCTTGAAATACTGACAGACAAAAGATACCAGCTTGCAAGCGAGGAATTTGCAGAAGAACTTGAAAAAGACAAACACCTACAAGACCTAATAATTCTTAGAGAAGAATTCCATAGAGGACAATGGAACAACATGATCAGCTGGTTCAGGCAAGTATTAGACTCAAAGCCGTATAACTTCAAAAGATTCAAAAATGTGGCGCTGGACTATGCAAGAGTACTTCAGCTTAGTTATTTTGAAGATGAACAAAAAGCATTGGACAATGACTTTAACATAGTCACACTACTTCCAGAAGAATAAAAATTTCTTTACTTTCTTTTTACTTAAAACAACTTCTAATTTCTTTTCAATCTGTTCTGCATTAGGAAACTCCTTCTCTTTTCTCCTGAACTCTGCAGTGTGGTGGAAATGCCTGCCATTCTTTGTCTTGAACTTGTGTTTTTTATGCAGTAATTCGTGATACATCACGTAATCAAGGCAATCTTGGTGATCCATAACATGCTTTGTGATAGAAACAGTATCTGTACCATAATCATAATGCCCTAAAGTCCTCAAACCTTCTGAAACAACAAGATTAGGAAGGTCCATCATGCCAGCAAAAAACCGTTCATTAACCCTGTTAAAAGAATCCTCTAGAACTGGATGTGATTTTGTCTTAGGAACAGCCAAATGAGCCTGCTTGATGAAAATATTATACAAATCCATATTAGTTGTCTTTGCTTTTTTCTTAAACATCCTGCACATAAGCTCCTGCAAAAGACCGATTTTTATGTTTCTATCAACACAGCGCCAGCTCTTGCTCAAATTAAAAACAATATTCTTTGAGAAACGGTTAAGCTTGATGTTAGCATTATAACCCTTAAACCTTCCAGAATAACTTATTTTGGCAGTATAACTAAAATCCTTCTCAGGAAAAAGTTCTATAAAGGCCTCTTCAATCATTCCCACCATTTTATGTAGCCAACTTGTAACGCAATACAGCGGCAACACCGCCAATATCCCTCAACTGAACACCTTCCCTTGTTTCAGTAGAAATAATCTTTACAACAGTAGAGAACTGCTTTGCAATCTCCTCAAATTCATCAATTAATTCATCAGAAAGACTCTCTGAAATCAATAAAGTCTCAACAGCACCCATGTTAAGGGCTTTCTTAACCTCTTGTTCACCATAAGAAACAGTGTCTGGCTCCTTAGCAAGCTTCTCAAAAAACTGGCCCATTGCCTTTTTCTCATCAACAACTTCTTCCTTAGCAAGAATATCCTCACTCTTTTCCAACAGTTCCTGCAAACCAAACTCTTCTGTGTACGAGAGGTCTTTCATGCCGATAATCTTTTTCTTAACATCGCCTGTGATAAAATTACCTTCAACAAGCTCATATTTTGTAGGGCCAGGACCACCAACAATAATGCCCTTAAGACCTTCTCTTGTGAGGAACTCATCTTTCATGTAATCAGCAACCTTTTTTAGATGATCTTTCAAAGCTAAAGCCCTGTTCTGCTCAAACCTGTGTGCAGACTGGCCACCTGCCTTCATTTTTCCAGGAACATGAGAATGCGTCTTCATCAATGGAATAATTGATTTTCCTTTCAATAAAGCTAAAGAAGCATCACGCCTGTCAAGAACAACAAGACCATACATCTCCTTGACATCAAGAATATCTCTTAGAAGTTCTACCTCAAAGTTCTTGTCACACTTGTAAATCCTTGTATTCAAAGGAACAGGAGGCTCAATAGACCATACCTTGACATCTGACTTGCCTTCTCTAGCAAGAACATTGCCTGCAAAAACAGCCAAGCCATTAGGAGGAGTCTGCTTGAAAAGCTTCAAATGCTGAATCATTCTTTCAAGAGCATCTGTAACATTCTTCCTAGTAGCAGCAGACTTAATATTCATAGCAGTGCCCTGCTCCTGGCCAAGATGATTGATAATCTTATTAATATCATAGCCAGCTGGAATATAAACTGTCACAAACTCAGTATGCGCGGCCTTACATGCCTCTAATTCCTTGATAAACTTCTTTAGTTTATGCTTTTGCTGTGCTGTCAATGCCATACAAAGAATTATTACAGAGGGGGTTTATAAAAGTTTGTACCTAGAAGTCTGCCAAATCCCTCTTTAATTGGTCAACACCAACAAATTTAATTGTTTTTATCCCCCATTTTTGCGCTGCTGAAATATTAGTCTCAGAATTATCGATAAATAAACACTCTGTAAGATTAACAGACAAGCTTGAAGCAATCTCTTCAAATAACTCTTTTGAAGGCTTTAGTTTTCCAGCATCATGAGAGCATAAGACTACATTGAAAAATTTACGTATATCCATCTTATCAATAAAACCAATCTCAAAAATAGTAGTATTAGACACCAAAGCAAGCAAATATTTTTGCTTTAATGAAGCTAAAATCTGAGGAATACCCTCAAATAACCTTGCTTCCTTAATACCCTTATCATATGTATTAATCACAAAATCAATATTTGCTTCAGTTTGGGGCAGATTAAAAGTCTTCAGAAAATTCAGAGCCATCTCCTTTTTGGAACCCCACTTATTCAACTGAATTGATGCTTCATAATCTTGAAGATAACCAGAATAATCCTTAATCTTAAAATGCTGCTGAAATGCTTTGCTAATTGAGAATCCTTTACTTCCCAGAGTATCCCACAAATCAAAAATCACGGCTTTAATCATACGATTAAAAACAAATGCTTACTTTATAAAAGTTTGTACCTTACTGCAATTTTAGTAAGCAACTAAAAATCAAAGATTTTTAGAGCTTATAAAATTGCCAATGCAATTTTAGTAAGCTTTTTAAATGAACCATTGTTCTTAGAGTGCTATGGCAGTTGAAAAGGGGCTTGGTCCTGCTAAAAGATTCGGGCCAAGATATGGAAGGACAGTGAAGTTCAAGCTTTCAAAAATAGAGAAACAACAGCGAAAGCCACAAATATGCCCTTACTGCGACATGCCAAAAGCAAAACGAGTTTCTGCAGGAATATACGAGTGCAGCAAATGCAAGTCAAAATTCACAAGCAGGGCTTATTTTGTAAAGAAAAAACCTCCAGTAGTTATTACAGCTACAAAAGAGGAACCAAAAGAAGAGGCTGAAGCTTAAAAATGACAAAACAACAAAAATTAAAAATTTTTGAGCTTTGTCACTTTGAGGTGCCAAAATGACAAAGTACACCTGCTTTGCATGCAGCAAAAAAATATCAAAAGACATGATGGGCAAAAGAGTAAGGTGCCCATACTGCGGAAGCAAGATACTATACAAAGCAAGATCAAAAATAACAAAAGTAAAGGCGAGATAAAAAAATGACTGAAGCAAAAGACAATGCAGCACAAGAAAACATAGGCAGACTGCAAATGATAGAACAGCAAGTCCAGACAATGGCAATGCAGAAACAGCAATTCCAATCACAATTATTTGAAGTTGAAAACGCCCTTAAAGAACTGAAGACAAGCAAGACAGCATACAAGATCGTGGGCAACATAATGGTTCTTTCTGACAAAGAAAAACTAGAGAAAGACCTTAAGCAAAAGAAAGAAATCATTGACTTGCGAATAACAAACATAGACAAGGAAGAGAAAAAGCTTAAGGAAAAGGCAAAAAAACTACAAGAGGAGTTACTATCAAAACTCAAAAAGAAATAAAAGGTATGCACAATGAATCAAGAAAAGATAGCTACAGTAATTGCCCTTCTTCGCGAAGTAGAGGAAGATACCTGCGTGCCTAAAAACGTAAAAAACAAGATTTCTATAACAATAAAAGACCTTGAAACAAGCAAAGAAGAGACATCAATCAAGATCAGCAGAGCACTGCATGCACTTGAGGAACTTACAGAAGACAATAATATGCAGGCAGACACAAGAACACAATTATTCAACATAGTAAGCACACTAGAAATCGTGTAATTATTTCTTCTTAATAATCTTTGACTTAATAACAACAGAATTAGGCATGTAAATCAAGTCACCTTTCTTTGTCTTAATACGAGTATCCAACAAACTAAGCTTGACAACCCTTCCAGAGACACCATTGATTTTTACGTTTTGTTTCTCCTTTATCAAATCTCTCCTGTAAATATACCAGCCAGCCATGAAATTAGGGATAAAATCACGCAGGCCTAAAAACACTGAAATAATCAATATAGTAATAGCACCAATTGCTAACACGTATAATACAAACGTGGTTATGCCCAATTGATTCAATGCAAAAATAATAGTTATGAAATAAACAAAATACTCAGCAATATGCGCCAAAGCAAGCTCAAAAGAAACCTTAGCACCTGCTTTTTTCAGCAAATTATCTAATTCAGCCTCATGCAGGATTCTCTGGATTAATCTGCCTACCAGCTTAGCTATAATAAAACCAATTAAAAGAATAATTATGGCTGTGATTATATTATTCACAGCAGGCCCAAGATACATCCTTGCATCAGCGAGTATATCCATACAGCACATAAAAAAGGACAATGTTTTTAAACCTTTGCTCTTAAAAAAGCACTAATGGCAGATGCAGCAGCAAGAATAAAGGAACTAGAAGCAGAACTGAAAAAAACACAATACAACAAAGCCACAGAGCACCATTTTGGGGTTGTCAAAGCACAGATAGCTAAACTAAGGGAAAAAATAGAGAAACAAGCAAGCAAAAAAACAGCAGGCCAAGGCTTTGGGGTGAAGAAATCAGGAGATGCAACAGTCGTGTTATTGGGCTTTCCTTCAGTAGGAAAAAGCACTTTACTTAATGCAATCACCAAAGCAAAATCAAAAATAGGGGCATATGAATTCACAACACTTGATGTTGTGCCTGGATTACTAGAATATAATTTTGCAAAAATACAAATACTCGATATTCCAGGAATCATATCAGGAGCAGCAGCTGGAAAAGGAAGAGGCCGGGAAATTCTTTCTATGGTCAGGAATTCTGACTTGGTCCTGATATTAGTTGATGCAAAATATCCACAGCACTACAAAAAAATACTCAAAGAGGTATATGACGCAAACGTGCGGATAAACCAGGAAAAGCCTGATGTCAAGATAAAGAAAAAAGCAAAAGACGGAATAAGCATAGGAAGCACAGTAAAACTAGGAATATCCAAAAAAACAATAAAAGACATACTAAAAGAACTAAAATTCAACAATGCAGACGTTGTCATAAGAAGCAAAATAGACATAGACCAACTAATAGATGTCATAGAAGGAAACAGGCACTACATCCCTGCATTAACAGTTATTACAAAAATAGATTCAGTAAATGAAGAAAGACGCAAGAAACTGATAAAAGAGATAAAACCAGACCTAGTTGTCAGTGCAGAGAAAGGAGAAGGAATACCAGAACTAAAAGAAGCAATATTCCAGAAGCTGAACTTGATGAGGCTCTATATGAAAGAAGTGGGCAAGAATCCAGATTTAGAAGAGCCAATGATAGTGCGCAGAGGAATAACAATAGAGGGCGTGTGCAGAAAAATACACAGAGACTTTGTAAAAAAATTCAAGTACGCCAAAATATGGGGCAAATCAGCAAAGTTTCCAGGGCAAGTGTTTCATAAGCTGGACAAAGTTCTAGAAGACGGCGATATAATAGAGATACATATTTCTTAAGTATAATTAGGGCTAAACTTTAAAAATAAAGAACCATTACTAATATTCTCTAAAACCAAAAATCGGAAAACAACACAAACGTGAAGATATGACCCAAAGAATGGGTATATGCAAAAAGTCATTTATGACAAGCCTTAAGCCTGAAAAAGGAGAAGGCAAGAAAACTCAAATGGCTTGTGATTCGTAAAAAGGCTCGCTTGAGCTTAGAATCTGCAAGCATTTTACCGTCGACAAATGGGGGGAATGCGGAAAACCACACAACTTTATCTAGAGCTGAGTAGCTCATGGCCTATAGATTAAGGACTAATTCTCAGGGAAGACCTCATCAGTTTTATTGCAGGACGCTCTGCAGGGTAGGGAAGGAGGCGAAAGTGGAAAATAAAAAACAAAAGTGGCCCAAGGATTGGGGGGCTGAACCAAAAGACTGGCAGGAGTGGCCAGAGAAACAAAAAAGGAAATTCGTGGAAGAGGCAGAACGTCTGCGCATTGAAGGGCGGGTGGAGTACATCAAAACCATCAATGAATGCACGCCCAAAGAACGCGAAGCCTTGATTCACGTACTTCCGCAAATCAATGGAGGAGGCTTGTATAGCGGACCTGCAGATGAAATCACTGCAGATCCTGTGTGCACGGTGGCGGCTGTCCTGCTAATTGCAGGCGTTGGACTGATGTTTGTCTTGGGCTGCATCGCGGCATTCCTGGGCAAATAAAAAGGAGGTGGCGGTGATTAAAAGAAGAGCGCTGAGTCCTTGTGAAAAAATATGCAATAGGGTTGCACTTTATCTCATCAGTGGGTTCGGTGTGTTCCTGCTGGTCCTGTGGGGCTTAGTCATCTTTGGGGTGGTTCCTTAGGAAGGAGGCGGGAAGTGAATCAGTTGTTCAGTATCTGGGAGGACCTGACCAAGGGCCTTACAAAAACCAACAAAAAAATAGCAGATTTCATCGCTGAGACCGCAATTATCACAGCGCTGATATTCTCGCTAAGCATGGTTTTCATGGGGCTCTTGCACCAGGCGGGTTAGTAAGAATTTATGGCAGGGTGGGTGGGAAATTCTTACTAAACTAAAAAGGAGGTGGAAATTGAGAAAAGGTGTAAAACCAAAAACGCTCGATAACAAAGAACAACCGAGCGAATGTTCTTTCTTTGTATCTGGTTTCTTGCTTGCAGCGCTTGCGCTGTTCATATACCTCTTACTATGGGCTGCATTCGGCATGACCAATTAGAAAGGAGGCGGAGGTGGAACAAGAACTTGAAAAAAGAGCAGGATGCTGGTCCAGAATCTGGCTCGCAATCTCAACAGGGGGCTGGTTAATCCTGCTTTTTCTGCGAATGGGGTGGCTTTTCGATTTCAACAAGCACAGCAAAAAACCCAAAAACCACAAAAACACAAGGAAAAGAAAGGGGGCAAACATGGAGGGCTTTACAGAAGCCCATAAAGAGGCTAAGAAAGCATTCTTCTGGATGCTGATTCTCGTACTGGCAATACTCGGAATCACCAGCAGCATCGTGCTCATCTGGGCATTAACGTAGAAAGGAGGGGCAATTGGAGCCAGACAAAATCCCAAAATATGACCAGGAGTTCTTGAGAACATCAAAGGCAGTGATTTGCATAGGCACTTTAGTTGTGGTGATCTGTGCAATCACACACATCATCCACACTCTAACCTACGCTTAGACTGAAGGAGGTGATGCACTTGGAAGCGGTACTTGCAGGGGCAATGCTTGGACTGGCAGTCACAGGATTGATATATTTCACAGGCATGGCAATCATCCTGTGGCTGCCAGAGAAAGGAGGCGACGGTTGCAAAAGAAGGATGGTGAATCAAAACAATATAAAAGAATAAAAGAAATGTTCGGGCTAACACTACTTCCACTCCTGCTTGTTCTGATAATAGCGCTCGTGCTTCTATTGGTTATGCATTCCTATTTTGAAAAGGAAGACGAGGAAGAAGACTGAAAGGAGGTGTGACTTGGTTTACCAAGTCTTGTGCGCGCTCTTGCTGTGCGTAATCATCACCTGGGTGCTCTGCTTCTACGGAAGCAAGAAGCGCGCTGAAGAGACCAGGGAGCTCATGGAAAAAAACCGCGTTCTTGCGGCAATCAACGACGGCATGATACTAGGCATGTGCGTCGTCGGCATCATGTTCTGGGTGGTGTTCCTAGTGTAGATAAGCTGCTGTGTGGGGCGTGATGTTTTTCAAACAGAATCGCTTTGCATAGCAAAGAAAGGAGGAACACTTGGAAGATAACAAAAGCCCGCCAAAACCCAAAACACCTGCGAGACAGATGCTGGAGGGACTGCTGTTTTCACTTGTCGTGTCGACTGCAGTGATGCTACTACTATTGTTGGCAGGAGGGTAGTTTGGCGGAAGTGAGACAGAGAGGAAAGGAGTAACATGAGGAAAGCGAACGGTAAGGGCCCAAAGGAGATGGAGGAAAGCAGGGAAGAACTGGGCGGCCCTGTGGACGACCGAAGAAAGCAACGGTGGGTCAATGGAGGGCGCAGGCAAAAAACGCGTGCTCGCAAGACCGGCAGCGGAAGGTGGCGTTTCGGTAAAGTCCACTAACCGTTTAAGGAGGAGACAAAAACCCCTGGGGTCTCCTCCTTTTTTTTGTTAATTGTTTTCTATATAGAAGAATAAAAAGATTTAAATAAATCTTTCAATTACCCATAAAAGTGGAAAGCGGGGGAAGACCCAGGGAAACGTGTGGAAAATGGCAAAAACAAAATCTAAATTCTCAATAGACCAGATAAAAATACCTTCATTAAGCAGAAAGAAGGAAGTATCAGAACTATTGAATGACCTTCAACAAAACAAAGTAAGCCTGACAAAAGAATCTGTAAGTGACATACAAGAACAAATACTTCTAAGAGAACAGCTGCACATACAAATACTAGATGAGCTGGACAAGATAAAACTACAGCTAAGCAACGTGCTGCTGTCCAGCTCAGACATAGAGGAGCAAGAGAAAGCAAGAATACGACAGAAACAAGTCGATATAGAGCAGTTCAAGATAAGAGAAAAAATAGACAAGTGGAAAGACATCGCAATACTAAAGAAAGAGCTGAGAGACAGATTAAAAGAATTCAAGGAAACAGAAAGCAAGACACAGCTCATGTCAGAACTACTAGAGGAGTAAAATGCTCAGAGCACTAACAGTAGAAGAGATATGCAAGAAACTAAAGCCTGTGATGGGCAAGAAAATAGATGCAATCTATCTAAGATACAAATTATCAGACGACAGAGAGACAAGACAGGAGATAGAGAAAGCACTGCACGCCTTGTTTGAGAAAAAACTAAATACCTCTCTGCTGGACGAGAAAGTACTTCTACTGCCTCCAGAAAACCTGGACGGGCCATATGAACTAGGAACAATCAAATACGCTGACAAAGAGTTCAAGCCATTCTGCCTAAGAGAACAAGACTTTATCAGGCACGTGTGTGTCTCAGGAATGAGCGGCTCTGGAAAAACAAACCTTGCCTTTGTCATATTAGAGGATTTCATCAAGAAAAAAAAACCAGTAATAGTTTTTGACTGGAAAAAAAGCTTCAGGCCATTACTAAAACTAGACAAAAGAATGCTGTGCTTTACAGTAGGAAATGCAAATGTAAGCAACTTATTCAGGATAAACATCAACCAGCCGCCAGAAGGAGTAGACCCAAAAGAATGGGTGGGCCTGCTGTGTGACCTGATTACTGAAAGCTTTTTTGCAAGCTACGGAGTGCACAAGATACTGTCAGAAACCGTAGACAAAGCATTCAGGGACTTTGGCGTCTATAATGGCAGCAAAAACTACCCAACCTGGTACCAGATAAAAGACAGGCTGGAAGAGATGGAAGCTGACATGAAAGGCAAAAGAGGCAGGGACTCTGAATGGATAACATCAGCACTGAGGATTGCACACGCCCTAACATTCGGACACTTTGGGGAGGCAATAAACTCCAAAAACAAACACTCACTAAAAGTAGAGGATTTACTTAACAAAAGAATCGTGTTTGAGCTGAATTCACTAAGCACTGCAGAGAAAAAATTCTTCTGTGAATACATACTGACCTATATCTACAAATACAAAAAAGCAAGTGACGAGCCAAGAACAGAGGA
>Ga0180432_10004283_pt1 | contig 19709 bp, 25 predicted proteins | sample SS_ome_10_FD_132414 | JGI IMG/M metagenome (GOLD analysis project Ga0180432, IMG submission 132414) | Hypersaline lake sediment archaeal communities from the Salton Sea, California, USA - SS_1_MS_2 metaG | ecosystem: Environmental > Aquatic > Non-marine Saline and Alkaline > Hypersaline >...
AACAAATTTTCTTCCACATCTATTTGGAAGATCAATAGTTGGTTGCCATGATCTAAATCCGGTGGCAATAATGGCATCAGCATTTGGGATATCTTTTATATGTTTTATTATCATATGCTTAGCAAATATAGTATCAAATGTATATTGATTTTTTCCAGAATCAATTATTGTTACTTCATGACCTAAGCGAAATAAGGTATTTGCTGACTGGACTACCGTATGACTCCCACCATTATTTCCCAACCCGACATTCATTACATTGAATAATATTTTCATTATTCTTTATTTTCAGTTCCTTCTGGTGATTTAAAGATATCCGCAATTTGTTTGTCAAGTTGTTCTGCTCTATCATTTGCGGCATTCAATTCACCTTGAAGTCTGGTGATTTCTGCAATGGCGGAATTGAACAATGTTACGATTGATCCTAAATTTATTTCCCCTCCATAGGAACCTTTTGCTTTATATACTTCCAATTCTCTCGATAGAGCTAATACTCTTCTTCCGTGAGTTTCCAACCATGCGTTTGTATCTTTCATTTCATCATCTCCTTCTTTAATAATCGTTTAATTTCTTTATATACAGTTTTCGCTTTTAACGCAGAATAATTACTTTTATTATCTCCAACCTTAATAAAAGTAGTTGGGGTATTTTTTACATTATAAGTTTTCTGATGTTGCCATTGTTCGTGCCCCCATTGAAAAGTAGGGGTTCCAACTAAATTTGATAAATTTGGGATTCCTGATTGAGAACCAACTGTTAATATTGCTCTTTTAAGAATAGCTATTGTTATTCCTATCAAGGAGGTGTTTTCGTCTAAAGGAAAACCATTAATATCAAAAAATCTATTAAAAGGATCTGGGATATACTCTGGACTTTTTCCGCATAACACAAAGGTTGTTGTATTTATAAGAGCAAGGTCATTGTATATCAATTCATATAAATCTTTCCAATATGGCCAATTTCTTGCAAACTTTTCTCTATATCTTGGAGCTATAACAACAATTGGGTTGTCATCAGGGATCCAAGTATTTACCAGATCATAATTTTCAGGTCTTGGTTCAAACTCATAAATCATTTTATTATGATTGAATTGATCCTTCTTTTGAAAATTTATCTTATCTACTTTTGGAAAAACTGTTTTTATTATATCATACTCATCTGAGTATTTGTTTTTAAACTTATTACATAATATTTGATATTGTTCTTCTGGAAATCTCGATAGTCTAAAACAGTCTCCTTTATATTTGTCTCCATCACCATCTATAAGAAGGGGTTCTAAAATATGAGCTTTATTTCCATATAAATCAAATCTATCTTGTCTAGTGCATATTATCAATTTACATTCTGGATGGCGATTTTTTAGATATAAAACATGAGGAGCAAATCTTAAAATTTCCCATCCTAATTCTCCCACATGAAGTGCTAAAATCGCTTTCTCTTTCATTACCAATCCTTTGCTAGAGCATTATCATTTTCAATTAATCTCATAAAAGATTCGAAATCCATCCCTTCCAATCTTCTTTCTGCTTTTTCGAACATTGGTCGTGATTTTTCTAGATTGTCAACCCCCCCATTTTTTAAAGTATTACATAAAGACCCCGCTAATTTCCCACAATGAATACATAACTGCTTTTTAAGACCCATTATATATTCTCTTCCGTTTGTCACTGTATTCATTTTACTCCAATAATGCTGGTCATGTTTTTTATGAAAACCTACCAAAAGAGATATATCAAGATATCCAACATCATTAAAAAAGTCTGATTTTACACTCCAAAAACCGGACCCGCCAAGTTTTCCAATTTTAGCATTACACGTTGCTATTGGTCTTTCAGAATGTTTGGTATATCTTATTCCTCCTGGCAATTGACCAATGACTTTTATATCTTTCATTCCAAGTCTTTTTACTTCTTCCCAAGCATTTTTTAAGATAGAATCCCATCCTGGTAAAACTATTATATCGTTATCAAGAAATAATAAGAAATCATATTTTTTCTTGTTGGGATCTTCTGCATGCAATCTTCCAAATTGATTGCTAGCAACTGCTTTTGAAAAAGCATTGAAAGTACTTTCTTCTGTATTGAAGGTAAGTTGAGTTATTAGACCTTCGGTATGCAATCTATAAAAATATTCATAATGTTCCTTCAATCTTTGTTTTGTACAGTTGTTATAAATGTACAATTGAAAAGGAATTTTTGAATGTCTATATAATGCTTCGATGCTTTTTTTGGTGATTGCCAGTCTGTCCCTTACAGTCATAAAGATTTTAATCATTTTACAAGGTCCTCAAACTTGTCAGCACATTCTACTATATCAACAAAATCATAACATTTACTATGACCATCAACAGCATTTTTGCATGGAGAAGGACCATGAATAAAACAAGGAGCACATGGAAATTGAGAATTTACCCATGTTGATTTTGGATATGTTGTTAATCTTATTTCTCCCGGAAATGGTCCATATATTCCAAATGATGGAACATCCAAACTTGCTGCAATGTGCATCAAAGAAGTATCTGTTGCAATACATCCTTTTGCTAGAGAAGTCATGGCAATTGAATAATCGAGTAATTCAGAATGTCTTGCAAAGTTGAATATCATATCTTTGTTATCGCAAGTATCTATAAAAGCGTCTGTTTGATCTGCCATGAATGGAGCATCTGTTATTACAACTTTATGTCCTCTTCCATTCAACTCATTAATCAACAATCTCCAAAATTCAGGTCGTGGGGTTCTTACTGGAGATGAAGCTCTTAATAACATCAATATAAATGAGTGTGGTTCTACTTCCCAAGATTTTAACGTATTGTTAGCAAATTCTAACCTGTCTTGTTTTGGTGTTTGTCTTGGAAGTAGTTTTTCATCAGGTAGGGAAATGCCTAACCAATCTGTAAATAAACGATAGGCATTTGTGTGATGGGCAAGAAGGCATCTTTCTATAACACCTTCAAAAATTGCATGATAATCTGCTCGAATTATTTTTGTTGCTTGAATTGGCAAATCGCATAATTCATCAACACAATCCCAATTATCTACCATGCTTTGATATTGCGGACCGCATCCAAATATGATTCTACATGAAGGATATTTTTCTTTTAAATAAATCAAATTTGGTTGAATAAATAAAAGATCTCCTATTCCTCCAGTGCGAACAACCAATAAAGTTTTATCTTCTAAACTTTGACCCATATATGGACGATATAATTTAGAAAATTTTATGGATGAAGGTTTGAGAATTTTTACTTGAAAGTTTGGATCCCACCATAATTGTTGGAATACTCCCAAACCCATTCCATATTTTTGTTTCTTTTTTAGGGTCTGAATTTTTCCTTTGTCTTGGTTGAAACTCCTTGTTTTTACACATTCAGCAATTACCATATTTGGCGGTTGTGTCCTAAGTTCGTCAAGATCTTTAGCTTGAAAATTCAGAAGATTTGAGTCAAGACCAAATTTCTTTATATCTTGAGGTCTTGCTGGCTTGCCTTCAAACTGTTTACTCAAAAATTTAAAATTTCTCATTTTTCACCCTTCCGCGTATTCACTTAATAATTAAAAACTATGATGCTTTTTTAGCTTTCCATTTCTTGCTCACGCTTGAGAAAAATGATTTCTTCTCCGCATCAGACATTTGAGCAATTGATTTGCTTTGTTTTTGTAATTCAGCTTTAAAGAAATCCCTATAAGCATTTTCATTCACAGCATCTTCTTTACAAGGTTGTTTTCCTTTTCCAGGACCCTTTCCTTGACCATGTTCTGGAGGACCACTTCCATCGCGAACATTTCCACCAGGACCTTTTTCTACTTCATCAAGGATAGAATCAATCTTATCAAATGCTTTACCAGCACCTATGATTTGTTCATCAATAATTTTGTCTACTAATGCTTCTGCTTCTTTTAACATTATCATTTCCTCCTAACTTAAATCGCTCATTGTTTTAACAAGCAATCCATTTGATACAGCAGTCATAGGATTTTTTGCCATCCTTACGGTACTTACTTCAAATGGTAGTTCATATCGTTTTATTGTTTCTGAGAATAATCGTAGGAAACCCTTTGGCATACTAGTTCCACCAGAAATTACTATTGGAATACTTTCGTCAATTTCAATCTCAACCTTTTCTTCAAATTCGTTTATTATTCTCTTTATTGTATATGTGACAAGTGCCTCGTAATAATATTCAAGTGCTTCAACTATTCTCTTTGTCTTTTTGTTCTTAATTGAAGTGAATCCTTGTTGAAGATCTAAATGTTTTTCTTTTATACTGGTTACTCTATTAGGAATCATATTTAAAGATTCTGCAACATTTCTGTCAATCCAATCTCCACTTCTAGCAGTTGAGAATGTCAATGCTTCAATTCCTTTATATGCAATGCAAGTATTACACATTCCTGCTCCAAATGACAATGCTATTCCACTAAATTTTTCTTTTGCGCATTCTGAAAATATAATTGCCATTGCTTCATTTACTGGAGTATGATTTACTCCAATACTATTCAAGATTCTTCCAAATACTCTTTCATGATAAGTGACCGATCTTCCTTCATCTATTGCTTCAGCTGGAACTGAATACGAGCAATAAACATCTTTATTTTTTACATTTCCTAGAAGACTTTTAATCATTAAAGTAAGAACATCAATTGCATCAATTTCGTCTGGAGAAATAAGACCACTTTTCATAGGGCGAGAAACTTCTTTATTGAATATGTTAGCGAATTGAAAGGCATCTTGACCTACAATAAATAACTCTTTTCCATCTTCACTTTGAACATAAGAAATATTTGACATTTCAGAAATGTTTACTTCTTCTGGGTCTAATCTTAAAAACACATTTCTGGTGATTTTAGTTTGCTTTGAGTCGCTCCTTGAAGCAACCATATTCATTGTTCCCAAGTCAATTCCCATACAAACTTTATTTTTTGTCGAGGTGGATTTTTTATCAGTTATTGATTCGCTCATAGGATCTCCTTAAATTTCTCTTTCTTTATTATTTTATAACCTTGATAAAAATCTCCCTTAGATGAAAAATAATCCAAACTAGATCCTTTTATATTATGTTCATCACACCAAATTTTTAAAACTTTGGTTGTTATTATATTACCTTCAATATCAGAAATATAAAATATAGTCCTGCTTTTTTTCTCATATTGTTCTTTTGTTAGTTGTTTGTCATAAAAAGGATTATCTTTACCAAAATGACTCATTTTTGTTTTTATGATTTCTATATCATGACGTCTTCCATAAAAAGAATTATTTTTACCAAGTTGATTAATTCTCATTTTTTGTTTTGTTTCATTGCTTCTTTTTTGTCCTCTTACCGCATCCCCTATTTTCTTTTTATGCTCAAAAGATATATTTTTTGGACCTTTTCCTTTTCTTCCTTTACTAACTTTCAATCTATGTTCTTTAGTAAGAGGAATTCCTAAATGAGCTTCACTAATTTTTTTCTTAGTTTCTTCACTTAATATTCTTCCAGTTAATTTTTTTGATATTTTTCTTTTTTGGGCGTCTGAAAATTTATATCCGTGTGTTCCTTCTCCGCCTAAAGTGAGATTGTATCCATATGGAGATAAAGAATTGTATTGTTTAATAAAATGAAATTCCATTTCATCTAACTCTTCTTTTGTTTTACATTCACATAATATTTTCCATTCAAAAGAATCAATTCCATATTTTCTAATTGCATTATAAAAATAAATATTATCATTATTTTTATTACAATCTATAATATGTTGGGTTTTTCTTCGATTCAAACTAAATTTTGTTTGTCCAATATATACCTTTTTTGTAATTTTATTTTCTACTTTATAAATAATCATTTTTTTCTTATTTGTCTCATTTGAGATAACACTTTAGATTTTGTTTTTCCTTTGCCACGCCAAAATGTTGATGCCTTATCTCCACCATATGCTTCATCCTTCATAGCAGCACAATATCCTTCTGGATTATCAATTTTGCCTATCATCTTTTCAACACATTTATCAAAAAAGTTTTTGTCAGTAGGATCATTCAAACCAACATCTTTAGCAATAGTTCTTCCTGCTTTCTTTACACTTTTATTTGTCCAACCTTTAGGCAACGTTTCAAATCCAGCTTCCTGCCAACAGGTCATGCTTTCAATTATGATTTGTTGTGTGTCCATTGTCTTATTCTCCTTAAACCAAAAAACAACAAAATAAGAATTTTTGACTTTTTAACTAGTTGATTTTATTGAGACAATTTTTGTATATTTTATGGTTCTTAGTTTATACAAGGGAATTTTTAAATGATTGATTTTATTATTTTTTATTGTTCATGTTTTTTAGAGCATTTGCTGCTTCATTTGCGTCATCTCTCGACTCCTCAACCGAGTGAGACATATCGCCTTCAAGAGATAAACCATCTGTTTGTATATGTGGAATAAATGGTTTATCTTCAATTTCTTTTTTCTTCTTTTTCTTTATAGAAGAATCTGGTTTTGATACTATTTTTTCGACTATGACCTGCTGAGGAGAATCTACCATTTTTTCAAGGAGAGCTTCAATTCTTCCTAATCTAGTTGCTACTGGAACATCATTTTCTTTTTTTGGTTCTATATGTTTTGATTTTTCTACTTCTTGATCTTTCTCCATTGAAATATTATATTCTTGAACTCCAAGTGATGCTAACTTTCTAATGACTATTGCAGTATCAAGTTTTGTAATATTAATTTTAGCAGGAGTTCGAACCGGAGCTATTCCTGGAAGTTCTATAAAAAGACCTGGTTGATTGATATTTAAAACTATCATGGTGTCCAGCTCTTCAAACTGTCAAATGTTGCAAAAGAAATAGTTTCTGGAATTACAGATCCATCTTCCATCTCATTGTCATGATATGTAACAATTTGTTTCTCAACATTTAATATTTTTGAAATTGTTTTTTTTATTTCGGGAAGACAGTGAAGTTCAATCTCTCCTACAGTTTGGACCCATTTATAATCATCATGCTCTTCTGATAATTTAACTTCTTGGTCTGGGTTTTTCATTTTACATAAATAATTGTATTGTGTAGAGAGTCTGGTTCCTTTATCAGCAAGATATGAAAACTTATCAATGAATTTGATTGGAATTACATCAAGACCGCTTTCTTCTTTTATTTCTCTTTTTGCGCAAGGGATTAATTTTTCATTTGGTCCGTTATCACATTTTCCTCGTGGAAATTCATAATGTAATGGGAAGTGGTCATCTGCTGCTCTACGGATTAATAAAACTAATGTTTCACCATTTTCGCCTTCTTTAACTATAACTCCACCTGCAACATTCATTCTGACTTTTATTTTATCTTTATCAGATACAGTTTCCAATTCTTTTAAGTATTTATCTATCATGGCGTTGAACTCCATTGTAGTTTATAAATATATAATTCTATTATATCTCCAGTTTCTAAATCTACATGATCTATTATTATTTCTATATGAGTTCTAGGATTTTGTAATTTCCAATGATCCCCTCTTTTCAAATAACCTCGTTTTCCATTTACTTTTATTTTATCATTTGGATCTAACTCATAAGGAAGTTCAATAAGAATATTAGATGTAGAATCTGCTTCAAGAGCAGTCACTTCATGATAATATCTATTTTCTAAAATATATTCTTTCTTTCGTATTTCATCCGCTTCGTCAGGAAGATCAATTTCACTATTTTCTTGATCTTCAAGTCCACTATCCCAACTACTCTCAACGGTATCTTCATTAATTGGTGGTTTCGGTGCTCCATATTCAGCATTAGATGAATAGGCAGATCCATAACCAAAATCAAAATTTGCATTCTCTGCAAGATACTCAGATTGGAGAAATACAAAGGTTGGGATTTCAACTTCATATTCGACATTGATTGTTAACTTCCATTCTGCTAATTTATCTGTGCCACCGTACTTATCAGAACCGTCTGACATACCAGTCATCTTATATAAAGGTTGAATTGTTGTTGGAAAGACTAATCTATCTTTAGCGGTAGTTTTTATCAACTCAGTGGTTGCCCCAGCACTTGTCCAATCTGGTTGATAAGTAACTCCTGTTTCATCATTGGTATAAGTATAATTTACAAGGTCTTCAGGAATAATTATAAAACTATTAAACCATCTTGGAGTGATAAATCTATCAGGACCTCCAAATATTTGAATTAAAAATATCCTCATATCTGTATATTCATAAAACGAATTACACAGCATAATTAATTCAAATTCTCCTTTAACTCTTGTGAATCCAGGAGAAAGAATTAAGTTTGTGTCTTGATAGATTGGATAATACATTCTCATAGCAAATTTAGGAGCTAGGTTTGGAAATCTGTATAAGTTTCTAGCTCCTGTGTTTGCGTCAGCGAGACCAAATTCTCCACTCGGATTCAGTACTAAAGCAGGAAGATTGGGTTTGTCTCCCTCTCTACCAGCAAGATCCATTTTCTTTTGTATATATTCTACAGCTTTATCAAAAGTTCCTACGACAGTCCATTCAAATCTTGGGTAGAGATATGTTGAGAAAAATTCCAATGTATCATTAAAGAAATGTCCGAACGCTGTATGGATAAAAAACGAATGCTCTCGTTCAGAACTTTCATCCCATGAATAATCAACAGGTACTTCAATTGGGTCATTGCTTTCATCAACCATCTCTTTGTTCCTCATCTACATCAGAAAGTTTTATAATTTTGTCAGTTGGGACGGGAACCTTTAATCCCTCCTTTCCTGATACAAGACTTTCTTGATGAAATTCGTTTAATAAATCAATTGCAGCACTTGTGGATATTTGACATCCCGTGGTCCTGACAATTTTTTTATTTAATCGTTTGATTATGTTTTGTCTTTCTGCAATAAGAAATAAAAACTCAGAGGAATATGCAGTAAGAGTTAAACCATATATTGTTAATGTATCATACAAAACTCTATCTTGAACTTCAATCTTTGATAGGTGCATTGTTTCATTAAAAACAAAAGATATATCATGATGATAATCATCTTTGACTGATTGAAATTGATTTGATATATCAAGAGTAGATTTTCTATAACTATGAAGATTTAAAAATGTTTCACAAAACCTAGAACTCTCGAGATTTTTAAACATTGATATTTTCAATGAATGGTCGATAGTTCTTTTGGTTGAGAAATCGGGGTCTACTCTAAACAAGAGAAAACTAGATCTCTTGTTAAAGTAAACTCCTATATTGTAATAACCTTCCATAAAAGGAAGTCGTATATTATAACTTCTATCAAATGATTTTCCTAAGGTCAATCCCATGAAATTCTCCTTTAAAACCAGGGTGCGTCACCACTTCCTGTTTTATCTTCGATATCTTTAGTTCCTTTCACTTGAGCAATTATTAAATCCTTGCCCATACACTCTTCTATTCTAGATCTGAATTTAGTATATCTTTCTTTTTTATCACATGTATTCCAAATATGAATTGCTTTCACAATTTCATCTCCCAATTCTTCCAATGGGATTAAATCATAATCAAAATCTTTTTGATTCTCAGAAATATCCAAAATATGAGTATCAAAGTTTTCTTTATGACGATCAGGCACTTGATCTTTAAAGTCTACCTCATTTATAAATCTATGAATATTTGATTTATAAGAAGGCGATTTTAAGTTTGGAGTTTTTGTTTTAGTTTTAGCAGTTTTGAAAAGATTAACTAATTCTTCATCATCTACTAATCCATCAAGAGGTTTTCCAAGTAATCTTGCTACATCTAACTCGACAATATCATTTGACATTTGTTCTGGGGTGAATTTATTTTTAGAACCTATTTTAAGATTTCCTGCTTTATGTGCTACATCATGCATGTCAATTATATTTCCAATTTTCTCTGCTCCTTTCAAAGCAAGATCAATAATTTCTCCCATTGCTTGTTCTGTAACTTGGTCGCAAGTATTCATTTTAAGAAGTTCTTCAAAATCATGAAAGAACCCTGATTCTCTATATGCCTTAAATCTTGATATAATACAATTCTTTACAACTTCAGGATTCATATCTTTGATAAAACTGAAAACAAGAATATCTGTAAAACATCTTGAAGCTATATGAAGAATTCCTTTGCTATATTGAAAATCAGTTGATTTTCCTTCCATTTGAGTTCTGAAACATTTTATATAAGTATTTATTAACATTAAATCATAAGCAAATTCAACATTTTCAATTTTCGGATCTTTAGGACAATATTTAAGAAGAATTGGAGATGAAGGAGGAATTGGATTTCCAAGTTCTATATAATCACCAAGAATAGCTTTGAAAAATACCTTTGGTACATATCCTAAAGATTTCAATTCGTCTTTTGATATTCCGGGAAGGAAATCATCAATATTCATATTTTCTCTTATAATGTCAATAATTAAAAGAGTAGCATTTTTTGGAGTATGGTATGTACTATTGATAATCGCCTCATAATTCTTAATATCACCTTTTAATACCTTATATATAAAAGGACTATGATACTCTTGTTGAGGAGGGTCTGTGCTCGTTGTATCGTCATTTGACTCCTGTTCTATCTGGTCCATTTCAGGTATATTCACTTTGTCAATATTATCATCTACAAATTTTTCAAACTCTTCTGCGGAATCTGTAGAGTCTGCTCCACCATGTCCATTCTTACAAGTTAATCCGCTCGGCGTATCAAATTGTGGTTCCCCACATATTGCACATTTAGTTCCAAGATCTTCTGAAATTAATTCTTTGGGAAAATCTTCTCTTAGTCCAACCGTAGTATTCCCATTTTCTTTTTTAAATTCAAAAGTATCCGCAATTGTAGGACCTGTTGGAATTGATATGCTTGTAGGTAATACCCTTATAGCTCTTTCGATTGCTGAAAGTTTTTCAAGGATATTTGAATCAGGTAATCTTTTAGGAAGATCCAAAGTAAGGTTGATATAATTATCTTTGACATTTGAAAGTAGTTCACTAATTGTTACAAAGTGTTCGTACTTTATAATTATTTTTCCAGTGTCATTTTCATTATTTTTGATGCCTACTAGAATATATCTACCTTGCTCATTTAAAGCACACATTATAACAAGATCTTTTGATGAAGGAAGTCGTCTCACTATTTTCGCTTTTTGGTCATAAGCTAAATCTGGATTTTTACGGATATCATTTGTTGCTGAAATGAGACTACTTAAGTTTTGATAATCAAGAGAACATATGTGATTTGTATTTGAAGTTTTAGAAAAAATTCTTATAGATAACTCAGGAGCTCCAAAATTGATATTATCACTTGTTTTTGTAGTTACTGCTAATTCAAGAGTTGAATTAGTTCCGCATTCGTTATCTTTGATTTTGTAAATAGGTTGATTGACCCAAATAGTTTCGTTATACATTTATAATCTCCTTTGAATTAGAACTACTATATCCCTTTATTATGTTCTAAACCTACTAAATTTATTCCTATCTCCTTTTACATGCTCTCCAGAACCCCGACAGGGGTGGTGGGAGGAAGCATGTCATCTTTATCTACCTAGTACGATTGGTTTGATTATCTTTTTGTTGATTAATATATAATAACTGTGGAGCAGTTATTATATGATTAATGATTAGGGCAACTTAACTGGTTAAAATCATTATAAAAAAATAGCAAAAATATATAAAGATTTGTAGTTTTTATATAAAGATTTGTAGTTTTTATATAAAGATTTGTAGTTTTTGGCATTTTTTATATAAAGATTTGTAGTTTTTATATAAAGATTTGTAGTTTTTTATAGTGCGCTATTTCTTGTTATTGGGATTATTTTCTTTTGTTTTTTCTTATGAGTAGATCTTGTTGCTTCAACAACATTATCTTTTATTGAAACAATATCAATAAAATTAGAATCTCTCAATTCGTTAATTAAATCAAAAAATTTCTTTTTTCTAATATGATTATTTGTAGATGTAATTCCAAGAGAAGCTAATACTTCATCCATTTTCAGAGTTATCAAAGGTTTTTCATTAAATGGTAAAAATCTCATTCGAAATAAGATATTTGCATATCGAGATAAATTATAAAAATCATCACGAAAATTATCATCTAATCTAGACCAACCAGAACATAAGATATTATGAACAAATAGAGTACCAAGAACAGTATCAAAAGTAAACCGATATCTTTTATGATATAACTTACCATCCTTTCCTTCGGGACCATCAATTATGATAACATTAAAGAATTTATCAAATCCCTCAAATCTAAATTTTACAAATCCATAATTTCCATCTTCTTTTTTACTATAGAATTTATATGGAATATTTAATCTGAAAGATGATGCCTTCAAAATAGTTTCATGTATTACATGATTGCTTACATTTTTAAATATTGAAGATCTTCCAATTCGCTTCATCGAAACGTCTATAAAAATGTTTTTATAAATTGAAGAAGTTATAGAAATTCCTCCTTCTAATTCATTTTTTATGGCATGTACCAAACGAGGATCATTCAATAATTTATTTCCTGAGAGTTTTTCATCATAAGGAGATGAAACTTCACCAAATCCTTTATCAAATATTAATTTTATAGAAGTAGTAAGAAAATCAATTAATTTATAACAATTCAAATCCCATCGTACATCAGATGGTGCTTTAAATTCAGGATAACTAGTCATATAAAATTCAGCAATATAGGGATCTGAAAATGATCTTCCTCTAGCATTTATCATTGGTCTCAACTGTTCATTGATATTTCTTTCGGTGTATAACTTCATAATTCAAAAAATCCCCTTACAATATCCATTTATCAATAAATTCTCTTGCATAAAACTTCAACAATTCTAAACTTCCTGAATTATCAACCAGATGGTCATACACGAAATTTTCAACAACATCATCTGCTCCATTTTTTGGAACATGGAGACCATCTCTTTTTATAAGCAATGAGATGCCATCATATTTATAATGTTGTTTAAGTTTTGCAATTTCTTCTGGTTCTCTACAATGTACAAAGAAATTTACATCAACTCCATCTTGTACCAACATAATATCGTTAATGGTTTTGACGATATAATTAAAAGGTCCATTCATATGACTAATCCATAATTGCTTCAAATCTGCCATCATTTGTCGGGTTTCATCATTTTTAGTTACTCCATCCCAACCCAATCTTTTCATTGCATTTTTCACAGGATCAATAGTTGATAAATTAATAACTTCAGTTGAAGATTCAGCAGCAACCATTTCAACAAAAGTATCTTTCCCAGTTCTTGCCGCACCATTAATAATAATAACTTTCACGTATACCCCTCCTTATTTTCTCATATTAACCAATTTATTATATGTTACCAAAATTATAAAAAAGATCCCAATAATTAGGTAGGAAATAGTTCTGTATATATTACTTAATAGTATAGATTTCTTGTTTTAAAAATGGTCTCTTTTTTCATGACATGGAACAAAATAAAAAGCAACTATTGTATTGAAATCATGAAAAAGTGAAAAGGAGAATCAACATGGATTTTGCACCAACTCAATCAAAGTGTCCTCAATGTGGAATGTTTCATCCGCCATTGCAACCAGGCGAAAGATGCACAATGGCAAAGGAAACTACACAGACTGGAGAGACTATAGATTTTCAGGTATTATTCGGACCATTGAAAAATATCTGTACTGCTCAGATTGAGAAACAAGGAATCAAAGACTGGAGAAAAATGTTTTCAGCAGTAACAATGGAAATAAACAAATTTGTTGAAAATTATAAAGAATAGAGACAATCAAACTTAAAGGGGAATTGTGAATTATGAATTTGAAAAATTTATCCGAAGAACAGAATGGTGTTTGTAGTAGATTGGTAGATTGGACATCTCTATTTTTTGACAGAAGGATGACTAGTCCTCAGAGACGATATTTAGTTCTTGCTGGTTATGCTGGAACGGGCAAAACATATGTAGCTGCTGGATTTAGAAAAATTCTTGACACATTATATGGAGATGAAGTATCGGTTGGATTTTGCACCTTTACAGGAAAGGCATCCTCTGTATTGGCAAAAAAATTAAAAGATCAGGATGCATTATTCAGAAGAGATTCTGTTGGTACTATTCACTCAATGATTTATCGTCCTTTATATGAAAAAGATGATAAAGGAAACAAGATCTTCAAAAAATGGGAAAGAAGAGAAGAAATAGAACATGTTGATTTAATAATAATTGATGAAGGTTCTATGGTAAATAAGGTGATGTGGGATGATCTTTATTCATATAGAATACCAATTATTATAATTGGGGATCATGGACAGCTACCTCCCATTGGCGGTAATTTCAATATAATGGAAAAACCAGATTTAGTATTGAGTGAAAATCATCGACAAGACTCTGACGAGTTAATTACTCTAGCAAATTGGGTTAGAAAGACAGGAAGAACTGGGTCTCATGATATTTGGGTTAGTCCACAAGGAAGTGTGATTAAAATGGACTGGAGAAATCCAAAAACTCAACAGTTTATAAAAGATAAGGTACCATGGAAAGATCAAGATGACCTTCCAAATTATCAAATGATATGTGGGATGAATACTACCAGAGTCAAGTTGAATTCTTTGGCAAGGAGTTATAAATATGGTACAAATCTTATTGATGATCCATATCCTGGTGAAAGGGTAGTTTGTCTAAGAAATAATCATCAAACCAGATTGATGAATGGACAAATGGGAACCTTATACTGGAATTTGCCATCAGCTAAAGATTTCCAAACAATGTCAATTCGTCTTGACGATAGCGACGAAGGGTTGTATAACACATTGACTCATATGTATTGTTTTGGAAAAACTACATATGGAGATATGTGGGAAAAAGTTTTTACAAAAAAAGGGAAAGCGCTATTAAAAGAACTTGACATTCCAGAGATTGATGTATTTGATTTTGCATATGCCATATCAGTTCATAGGTCTCAAGGATCTGAATGGGATAAAATCATACTTTTCGAAGAAAGAAATCAATATCAAAATGATGACGATTGGCGAAGATGGTTATATACTGCTGTAACAAGAGCTAAGAAAAAAATCGTTATCATTACAAATTTTATGTAATAAAAAAGCAACTGACTTTAAAATAGTTGGTTGCTTTTTTATTGGAACTATTTTTTAAAATTGGGAACATAATATAAATCTCACTAGTTACAATAGAGGACGATATGAGTTATGAAAAACTTAGAGATACAATTATAAATAAATCGAAGGAAATGGAATTTGAGGTATTAGATACTCAAGCGAAGGCAAATGGTTGTGTTATATTTTTGAAGCATGCCATGATACATGTTGAAACAAATAACAGGGTATCAATTGCTTTTCATGTATCTACACGACCTGATATAGCAGCAATTACTACTTTGATGATTAATGAAATAGAAATTGTAGATCAAATTTTCATTTCTGAAATATTTATGTTTTCAGGTTCTGAAAAAGATTATGTGATTGGTGATGTTGCATTTGATAAGTGGGAAGAGCATAAAGCAACAACTATTATTAACAAATATGTAAATGAAAGAAATTTAAGCGAATGGTTTAATTCATGTACTAAAGGACCAACTGCATAAAATATAAGTAAGGTGAATAATGAGCATAACAAATGAATTGTGGATTGAAAAGTGGCGACCAAAAACTTTAGATGATGTAGTTTTGCCTGACGATTATAAAGAGGAATTTTTGAAATGTATAAAGACTAATAATATTCCAAATTTATTATTGACAGGTCCTCCAGGAGGAGGGAAGACTACGATAGCACGAATTATAACTTCAAAGCATGGGATTATAAATAATCCAGCTGATAATGTTTTGAAGGTTAACGGTTCCGCAAAATCAACAAGGGGTATAAATTTTGTTGATGAAGTGATAACTCCATTTCTTAAAATCCCGCCAGCAGGAAGTGATAAATTCAAAATTGTTTTTATCGACGAGGGTGACAACTTAACAATAGAAGGTTTTAAATCTTTAAGGGGAGTCATCGAAAAGTTCCAGATAAAATATGGAAGATTTATCATGACAGGAAATTATCTGTCTAAGATCCCAGACGCAGTTCAATCGCGTTTTACTCTTTATAAGTTCAAGCAACTTCCTATGGATTTCGTTTTTTCTTTTTGTACCGAAGTTATGAAAAAGGAAGAAATTACATATAAAGAGGATGATTTAAAGTATGTGATTGATGGACTATATCCTGATATTAGAAAAATTATTGGAACTCTTCAACGATTTTCACTATCAGGAAAATTGAAAGTAAATAAAAATACTGTAATAACAATTGAAAAAGTTATTGTTAGTAGTTTTATTGAAATTGCTCAAGCGATAAAAGCAAAAGAAAAACATAAAGTAAATAAACAAATTTCCAATATTATCAATTTGATAGATAAGGAGGATGTTGATTTTACAAATATATTCGAGTCCTTATTTTTCAATAAGGATGTCCCAGTTCCCGCCAAAATAGCAGTAAATAAATACTCTAATTCATATCAAGGTTGTTTAATTCCTTCTATGCACTTTATGGCAATGATTTTAGAATCTGTTGATTCTCTTACTAAATATTATGGAGCAATATCAAAATGAGATGGATGGACAAAGTAGATATAAATTCATCAAATGCAGTAAGAAATGCTATAAGAAATATGGCAAATGCCATTCAAATATATTTTCCTAAATGTGATGACTGTAAAGGAACAGGTCTTGCTGGAGTATCTAAAACTAGCGATGGAGACCATAGTTGGGATGGAAGTATGTGCGAGACTTGTAAAGGAACTGGATATAAAAACTGGGAAGATAATTTAATGTTTGAAGTGTGTGATAAATGTAGAGGAGCTGGTTGTTCTAGATGTAACGATAGAGGATATGTAGATTGGGTACAAAAGGCAAGAGGTATATAAATGATTGGGATTTTTCAGGACAATATAACAGATTATTTAAAAGAACATCTTGGTGGGACTGTAAGAGTTACCAGTAAGAATATTATTTGTAGATGTCCTTGGTGTGAATATGAAAAACCAGAATCTGGGCATTATCATTTATGGATGTCGATTGAAGCACCAATTTTTCATTGTTTTTATTGTCAAGAAAGTGGATATTTAAAAAAATTATTTTTAAAGATTGAAGGTAGAGATAAATCTGATGATTTTGTTGATAAATCTAAGATCAAAGAATCTTTAAAAAGACGAGTAAATATAACTAGAGTTGCTCCAAAAAAGAGGGATATATTTTTACCAAGAATAAATGAGGACATGTTTCCTTTAAAAACATTATATGTAAAGAAAAGATTATCATTTTCAAATATGTATATATCTGACATAAAGGGAATGGTTTTTGATTTCTATGAATTTGTACGACTTAATAATTTAACTCTTGATGAAAAGCAAGCAAATATGGCACAATTTTTACAAACCAATTTTGTTGGATTTGTCACAGAGAATGATTCAAAAATAGTATTTAGAAATATTGATCCTTCATCATCTTTTCGTTTTTATAAGATTGGATTGCAAGATTCTCAATATATGGATTATTATAAATTGCCTGGTGGAGATCGGAATAGTAACAATATTGTGGTAGCAGAGGGTATATTTGACATTCAAGCAGAACATATTTATAACTATACCAATTTAAGGTCATCATGTAAATTATTCGCAGCAGCTCTTTCAACTAACTATCAAGCATTGGTAAAAAGTATATCTTTTCACGAACAATTGTTTAGAATTAAACTTCATATATTATCAGACAGAAATGTAGATGTTCCTTTTTATAAAAGACTAAAAAAATTCAATAGTCACATAATTGAATCAGTTACATTATGGTATAATAAAAAGGGAAAAGATTTTAATGAAATACCAATAGATATTGCGAATATTGTAGTTAAATGAAGGAGAGAGAATAATATGAAAGCATTACAAAAGAAATTGATCGGGATTTTTGAAACAACAATTAATGAGAAGAAGGATTTTATATTCAAGGGAAATCTTGAAGAAATAAATCATTTCAATCTTCTTATTGAAGCAGGCACTCAAGATGTTTTATATAAGATATTTGGGTGTGATATGTGTATGATGAACTATACATATGATGAAAAACCAGCAGTATTAATGATATTCTCAATTCCAGTTAGTTCAAATACTGGGAATAAATTAATTGCTGATAGAGTAATGGAGATAATAGGACATATAGAAGATTGTTTCACAACAGTCGACTATTCCCACTCAAAGGAACAAAAGTTAGACAAATTTGTATATGTAACAATTGTTAAAGTACTCGAAGAAACTAACCAACCAGAAGGAGCGAATCAATGCAAACAGTAAATTTAAGTGCCGAAGAATATGCGAATTTTTTGAGATGTTTATCAAGTCTTCGAGATATTTGCACAGACGTTGATGTTAGAGAAGGGGTTGTTCGTCAGAGAAGTGATGATAAGTTCTCTGTGTTTGAAATCAATCTTGTTCCAATTATCCAGGACCTAAATATTCCTGTGAGCGATCTGAAGCAAAAACTCGACTTATTCAAGATTTTCACAGGAGCGGATCAAGAAGTTGAAATATCAACAGACGAAAGACATTTTTCAATTTCAGATCAATATTCTATACTGAAATTTGATAATCCAGATTTGGATTTTATGAATAACCAGTATATGGCAGACGATGAACTCAATAGAGTATTTGTTAGGAATGAAGAAGATGTAATTATGACTACTGAAATTCCTGAAGCAATATCTGAAAGAATTAGAGTTATTACTTCTTCATTTCATGTCAAAAGCATGCAGGTTGAGTTTGAAGGGGAACGAGCTTCAGTCACAACAAGGACCCAAGCAAAAGATCAATATGCAAGAGTTTTGGCAGACATAACAACTGAAAGAGTTATGCCTCAATGCTTTTCAAACCTTGTATTTACCCCGTTCATTATCGACCATGATAATGATATTGACTTCAAAATGTATCTCTTTGACGAGGAAAATGGGGTATGTATTAACTCATTTAAAACTACCATTGCGGATGTAGATATTTCTGTATATGGAAGATCATCTCTGGTAGAAGCAGAGGAAGATGCAGAAGGTTAATAAATGGCGAGATATCGAGAGAATGAATTTAAGAGGGAATTGGTACGTAATGTAGAGACCTTTGATGATTTGACCGATCTGGTAAATGAAGCAAAAAGGAAATCCACTTCAGTATCAGCTCATAAAGTCTTAGATAAAGTTCTCTCGATTATCGAAGGAAGGAGGATAGACTCATTCAATGTTATTCAAAGAATTAGTAAAACGAAAAAAGTTTGAAATAAATAATTGCATTGAAGTGGATATCGCTCCGTTGAATGGATGGAAGGATTGGTTTTTAACAGAAGAGGATAAAGTAAAAGACATTCATAAAACCAAATATAGGATATATTTAAATTCTCTTTTGATTACTGAAGGTGAAGTACCAATAAATTTTAGATCTATAAAATGTAAAACTCATATCAAAGTAGGTAGTTTTTTCACAATTGACCACTGGAGATTTGAGATTCCTGAAATGCACATATGGTCAAAACGAGATCTAACAGTAACAAGTCTTTCCTCAGGAAGTGAAATAGATACAACATTTGAATTTAAAATAGGAAGAGATTAAAATGCATCCATCATCTTTATTAAGCTATTATCCGACGTATGGCATTTTAGATGAAGTGTTGAGCTATGGGGATTTCAAAGAACTTAATTTATATATTGACTTGAAAAATTGTTTTCAGACTTTATATCAAGAACATGCTATTGTCAATATTATAGAGAATAGTATACGAAGTCAATATATA
>Ga0180432_10004286_pt1 | contig 19700 bp, 19 predicted proteins | sample SS_ome_10_FD_132414 | JGI IMG/M metagenome (GOLD analysis project Ga0180432, IMG submission 132414) | Hypersaline lake sediment archaeal communities from the Salton Sea, California, USA - SS_1_MS_2 metaG | ecosystem: Environmental > Aquatic > Non-marine Saline and Alkaline > Hypersaline >...
TCTTTTACCTGTCCCCAAACGTTGTAACCTGTTTTGTTAATAAAAACTACTTGCTTGCTAGTAAAAAATGAATGCCAGCTCCACGATTCGTAAAGGAATCATTTAAAATTTTTGCTAGCTTTGAGCTCAATTTGACGGTAGCATTTACCAATGCTAGAATTTCCCCGCTTACTTAGAATCGCTTGATAATCTACTGGCGGAATTCAAGACTAAACAGTTGCACAGGAAAAGGAATAGTTTATGAACATCAGAACGCAGGATCGCAATCACATCAAAATGTGCTTTCATTTTGAATCAAACAATCCTCCGAAGGAGTAATCATGCAGAATATCTCTTCTACAGATGCTGGTTACCGGCTGGCAGTTGGAGTAAAAGACGAAGACAAATCACGTGAAAATCTTATCCTTGAACTGGAGCAGCTTCGCCGCACAGTCGGCAGGCTGGAAATGTTGAGTGTCGGGCGCAACCAGGTTGAGAAGGCGCTTCGGGAGAGTGAAAAACGATTCCGAACGTTTACTGAAAACGCTATGGACGCTATCACTGTTTTGAATGCTGATGGAATGCCTATTTACTCAACTCAATCTGCTCCCCGTATGCTGGGATTTGAAACCAATAGTAGCAGCGGTGGGAATTATTCTGAACTGGTTCATCCGGATGACCTGCCGAATGTAATGGATGCCCTGGCTCAAGTATCTGCGATTCCTTATAGAAGTTTGCAGCTTGAGGCACGAGTACGCCATGAAGATGGTTCATGGCGTACGCTTGAGATCATCGCCAGAAATCTTCTGGACGATCCGGTGGTGAAAGGCATTGTTGTCAATCAGCGCGATATCACCGAGCGCAAGCAAGCGGAAGAAAACCTTCAAAAACGGAATGAGGTGCTTGCCTTTTTGAACACCATCGCCGAAACGGCAAATCGAGCCCACAGTCTGGATGATATGTTGAATAATGTACTGGACAGGACGCTTCAGATACTGGATATCAAACATGGAGCCGTTCATCTCCTGGACAAAGAGACCGGTATTCTGACCATGCTGGTCTATAGAGGCGTGGATGACGAAGAAATACACATGTTTTCCCCCCTCAAGATTGGCGAAGGGAGTATAGGCCGGGTAGCCCAGTCTGGAGAGGCTATATGGTTTGAGTCTATCCCTGATTCTATTCATCTGTTCCGGGAAGATGTGAGGGATAATCTGATCAAGAAGGGCCTGAAATCAGCCATTTGCATACCTCTCAAAATACGGGGAGAGGTATTGGGGTTGATGAGTGCTGCCACTGAAGGCGAACGCTTATTTACTACCGAAGAAAAAGAGCTTTTGCTCACAATTGGGAGCCAGATCAGTACTGCTATTGAGAATATCCAGTTGCTTGAAGAGGCATCTCGAGTTAGGGCTCTGGAGGAACTGGATCGGTTAAGAACGGAGATTCTGGCCAGCGTATCGCACGAGCTGCGTACCCCGCTCACCGCTATTAAAGGTTTGGCTGATAGTCTGGTGCAACCGGATATAGAATGGGACAAAGAGACCGAGCAGGACTTTCTGCATACTATCAATCATGAATCGGATGTGCTCACGCATATCGTTGACAATCTCATGCAGATGTCCCAGATGGAAGCAGGGATAATGCAAATAGTGAAAAGGCGCAGTACGATCTATGAAATAGTATCACCGCTCGAAAGCACGCTGGAGGAGATCACCAGAGGCCATCAGTTTAAAGAGAATATCAAGGATGGGCTTGATGATGTCAACGCTGCTGATATGCGCATCGGCCAAGTGATTACTAATCTGGTGTCGAATGCCGCTTCCTATTCTGAAAAGGGCTCCAGAATCACGTTGTCCGCAAAAGCACTTGATGGCCAGATTGTGGTGAGCGTTGAGGATGAAGGAATCGGCATTCCCCGGAAACATATAGGCAAGGTTTTCGATCGGTTCTATCGGCTGGATAGCGGAATAGCTCTCAGAAGGGGAGGTACCGGCTTGGGGCTGGCGATTTGCAAAGGGATCGTGGAAGAACATGAAGGTCTGATCTGGGTGGAGAGCAAAGTGGGTAAAGGTTCGAAATTCAGCTTCAGTCTGCCTGTGGTGAAAGAGCCCGAGGTTATTTTGCCGGATTAGCGATCACAGCTCGCGACCTGCTGCCTCGACGAAGGGACGCAACTCCTGCATTAACACAGAGAACTGATCCGGATTAAGAGATTGTTGCCCATCGGAGAGTGCGGCTCTGGGGTTGGTGTGAACCTCAATCAGAAGACCATCCGCACCGCAGGCAACCGCAGCTTTGGCCATTGGTGCCACAAAATCCCTAACACCTGTTCCATGCGACGGATCCACGATAATCGGCAGATGGCTGTGCTGCTTGATGTAAGGGATGGCATTTAGGTCCAGGGTGTTGCGGGTGGCGGTTTCGAAGGTGCGGATGCCGCGTTCGCACAGGATGACATTCGGGTTACCTTCAGAAACAATATACTCGGCAGCCATGAGCAAGTCTTCTACCGAAGCAGCCATCCCCCGCTTGAGGACAACTGGTGTCCGACTCTTTCCCAGCATGGTCAGGAGACGGAAGTTTTGCATATTGCGGGCGCCGACCTGAAAAGCCGCAGCGTGTTGCTCGACTACACTCACATCTGATGTTTCGACGACCTCCGTTGCCGCAGGCAGCCCGGTTTGCTGCGATACTTCTTGGAGGATTTTGAGTCCTTCCAAACCAAGTCCCTGAAAGCTGTAAGGGCTTGAGCGTGGTTTGTAAGCCCCGCCCCGGAGGCAACGAGCTCCTGCTTCCTTCACCGCCCGGGCGGTATCCAGCATTTGTTCATGACTCTCTATCGCGCATGGGCCAGCGAAAACCACGAAGCGTTTTCCCCCTACCGGGACACCCCCTACGTCAACCACTGTGTCCTGCGGGTGCAAATCGCGGCTCACCATTTTGTAAGGCGTTAGGATAGGAGTGATCCGCTCGATTAGGGGATGGCTTTCCAGATGAAGGCTGGCCAGTACCCGCTCATCACCGATGGCGCCAAGCACGGTTCGTTCGGTGCCGGGCATGTAAAGAGGCTTTAATCCCACCGAATCTATCTGGCTGATGATTTCGTCGGCGTCTTTCCTAGTTGCGTCTGGCTTTAGAATGATAATCATAATTTCGGATATCTTTTGGCAGGTTGAAGCATTTGCTCCAACCGCCGGGAGCAGATGCTCTCGGCTATCTCCACCACCAGAATCAATGTTGACACGATACTAGAGAATGTAATCCAGTTCTACCTCAAAAACCAGGATTGAGTTAGCGGGAATGCTTCCTCGCTCCGCGCTGCCGTATCCTAGTTCAGGTGGGATTACCAGTTGCCGTTTGCCGCCTACCTTCATGGTGGCAACCCCTTCATCAAAGCCAGGGATCATCTGCCCCATGCCGAGCGCAAATGTGAGTGGTTGTCCTCTGTCTATTGAGGTATCGAATTTAGTGCCGTCGGTTAGCCATCCCGTGTAATGAACGACAACCTGTTGCCCGATTTCTGGAGATGGCCCGTCACCTGTTTCGAGGTCATAGTATTTCAGGCCGCTGCTGGTGGTTGTGTAATCTTCCTCATTCACTTCCGTGCGTTCAGTTGGTTCGGGAACAGGGATTACGCCTAACAGATCCACTTCAACGATTAGAGTCGTATTGGGTGGAATGAGTTCGGTTCCATTCTGATTTTTGATCCCTTCCTCGCCATAACCAAGTTCGGGAGGGATTACCATTTGTTGCTTGCCACCCATATGCATGATAGCGAGCCCTTCTTCCAGACCGGGGATTAAGTTACCCGAACTGGCAGGCAGGAGTTGAGGTTGCCCTGTATCGTAGGTATTGCCGAGCGGCGTTCCATCGAGCATCCAGATAGCAGAATGCATAACGACAAAATCTCCGCTTTTTGGAGAAGGCCCGTTGCCCGTGATAAAATCGTGATATTTCAAGCCGCTTTCCGTGGTTTTATAATCATCTTCAGCTACTTCCTGCGGGGGACTTGGCCGTTGAACGGAGAGCAACTCCACTTCAAAAATCAAGGTCGAATTAGCCGGAATCGTTGCTGAATCCTGATCGCCATAACCAAGTTCGGGAGGGATGATGAATTTAGCCTTGCCGCTTTCCTTCATCATGCCAATCCCTTCTGTAAATCCGGGAATTAGCGGATCTATGCCGAATGCAAATATGGCAGGATCGCTACCCACAGAACTATCGAACTCGGTGCCATCTTCCAGAGTGCCGGTGTAATGGACTTTTACGGTATCTCCGGTTTGGGGCTGGAGTCCGGTTCCTTCCTCAATTTCGATATATTGCAGGCCACTTTCCGTGGTAACAGTCGCAGAAGGAGAATCTGTTTTTTCAGGGGATGGAGTGTTTTCGTCTCCTTCTATGCAAGCCATGAGCGTCATGCTAATTAGTATAATAAGGATTATCCCGGTGCTGATCAGTTTTTGATTCATTTGTAACTCCTCTTGAAACAACGGATGATTTTTATTTATTCACTTGTTTGACTATACAAGAAAAGATTTGAATGTTCAAATAGTATTAGTCTATCTGATCATAAAAAACCAGACACTTCCCACGAAGATTTGTAAAACTACGATAGCCCAGAAAACTCGCTGGAAATTCGGTTTTTTGATTTTGTGCCAGAAAAGGATCATGGCGGCCAGTCCTCCGGGGCTCCCTCCGATAAAGGATAACCCGAACAGGACTTTTTCCGGAACTCGGTTTCGCCCACTCCATGCCAGTACCTTATCGTAACCGAAGAACAGCACAGCTTCAATGTTAACCGTGATAAACCACGCTTCAACCGGGCTCCACGAATACCTGCGATACAGCAGAAAAGTCCCGGCTGCAACCATGGCGATTGCCGCCAATCCGTAGAATTCAAGTGGTGAGACTTGCCTTGACCTTCGTTTTGTTGGCATAATACCTTCTATTTTACGGCAACTCCCTTGAACCAAGTGTAAAAGAAAGTCCCTTGCGGATTGATTGCTACTTTTGCGAGATCATCGATTCCTCTTTCCCAAGTGTCCGAATCAATTAGTTCCTGTTGAAGTGATTGCTCCCTTGCCGTTTGAGTCATCGGGACGATGATTTTATTAATAGCGCCATCCGTAAGCTCCGGTGTGCTCGAATCTGTATAAACCCATTTGGGAGTAACGTATTCAATGCCCAGTCCTGCCTGTTGAAGCAGCGGATAAACCCGGCGGCCAATCAATGGATCATGTCCTAGAAATTGCTGCGTCTTTATCATGCAATCCCAGACCTTGAGCGAATCCGGGGTTTGGGGATGCCAGAAGCAGGAACCGTGATCTCCTTCGATTGCGGTCAGGGTTCCACCTTTCTTCAATACTCGTTTAAGTTCGATCAGTGCTTCAAGAGGTTCGGAAAGGTGTTCCAAAACGAAACAGATGAAGACGTGATCGAAACTTTCATTCGAGAAAGGTAAATCCATGATGTTCGCCTGCTGGAAATGTGTGTTGACTATCCCGTTCCGTTCGATCCGGGTTTTTGCCTCATCGAGTGATTCCCCGGATATATCGACGGAAGTGAACTCGGCCCCCGGGCTCTTTCGGGCCAGGATCACCGTTTGCCCGCCTACGCCGCATCCTGCTTCCAGCACTTTTTCCCCTGCCGGATAGAAAGTATCCGAGTGCAGAAGCTCTTCGAGTATTTCGGATTGCTCCTGCAGTCTTTGTGTCTCGCGCGGGGAGTATCCGTGTACGTATTGGTTCATAAGATCGCCAGCCTGTATTTTCTTAACTCGGAGGCTCTGGCTTTGGCGTTTCCCACGTATTTATCCAGTTCGGCCCAGAAATCCTTGCTATGGTTTTTAACCCGGGTATGCACCAATTCGTGGAGCATCACGTAATCCATCAAATCTTTCGGTAGCAATATCAGCTTTATGTTCAGGCTGATGTTATTTTCTGTCGAGCAACTTCCCCATCGCGTTTTCTGGTTTCGGATAGTGACTTTGTTGTACGTGAATCCATGTTTTTCAGCTAGCTGATCGAGCCTTTCAATCAATGTCTGCCTGGCGGAAACCCGGTCGATCTCCATTAATTTCCCCCCGAATTCCCGTTCGGCCTGATCCATCAAAGAAAGCTGTTTTTTAATCCATCCCGTTTTTGAGAGAACAAAAGCCTCAGCTTTTTTAGCTGAACCTCTGGCAGGAATGGCTACTCTCACTCCCTTTTGCGGGGAGATGCTGATGATTATTCGTTTGGCTCGTTTGCTCCGTTCAAACAGCACCGGGCCGATGCCGTCTATTTCTACGTATTGCATATGCACACAGGTAGGGGCACGTTGCAACGTGCCCCTACTTATTAATCGAGATATCTATTCGCTTCGGTTTCCCGATTCCTTTCAAGGATAAAACCAAATCTGAAATTATTTTGTAATACAGGTTTACAATGAACGGTTTAGTCGGAACCGGTTTTCCATCGACGAAAATGGAGAGTTTCTCTTTCCTGTTAAGGAACTTATTTTCAATGAAATTCGCAATCCCTTCTATATCATCCGGGGAATATGCGGGAATGGTGAATTCGTTTGATTCACTTGTAATGATTGCTATCAGGTCTTCGATCGCGCAGACAGGCCCCTCTGATTCTTTGCGGTGAACTTCTATCTTCGGTTCCTCGGATTTTTTAAATCCTTCGGCGAGAATGATGTCAAAGTCTGCCGAAATCAGTCGCGATAATTCTGAAGGGCTGAGGTCATGATCGACATTTCTGGTCAGAGTCACTTTACCATCGGAACTTAAAACCGTGCATTCGCTTCCGGCTTGCGAGTGCTTCCACGAGTCCTTCCCTTCCGTATCCGATTCAAAATCGTGGGTGGTGTGTTTGATAGTTGCCACTCGATAGCCACGATTTTTGAGTTCCGGTATCAGCTTGGCAATCAGCGTTGTCTTGCCCGATTTTGGCCTTCCCACAATGCAAACAACCGGCGGCATCTTATTCCTCCTCTCTCCAGTCCAGCATTTGAACCCGGACCATATCCCCTTCATGTACTCCGTCGGTATCTTCCGGGACGATCACCAGCCCGTTGGCTTTTGCCATCGATGTTAAAATGCCCGAACCCTGGGGTCCGGTGGAGCGAACGTAATATTGACCGTCTCGTTTTTCCACGATTCCCCTGGCATAGATGCGACGGCCATCGGTGTTCTTGAACCTGCTTTCGCTGATGGCCGTAACGGTCGGTTTGGCAAAAGTCGTTTTCCCCAGCATCTTCAGGATTGCCGGGCGGGCAAACTGCTCGAAGGTGACCATCGAACTTACCGGGTTCCCAGGGAATCCCAAGTGCGGAACTCTCTTTCCCTGATGCTCCATTATCCCGAAAGCCAGTGGCTTGCCCGGTTTCATGTACACTGTCCAGAACCCGATGGAGCCGTGCTCGGCCAGCACTTCCTTGACGATGTCGTAATCTCCCATCGAGACGCCGCCGGAGGTGAGCAACATATCGGAATCCACTGCCTGAACGATCATCGCCGAGAGCGCTTCTCTATTGTCCGCGCCGATCCCCAGAATTTGTGGAATTCCCCCGTAGCGCTGAACTTGGGCAGCGATGCTGTAGGCATTACTGTTGTATATTTTGCCGGGAGGTAATGGCTGGCCCACATCCACCAGTTCATCGCCGGTGGCCATGATGGCAATCATCGGGCGGCGGATAACAGTGGTTTCGGCATATCCCAGCGAGGCCAACACCCCGATTTCCTGCGGTCGCAGCTCTGTTCCTTTGGTTAGCACCAAATCTCCTTTGGAAACATCTTCTCCGGCTTGCCGAATGTTTTTCCCTTTGATCGTGGCCTTGCGTATTCCTATCTCATCGGAACACCGGGCCATGTTCTTGCGGTCCTCTTCGTCGGTATGTTCGAACTGCACGATAGTATCGGCTCCGGGAGGAACCGGCGCACCGGTCATGATGCGCACCGCTTTTCCGGGGGTGACTTCCCCTTCAAAAATGTATCCCGCCGCCACTTCGCCAATAACATAGACTATGGCCGGATTTGACTCGCTGGCTTCCTTGATGCTCTCCCACTGCACGGCGTAACCGTCCATCGCCGAGTTATCCAGTGGGGGAATGGTCACGTCTGAATAGGCATCCTCGGCAAGCACCTGGCCCAGACAATCCAGGATAGGTTTGGTCTCCGGTTCCAGGATACTGATGTTATTCAGAATTTTCTCTAGCGCTTCTTCAACTGGGATCATTTTGCTCGCTCCCGATTCATGATTTCTGTTGCCTTTTGCAGGTCATCCGGTGTATTGATATTAAACCAGCTCAAATGGTCAGGGTCGAAAGAATCGATCTCGCTTTCCTCTACATATCGAACTTTTACTTGGTTGAGCATATGCCTTATTTTCAAATCATTTTTTGCTATCATTTCTCTGATAACACGCAGGCAATTTTTTGAATAGACCGCATGCAGGGGTTCCAATTCGTTTTTCACCTGAGGAATCACCACATCAAATTCGGGGGCTAACTCTTTCATATATCGTAACAAATCGATATTCAAAAAAGGCATATCGCAGGCAACTGCCACGCAATACTCATCGTCCGAGGCTCTCAATCCGGAATAGATGCCAACCAGAGGGCCCTTCCCGGAATACAAGTCATTAGCGATTTTCACCGTTTGAGAAGATGATAGCTCCGGTTTGCCCTGATCTTGTGCCAGAACCAGAATGATATCTCCTCCCAGTTCACTGATACGGCTGATGGTTCGCTGCAGCAGATTTTCACCGCCGATGGACAGCGAGATTTTATCCTGTCCCAAACGGGAACTCTGGCCGCCCCCAAGAATGATCGAGTCCATACGAAATCATTCTACCACATCACTTGGTGATGCAGTGCCTGGAACCTCTTTCTTGCGGTACCAGAACAGAAACGTGGTTATCACGTAAGTAATACAGATGAACATCAGGCATACAGCGAAGATCACATAGGGTTTATCCGAGGAAAGATAGGTCACCCATCCGATCCTGTCGAACATGGAGATAACCTCAGCATGTGCTGGCTGGTAGGCGCGAAACCAGAAAGAAACATCGAAAAGCCACAACCAGATGGCAGGCAGAATGGCTATTCCTAGGCTGATGGCTCTTTGCCATTTATCGGTTGATTGAGCTGCTACCAGGATTGCTATCGGGATGTAGATCACCAGATACTGGTAATTGACCTGATAGTTAATGGCTATGAACAGAAGGATGCCAATGAGTGCGGCCTGAGCTACTGTGAGCTTCCTCCAGAAGTAAGTGGTTACTACTGCTGCCAGCATAGATCCAGCCAGCACATAAGTATTGTAGCTCAACCACTCACTGGTTTCCCAACCGTGCGTATTATGCAGATATGTCAGCAGCGAAGCGCTGCCGCTAAAGGCGTAGCACAGGGGTTCCTGATAATCCGGACTCCAGCCCGGAAGGAACAGGGCTTCGGCATAGGCATGGAAATTCCCGGTGCTCAGGAATGGGATGGAAAATGCCACGATAACCCCTGCCATGGCCAGGCCGTTTTTGACGAAGGCTCGGATGCCGATCTGCTGTAAAACAACGATCAGTATCATTACGATGGGCAGGAAAGTATGTTGTTTGGTCATGACCGCCAGTCCGGCAAACAGGAATCCCAGTTTGTAATTAAGCCGACTGAACAGAATCACTGATGCCAGCAGGAAAGCAGTGGCGATAGCGTCGAATTGTCCGAACACCGCCGATTCGTACCAGCCGGTGGGATGAAAAAGCCAGATGCCGGCAAACAGTAGCTTCTTCCATTTTGAACCGGGCACAGCCCAGAAGATGAGCGCCCCGATGGCCAGATCGGCCAGTATAATAGGGGTTTTCATAGCCATCCGCCAGCTTTCGTCGATTACCCGGGTTGAGGCGAAACTGCCGGGAACTATCAACGAACATCCCCGGAGTATCAAGACCCAGATCGGGGGATAGACGTAAGCCCAGCCCCAGTAAGGAAACGAGCTGTCAGTGGCATCGGCGTACTTATAGAAATCAAGGCCGTGAGATTCAAAAACTTGCGCAAAAGCCCGGAATTGACTCATATCCGGGCCAGCGGAAAGAGGAGCGGCCCAGAAGCGAAGAAAGGCGGCCAGAATGAAGACCGCCATAAAAATGAGAAGGAAAAATTTAAAACCCGGATGATCTGTCAGCCAGTCCCAAATCAGATTGGCATATCGCATCTTATTATTGGCGCAAAACCGCTCCCGTTTCCCTTTCCAGCTTCTTCAGCATTTTTTGCTGAACCTTATCCACCTCTTCGTCGGTCAGGGTTCGTTCCAGCGACTGATATCTAAGTGCGAAAGCCAGCGACTTCTTCCCTTCCGGAACCTGTTTCCCCTGATAAACATCAAACAGGGTGGCGTCGCTTACCTGTGAGAAGCTACAGATTATATCCTGTATTTTCTGTGCCGTCAGGTCGGCATCCACAACAAGCGCTAAATCCCGATCAGTGCTGGGATAGCGGGGAATTGACTGGAAGGTCTGCAACCTGTCTGCAAAAAAGACCAGCTTCTCGATCTCGATCTCAAAAAGACAAATTGGTTCGGAGGAGATATCGAACTTGGCCGTGATATCCGGGTGAATCTCGCCCACAATACCAACAGGTTCACCCTCGATCAGAATGCCTGCTGTTTTGCCCCGAAGCATTAAATTATCTTCCGCTGCTTCAAATGTAACTTCAATCCCCAGATGAGAAAACAAAGTCTCCAGTATGCCTTTGGCATGGAAGAAATCCAGCCGTCCTTTATCGTTAAACCATGATTGCCCGAATTGAGGGCCACCGATTATCCCACACAGCATGGTCGGTTCATCGGGTAATTGACCTCCCTGTGGGAGGTATACTTTGCCGATCTCAAAAAGCATGATGCCTTTATCGTGATGCCTTTCATTGGCGGCGAATGTGGCAAGCAATCCTCCCCGCAAGCTGGTTCGCAGGAACTCCTGTTCCCGGCTCAGGGGATTAGCCATTCTTATCGGGGTTCCGGATTCTTCCCTGTATCCAATCCTGTCGAATATATCCTGGCTGGTCAGCGAGTAGTTAATGGTTTCCTGCATTCCGCAGCCGACCAGTATATCGCGAACCTGCTCCCGGATAGAAGCAAACGGGGCAGGTTCATGATGGGGAATCTCCGAACTGAGCAGAGTGATGGGGATTTCCTCGTATCCGATGATGCGAGCCACTTCCTCTATCAAATCCTCGGCGATATTCACGTCGGTGCGCCAGTAAGGGACAACGACCGATAACTCCGCAGCGCCTGTTGCTTCACATTCAAATCCCAATTCTTCCAGCGTTGCCTTAATGCGCTCGATTCCGAAATCGATTCCCAGAACCTGATTTGCTTTTTGCTGTGAAAGAAGAACAGGCAATTTCCCCCTGTGTCCGGGATAAGCGTCAACTATGCCTCCGGTAGCCTTCCCCCCACCAAGTTCGACCATTAGTTGAATGGCGCGCCGGATCCCATGCATGGGCAACTCCGGGCTGAGCCCTTTATCGAAGCGGGAAGATGCTTCGCTAATTAATCCCAATGCCCGAGACGTGAGGCGGATACTAACGTTATTGAAGTTGGCCGATTCCAGCATGATAGTGGTGGTCTGCTCGGTTATCTCGCTATCTTCGCCTCCCATCACTCCGGCGATGGCCACGGGATGAACTGCATCACAAATCAGCAGAATTTTGCTGGAGAGTTCCCGTTCTTCCCCGTCAAGGGTTGTCATTTTCTCATCATCCTGGCCGCGCCGCACGATGATTTTCTGTCCGCCGATTTTCTCATAATCAAAAGCATGCAGGGGCTGCCCGTATTCGAGCATCACGAAATTGGTAATATCGACGATGTTGTTGATGGGGCGCATTCCCGCCGCGCTGAGCCGTTCTTGCATCCAGGCCGGGGACGGCCCGATTTTGACGTCTTTAATGATCCCGCCGCAGTATCGGGGACAGAGGTCGGGATCGGCGATTTCGATGGAGATCAAATCCTCTGTGGAGATATCCAGTTCTTCGTATTTTACTTCAGGCAAACGTGCCCGGGCTCCGGTCATTGCCGCCACTTCGCGGGCGATGCCGATCATATTAAGGCAGTCGGGTCGGTTTGGCGTTACCGTGATATCGAAAACGGTATCACCCATGATTTCAGCCAGCGGTTTGCCGATGGGAGCATCCTCGGAAAGAACCAGGATGCCTTCGTGGTTATCGGAAATGCCCAGCTCTTTTTCCGAACAGACCATGCCTTCCGAGCGTACTCCGCGAATCTTGGCCGGTTTGAGTTCGATATACTTGCCGCTGTGCCCATCAAAGAGTTTTGCTCCGAGTTTGGCAAAGGTAATTTTCTGCCCCACAGCGATGTTGGGAGCGCCACAGACTACGGTGTGCTGCTCATCTCCGAGGCTGATGGTCGCAAGCTGAAGCCGATCAGCGTTGGGATGCTGTTCGATATTCGTGATTTCACCGATAAAAACGTTATCCCATTGAGCGCCAATGACCTGAACATCACTGGCTTCAAGTCCGATCATGGTCAGCTTTTCGGCCAGTTCTTCCGGCGGCATGTCGATATCGACGTAATCTTTCAGCCAGTTCAGCGATACTTTCATTTACTAAACTCCATTGCTCATTCCCAGTAATCGTATCCTTTGCGTCCGTCAACTCCAGCCGGTGATTGAGCTTTCAAATGCCGAATCACGAATTGACCACAGTTGCTCCCAATGCGGTTTTCCTCCACCTCTCCGATGCTCAAAATCACATCATACCCGGCCGTTCTGAGTGAATTAACGATTTCATAATCATGATGTCCGTTATAGGCATCAATGTAGGAAACCAGCTTGTTTTCTACTGCCCGGTGTGTTGGATTGATGGGCGTGATCTTGATGATGAACTTCTCCGGCGAGAAGTGTTGCAAAAGAACTCCCGGTTCCAGTGGTGTTCCCTCAGCGAGGGCGAAGTTCAGGGTAATCTTCTTATCACCGGTCTCGTGGAATTGCCGGACGTAGTCGGCGATTTGGGCAAAAGACCATTTTTTCACCGGCACTATTTTATCTCGAAGCGCTTCGTCGGTGGTGTGAATCGAAAACTGGAGCTGGAAGCGGCCATCGGGATATTTGCGACGCTTGAGGTCCAGCAGCCGTTCGAAGAACTCATCGGTTCCGGCGGCGGGAGCGATGGTGGATACGGACGGCAGAAATCCCGGCACGTCATAGCGCTCCTCAATTTCGTTGAGAACGTCGATCACTGCCGGATTGAGAGCCGGCTCGCCCATTCTGGCGAACTGGATTTTGAATTTCTCCACGGGAACGTGGCCATCGGGGAATTGCTGGCGAATCAAATAATCGATCTGGTCAAACATCTGTTCGGCGGAAAGCTTGCCCTTATATCCGCCCCCGGCATCGCACATCAGGCACCCGACCGGACACCCGAAAAGGACCGAGATGATCAAAACCCATTTTTTGTCCCTGGTCAAAGGAGGCTGTGTAGATTCCACGAATTCTACCAGTTTGCCTTCTCCCATATCTGCAATATGAACGGTAGCGATGTCTTCTCTACCTGTAGCGTTTACAATCTGCATCAATCGTTATCCTCTAATATTCGGCTAATTTTCATGGCAGCGCGAATGCCTTCACCCACAGCTATTGTTGCCTGACGGTAGATATCATTCTTGACATCGCCCACCAGATAAAGCAATCCTTCCCTTTCCAATTCAGAAGACTTTTCCCGGAGTTGCCCGGAAAGGAAATTTGCTTGCGGGATTCTGCCAATAGCAAATATAACATAATCGACCCCCAGTTCCCAATCCCCCTGAGCGTTTTTGCATTTGAGATCAAGCCCTTCGATGGAGCGCTGCATGCCTGTAATTGTGGTGTTTTCGAAATAAGTAATGCGGGATGATTTTTGGCATCTTTCCCAGAGGAGCGGAAGACATTTGCGTTTTTGGCTGTGATTGAGAATAGTGACCTCATTTTCCCGGGCCAGATTCAGTGCGTAATCGAAAGCTACATCTCCCCCGCCGACGATAGCGATCTTCTTCCCTTTCATATCAGCGAGGTGATGGACCTCGTAAAAAACCCTGTTCGCTGAATTCGCCGGAATTTCGAAGTCCGCAAACGGTTTCGGGCGGGTTCCGGAGGCAATCACTACGATTCTGGAACCGAACTCTCTTGCGGATGTTTTCAGGATGAAATTTTGATTGCAGTCCAGTTCCAGCACTTCCTCAAAGGTGACTTCTACCCCGATTCGTTGCATTTGGGCTTCGAAGAGGCGGACCAGTTCGGGCCCGGAAATGCCCTGCGGAAAGCCGGGATAGTTCTCTACCAGGTTAGCATTTATCAGCAGCCCACCCGCATGATCCTTTTCCAGCAGGAGTGGCTCTATCCCCCATCGTTTGAGCTGGATGGCGGCGGCGATTCCCCCGGGCCCTGCCCCGATGATGGTTACATTTTCGGTCTTCATTTTAATTATTTGAAACAGTCGATCATTTCACCGATGAGCATCGGGACGGCGAAGCCGTGGGCAGCATTCCACAGCGTTGCCCGGTGAAAGGGCTCGTTGTAGGTGGCGGTGCCATCGATAGAGAAAAAAACCTCGAATCCCCGAACGAATGCCGAACGCGCTGTGGTCTCACAGCAGAGATGAGTCATCACCCCGCAAATCACCACCTGTTCGACTTGTTTTTCCCGGAGCATTTCTTGCAGATTGGTCCCATGAAAAGCATCGTACTGGCTTTTATCGATGACAGTTCCCTTTGATGTATCAAGCTCTGGAACAATCTCGCTTGATTGGCTTCCCGGTTTTATTAAATCCTGCCACCACACCGACATCATCCCGGCATCGGCATCGGAGTTTAAGTGACGGGTGAAAATGATGGGGATTTGCTTTTCGGCACATGTATTGATTAGCTTTGAAATGTTTGAAATGATAGCTTGTGCCGAAGGCACGAAGGCATGCGAGGATTCTTCCAGGAAATATCGCTGCATATCGAGTACTAGCAAAGCAGAGCGTTTACCGGAAAGTTGTAACGGATGTCTTTGCTTGAGGCCTTCCACATCCTGAAGCATATCCCTGGACTTTTCTTCGATGGACTCCGGGGTAAAGTAACGTTCTTTTTTCATTCGATTTGCTCGATTGCCTGCATCATGCGGACCGCATCCCGCAGGGGCTCCGGTTCATGAGTGCGGATATAACTGGCTCCGTGCAGCCATGCCCAGATTTCGGTGGCAAGCGTTCCGATTCCTCTTTGCTTAATTGATCGATCTAACACCGCTCCGATGAACGATTTCCGGGATGCGGAAAGGTACAATTCGCATCCGAATTTCCCCAGTTCTTCAAAATGGTGCAGGACCATCAGGCTGGGTTCGGGGGTTCCTCCGAGGAACAATCCCATTCCGGGGTCGAGAATGATTCTTTCATCGGCAATGCCGGCTTCCTGCAGGGTTTTGAGTCGTTCGGTGAAGAATTCATCAAGTTCGGTCATGACCGTGGTGTGGTCGCGCATGGTCCGATCTGCATGTGGCCCCTCGTTGCGGGCGAACATGATTACCACCGGTATGTCAGCCTTTCGAACCACCTCTATAGCAGCCGGGTCTCTCAACCCGGTTACATCGTTGATCATATCCGCATCCAAGGAAATGACGTGCTCCATTACCTCAGGCTTGTAGGTATCGATGGATATCTTTATACCCTCCTGTTTCAGGGATTCAATAACAGGGGTGAGCCGTTCGATCTCCTCCTGAGCGCTGATCTTTTGTCCATCAGGATTGGAAGATTCCGCCCCGATATCGATCATATCGGCACCCTGTGCAACTAGGCTCAGGCCTTTTTTTATGGCCGTTTGAGTGTTCAGATACTTGTTGCCATCCGAAAAAGAATCTGGGGTGACATTAAGAATGCCGACGATTTTCAGTGATTTTGGTAACATGGTCATGGTTCGATTTTACCCGCAGTGCAGATATTCATCGACCAGCTTCCTGATCTCGTCCCCTTTGAGATACAGCTTCTCGCTCAGTTCTTTATCGTTGTAGCTCTGAAGCTGTTTGTGTATTCCATCAATCAAAACCGGAGAGAAAACCCCATCCTTTTCGTAGATGGCGCGATCCTTGAGGAGATGCTCAGCGGATTCCCAGCACGAAGCCGGCAGGACAGGCAACCCCTTCTGCATCATTTTTTCTTCAGCAGGGGTGATGTGCACATCAACGTAGAGTTTATCGGCCAGCTCAATGGCATCGGTTTTTTGCAGTCCGTATCGGGCGGCTACAGCCAGTCCGGCGAGCAGCAAATGAACGTTTGCCGAACCATCCGGGCAGCGGAATTCCACTGTCTGGCTCTGGGCGAAATCCGGGAACTGGCCGGTCTCCAATGGGTTGGCATCCTTGACCATGTCATTGGCGTTCAGCCACCCCAGCGGTATTCTTATCAGCGCCGAACGATTCTGGTCTCCCCAGCATATACTGGTGGGGGCTTCCTGATTGGGACTCAATCTCAGGTAGGAGACCGGGACCATATTGCCGAAGGCGGTCAGGGAAGGAGCCAGGTTGAGGTATCCGGCTATCAGCTTTTTGCCGGTATCAGTGAGCTGATTATTTTCAATCATGACGTTTTTCCCGTCATTGTCAGTCAGCAGCGAATGGATGTGAAATCCGTTCCCGGCGTGCCCCACCAGAATTTTGGGGGCGAAGCTGACGGTGAGGCCGTATTTGTAAGCCATCGTTCTCAGCGCCCAGCGGGCAATGACGATCTGATCGGCCGCATCTTCGATAGGCACAGGGAGGAACTCGATCTCGCTCTGTTCCATTTCCTGTTCTCTGCCCCGGATGTTTCCCACTTCCGAATGGCCGTATTTTATCCTTCCTCCCGCCTGAGCGATGGCGCTCATAGCTTCGAGCCTGAAAGCTTCGGTTTTGGAGAAGGGCGAGGATTCGTGATATCCTTTTTGAGATGCAACCGGATAGAGGGGATCGGTATCACGCAGAACATAGTATTCCAGTTCTCCCATCGCCAGCAAGCTCAGGCCCGTTTCCTGCTTGAGGGCATCATGAGCCTTTTTCAAAATCGCTTCAGGCGCACTGGGCAGGGGATGGCCCTCCTTGGTGTAGTAAGAACATAGAATATCAATGGCGGGAACGGGCGAAAACGGATTAAGAAAAGCGGTCTTGAAACGGGGGATAACGTAGGTATCGCTGGAACTGGAATCGATGTAGGAGAACAGACTGGAACCATCCACTCTCTCTCCCGATGAGAGCACCCGGTCGAGCTGGTCCTTTGAGTTGATTCCGCAATTGATAGTTTTCAGTCTGCCGTCACCTCCAACGAATCGATAGTTGATAATCCTGATATCGTGGTGCTCAATGAACTTGATCAGATCTGCTTTGGTGAAATCTGCAGGCAGCTTATCGAGGAACTGGACGAGCTTGTTGGGATGCAGTTCAACCAGTGGGTCTTTCATAATTTCACCTGCCTTGCATATTGTGCCATGTCATTCTTAACGCAGTGAAGAATCTCTCAGGTTCCGAATGCGAAGATTCTTCGGTTGTTATCTCCCTCAAAATGACAATCCCTGAGAGTTAAAACTGTTCCAGAAACCGTAAGTCGTTGCTGTAAAAAAGCCGGATATCATCGATGCCGTACTTGAGCATGGGGATGCGCTCCAGTCCCATACCGAAGGCGAATCCGGTGTAAATTTCAGGGTCACAGTTCACGCGCCGCAGAACATCGGGGTGAACCATTCCAGCTCCGAGGATTTCGATCCATCCCTCATTTTTGCATACCCGGCAACCCTTGCCCTTGCAGATGAAACAGTCGATGGCCATCTCCACACCGGGTTCAACAAAGGGAAAATAGTCGCAGCGAAAACGCACCCGGCGATCCTCCCCGAACAGTCGGCGGGCGAATTCATAGAGCGTCCCTTTGAGATCAGCCATAGTGATCCCCTTATCTACCGCCAGCCCTTCGATCTGGTAGAACATCGACTCGTGCGTGGCGTCAATTGCCTCGTAGCGGTAAACTTTCCCCGGCATAATAACCCGCACCGGGGGTTCATGCTGCTCCATAAATCTTATCTGCATTGGCGAAGTGTGCGTGCGCATTAGCATAGGCCGTTCGCCCTTCTCGTTGGTGTAATCGACCCACAGTGTATCCCACATATCTCGTGCCGGATGACCCGGTGGGATATTCAAAGCTTCGAAATTATAGTAGTCGGTCTCTACCTCCGGGCCTTCTACCACCTCGAATCCCATAGAGGTGAAAATGGAGGAGGTTTCGCGGAGTATCCGGGTGGCGGGATGGAGTCTACCCATCCGAATGGGTCGGCCGGGCAACGTGACGTCGATGCGTGATTCCTCCAGCCGTTTTTCCAAGTCTGATTTCTTTAGCGCTTCCTGCTTCCCGGTGAAACTTTCTTCCAGCAGTGATTTCATTCTGTTGGCGGCAGCGCCGGCTTCCGGCCTTTGTTCGACGGGCAGTTCGGAAATACTTTTCAGTTTTTGCGTGAGGGAGCCTTTTCGGCCAAGGTATTTCACTCGCCAGGCATCGAGTTCTTTCAAATCGTTAAGGCTTTCCAGTTCATTCAACGCCCGGCTTTTGAGGTCTTCGAGAGCTTCTAACATTACTGTTTCCTTCAGGATGTATTATAGGGCAGGTCAAATATGAGGGTCAACCACAATGAAAAAGCCCCCTGTTCGGGGGCTTTTCGAGCTTGTTTTGGTATTCTCCTATTCCGCCCCTCTGGCGACTTCTACCAGCCTAGCAAAAGCATCCGGTTCCTGGATGGCCATGTCGGCCAGCATTTTTCGATCAACGGTTACTCCTGCCTGAGTCAATCCATGCATGAACTTATTGTAAGGCATGTTATGCTGTCTGGCAGCCGCATTGATGCGGGCAATCCACAACCGACGCATCTCTCTCTTTTTCTCTTTGCGATGCCGGTAAGCGTAGCTCAGGGCATGGAGCATTGACTCATGGGCTCGCTTATAGAGTGAATGACTTGATGCTCGGTGTCCTTTGGTAAGTTTCAGCACCTTTTTGTGCCGGTGTCGGGTGGTTGTTCCTCCTGTAACTCGTGGCATGATCGCTCCTTATCTTAACCCTTTGGGCAGCACGCTCTTGAGACGCTTTTGATCAACGGCGTCTACTTCAGAGCTCTGTGAATAGGTCCTTTTGGTTCGTTTTGGTTTCCGGCGGCGAAGATGACTTTTCCCCATCTTTGCGCGCATTAGCTTGCCTGTTCCAGTAACGCGAAAGCGCCGTTTCAGTGAGCTATTCGTTTTCAGTTTGGGCATTCTTTTCCTCTTTTTCCTCTTTTTTCACTTTTGGCTGTTTGCCTGGCGTTAAAATCACGGTCATGCTCCGCCCTTCCATCATTATTCCTCTTTCCATCTTGGCTGATTCTCCCAGAAGTTCAATTGCCTTTTCCAGCAATTCCCTCCCTATGGAAGGATGGACAATTTCCCGGCCACGGAACAGGACTATTAATTTGACCTTGGCCCCTTCCGCTAGGAGCCGCTTTGCCGATTTCATTTTGAAATCGATATCATGCTGCCCGATCTTGGGGCGCATCCGAACCTCTCTGAGGCCCGATGATTTCTGGCTTTTGCTTGATTGCCTGTCTTTTTTGGCTTGTTCATATTTGAACTTGCCGTAATCCATCAAACGGCATACCGGCGGCTCAACCCCTGGAGAAACTTCAACGATGTCAGTGCCTTTCTCTTCAGCTATCTGACCGGCATCATGCA
>Ga0180432_10004287_pt1 | contig 19698 bp, 14 predicted proteins | sample SS_ome_10_FD_132414 | JGI IMG/M metagenome (GOLD analysis project Ga0180432, IMG submission 132414) | Hypersaline lake sediment archaeal communities from the Salton Sea, California, USA - SS_1_MS_2 metaG | ecosystem: Environmental > Aquatic > Non-marine Saline and Alkaline > Hypersaline >...
GCAACCTGGACCGGACAAGCATATGGGAGAGCCTGTTATGCCACTTGCCAAGGTACTCATTCACTCAGAAAAACTCGATGATCCTTGGGTTCTTCCGTCGCCGCCGCGGTGCCTTGGGCGGCGGGCTGGCCGTCCGGCCATTCTCAAACGCGATCAGGTCGGCCGGGTCGACGCGGAATCGTGGCCGCCGGCTGCCACGGCGCGACACGTCGACGGCTCCCAATTCGCCCGCGCGGAGCCGGCCAATAACAGTCTCGGGCTTGACACCGTACCGTTTGGCCACGGTAGTCGCCGAAGGTTCGGGGGCTCAATTCTTGGGTGTCAACGAGGTGTCTCTTGCTGGTCAAAAAGCGGTTTGCTGGGTCACGGATGGTCAACCCGGCTCGCCCTTTCCGCAGTGTCCGTCCGGCGTGAAGATCGTCTTTCTGGTCGAGATACTTCTGTAGGGACCCGTCAGGATAGTCCCAGGGACCAAAGTAGTAGAATTTCCCGCGAATCTTCTTAGCCCACCGCCGAGTGGCATGTGGGAAAAGCGGGAAGTCGGGGTATGGTTTGGCCGGCTTGACGTGTCCGGCCTTTCGGGTAGACTTGGACATGGTATGCTCCCCCTGTGGGTCCAGGTGTCAACGGCATCTACCAAATCCACAAGCAAATTCAATAGCCTCGGCAAAACAAGCACCCCTAGCTCAATTGGATAGAGCATCGGTCTACGGAACCGAAGGTTGCCCGTTCGAATCGGGCGGGGTGTATTCATAACGCCATAAACCACTATGGTTCATGGCGTTTTCTCTGTAAACATTCGCCGAACCCGTCTGTAGCGGGTCCATGTGGTGGGAGTTTGATCTGGCCTTGGGAGGCGGATTTGTATAAGTCGTGGCGAGCATGTTGGCCACGCTTGTCGAATTGCCGCGAAGTGGCAACCGATCCGACCGGGAGGCGGAGTTGTCCGTCTTGGTGGCTCAACTGCGCAGCGAGTTAGCCACGCTATGCGAGGAAGTGGCGTCGTTGCGGCACCCCCCACTCTCCCTTCTGGCCGCCTCCTCCCTGCGCTATGCTGCCCTGCCGTAGACAGGTTCGCCGAATGTTTACAATCGGGGCGGCCAGATTCGAACTGGCGACTTCCTGCTCCAAAGCGATTCTGCATAATCGCCAAAAAGCCTGTTTTTCTCGGGGATTCCACGTGATTCTATCATCTTCGGTACCGTTCGTAAGCCGTCGTGAGGAATTGCAGTTTTTCCCGAGGAAACCGCAGCACGTTCTGGTGGGCCGCGTCGGTGGGGTCAAGCGGGATGCCGGTTTTGGTGATCGCCTCCCAGCGGGCCAGACTCTCTTGGGAGCAGGTCTCCGTCAGCTTCTTCGTCGTGGTGGGTTTTTTGCAAATGTAGTAATCAACTCGGTCGCCGTGTTGCGAAACGCTTGCGGGCAAAGCGGGTCGGGCCACAATGCCGCGCATATCACTGCCCGACACGCTGCCAGCGCGCCCACCAGATGTGCAGCGTCGAGATACGCTCGTGCCGAATCGACTACTCCCGCCGCGTATGCGCCAAAATGCGGGCAATGGTCAGGTCGACTTCGATGAGCCGCTTGGGATAGGTCACTCTACCTCCTCCTCGCCTTCCTCTTCCGTTTCCTTACCGGAGCGGCCAGTTATCGCTCTGAGGATTCCAGGTACAAACACCGTGAGCAGAAGCAAGACAACAACTCCACCCAGGACGGCAAACGCCCGCCAGGCGTACTGCCAGTGGTCGATCGCGGCGGCCGCTCCGGCGCAAAGGAGCCCCAGGAACAGGTATTTGGTCTCGGAGGAGTGCAAGCGCCGGGCCGTCGCCTCGGCGCGAAGAAACGCTTCCGGCGTTACCTCTTCTTCGCCGGATTCGAGATCCACCGTCTCCTCTCCATGCTGTAGGGCGTCAGCCATGAGAAGCGTTTTGTGGTAGGCCACAACGTGTATCGAGGCATGGCCAAGGCCGATTATAAACAGTACGCAGGAGGTGACCAACGCCGCTCCCGACCATGGGGACATGTCCGCCAGAAATAGAAGTAAGACCATGCCGGCGACAAGCAGAGAATACAGCCCCAGCAACATCCGGTTATGGCCTACAGTGGCATCGATCACCTTCTCGAAGTAGTCGCCGGAGGGTTGAGTGCGCTCGGTCAAGGCGTCGGTCAATCTCCCGATCACGTCACGATTGTGTCTTGCCATCGGCCTGATCCTTGTGTTTGCTGGCGTCGCGGACAGTGCCCGGGCCGACCTGGTAATGCTCGATTTTCACGATCAGTTCCCCAGCGAAGTCTCGCCGGGTTCTGGATCGTGTGGAGTTCGGTCGTGCCGGCACAATTGAAGACCGCGTAAAGCCAGAAGTCGTTTTTCAGTTGATCTACCGTGCGGTACTCGTACTCGCTTATCCCCCAGCAAGAATGCCGAACCAACAAGAGGAACTACGGACAACTTTACCAGACCTGCCCGCGGTGGTGAAGTATGCAGCCGTCCCACAACTCCTTATTCGCCGGGAGTCTGCCGGTTAACGAAGAGTGTACGGCATCTTGGTGCCGGCGGGGCAAAACACGTGTGGCTCGGTGCCGTTTGTGATCGAAATCCATGACTTCACCTTTTCCGCGATTTGGTTGGCGATGATGCCAAACGACCTGGCCAAGTGTTCGTGCAGATCAAAATCCCCGGGACGCTGGAAATAGGCTCGTGAGCCCACATCCCTTTTTTGTCCAGGCAACGGCACGATCCACAATCTGGGTTGGTATTTCAACTCAGGGCTGGCATCCAGGAAGTCGTGGGCTTTCACCGGGTCGGAGAGGCTACAGCCGTTGGCTTGCCACTGGGCGATGAGGCGGGCATATCGCTCGTGGCTTTCCGGCGAATCGTACTTCCCGAGGTAGTGATTTTTGCCGTCGATTGTGACGACGACACATCACCGGACTTTGTGGAGACGGTAGGAGGGCTGACGAGGGCGGCGAGACCGACGTTTCTTTTCGGACATTTTGCGGCTCCAATCTTCCAAGAACGGTACATGTACCGTTTTCCATGGACTTGTTGCCGCACTGCCCTACGAAGGCAGGGAATCCTAAGTTTAGGTCTCGGCTGTAGTTAATCAAGTGGGCGATGGCGGGCTCGAACCGCCGACCCCTAGCTTGTCGAGCTAGTGCTCTAACCAAACTGAGCTAATCGCCCGTGAGTTTTGACTCAACGCATGTGCGAAACCGAATGATTTGGCCAGAATATTTAACTTTGACATGAGCCGGTGGAACAGTCAAGGGGAACCCGGTCGCCGCGTCACCCGTTGCCCGTCCGGCCCGACTGGCTTCTACCCGGACTGCTTAGCCTCTATTGATGGGATAGCCAGATCCCGCCTATACTTGATAGATAAGACGAATCCAGTCGGGACATTGTTTTGCGACGTCCTCTGTATCGACGTCGGGTCTGACTTGGAAGATAACAAAAGTGGGTAATTTGGGGAATATGCTTAAGGTTACGCTGCCCGACAGAAGTGTTCTGGAGTATTCACGTCGCGTTCGACCGATTGATATCGCCGCTGATATCGGGGCCGCTCTAACGAAAGCGACTCTTGCTGCAGAGGTCGATGGCCAACTTGTTGGGGCTCATGTGGTGCTGCCCGAAGACGGCCGGATCACGCTTCGGCTGATCACGAAGAAAGATCCCGAGGCCCTGGACGTTATGCGCCATTCGTGTGCTCACGTGATGGCCAGGGCGGTGATGCGATTGTACGAAGCCGTGCAATTGGCTTTCGGTCCGACGGTCGACAACGGCTTCTATTACGACTTTCAGATCGAGGAGCCGATCTCCGACGAGGACTTTCCCCGGATCGAAGCCGAAATGGCCGCGATCATCAAGGAAGACGAACCGTTTGAACGTTTCGAAGAGCCCCGGGAGAAGGCCGTGCAGCTTTGTCGGGACCTGGGTCAAGCGTTGAAAGTCGAGCACATCGAGGACGGGCTTGCCGGCGACGAAACCGTTTCGTTTTATCGTCAAGGCGAGTTCGTTGATTTGTGTCGCGGACCGCACTTGCCCAGTCCACGGGCGATCGGGGCCTTCAAACTGCTTTCTGTTGCCGGTGCTTATTGGAAGGGCGACGCGTCGCGTCAGCAATTGCAACGGATTTACGGCACCGCGTGGTTCAGCCGGCAAGAGCTGGAGGCTTATCTCAAGCAGGTTGAAGAGGCCAAGCGGCGCGATCACCGGGTGCTGGGCAAACAGCTCGAGTTGTTTTCGAGCGAGCCGACAGTTGGTTCTGGGTTGGTGTTGTGGTTGCCAAAGGGGGCGGTTATTCGGCGAGAGCTTGAGAACTTCATCTACAGCGAGCTAATCAAGCGTGGATACCAGCCCGTCTACACGCCGGCGATCGGCCGGGTCGAACTGTATGAGAGATCCGGGCACTATCCTTACTATGCCGACAGCCAGTTTCCGCCGGTGGAAATGGCCGATGGCGACCGCTATTTGCTTCGGCCGATGAACTGTCCGCACCACATAATAATTTACCGGTCGAAGCCGCGGAGCTATCGCGAGTTGCCGCTGCGGCTGGCGGAGTTGGGTCTGGTTCACCGGTTTGAGCAGTCGGGTGAGTTGAGCGGGATGACGCGGGTGCGTGGATTTACCCAGGACGACGCGCACATCTTCTGCACGGAAGAGCAAGTGGCCGACGAGTTCCGCGGCTGCGTGGAGATGACACGGTTCTTGTTCAGCACCCTGGGTCTGCAAGATTACCGCATCCGGCTCGGTTTTCGCGAATTGGGCGGGGAGAAATACGTGGGTGACCGGGCGACCTGGCGGCGAGCCGAAACGGCTCTCGAAGCGGTATGCCGGGAGATGGAGCTACCCAACCTGGAAATCGAGCGTGGTGAAGCGGCCTTCTACGGACCGAAGGCCGACTTCGTGGCCAGCGATTGCATTGGCCGGGAGTGGCAGTTGGGCACCGTGCAGTTGGATTACAACTTGCCCAGCCCCGAGCGGTTCGGCCTGGAGTACATCGGGCCGGACAACCGGCCACACCAGCCGGTGATGATCCACCGGGCGCCGCTGGGATCGCTGGAGCGTTTTGTGGGCATGTTGATCGAGCACTACGCGGGGGCATTTCCGCTGTGGCTGGCCCCCGAGCAGGTTAGGTTGCTGGTGGTCAGTCAGAAGTTTGAGGAGTACGCCCGAAATATCGAAGATCGGCTCAGGGAGGCTGGTTTTCGGGTTTCCGGCGACTACCGGCCCGAGAAAATCGGGGCCAAGATACGGGATGCACAATTGGAGCTGATTCCCTACATGCTCATTATTGGGGGCAGGGAGATGGAGGCGGGGACGGTTTCCGTTCGCGACCGCCTGGAAGGAGATCTCGGGGCGATGTCATTCGAGGCGGTCGTCGAGAAGCTGAAAGCCGAGATCGCGGCCAAGACGGTTCGGAAGTCCTCCTCGGCCTGATCCGGCGGGGGGGGTATCCGTGTTTTCCGGCAACTTCTCCGTCCGGTTTGCGACTTTGGAAGAATTTCCCGGGAAAGCAGTTGACGCGGCAAGATTGCTTGGGAATACTCATGTTTACAGATGATGGACCAGGGGCCACCAGGTCCTGGCCTGCGGCGAGAACGGGCCCTTGAACAGACATTCTTTACGGAGTGCGTATGGCCAAGTGGAGGACACAGGCTGCCGAGCCTAACAAGCAGCGGATAAACGAGCAAATCCGCGTCTCGTCCGTTCGGGTAGTCGGGGCCGATGGAACACCATTGGGCATCTTGTCGATTGAGGAGGCCTTGCAGGAAGCCCGCAATGCAAGCCTGGATCTGGTCGAAGTTGCTCCAAACGAGGAACCGCCCGTTTGCCGTATAATGGATTACGGCAAGTACAAATACCAGCAGAAAAAGCGTCAGCACCGGGCCCATTCCCACAAGGTCAGAGTCAAGGAGATCCGGGTGCGCCCGAAGACGGGCGAGCACGACATCAACGTCAAGGTGAATCGGGCTCGCGAGTTCCTCGGCCACAAGCACAAGGTGCTACTGTCGGTCATGTTTCGGGGCCGCGAAATGGCCCACGTCGACGAAGGACGCCGCGTGATCAACGAGATTCTGGAAAAACTGGACGACGTGGCCAAAGTTGAATCGGCACCAACCCAACTGGGCCGACGTATCGTCTGCACCTTGGCACCTAAGTAGACGATATGATCTCCCCCCCCCGAGGTGTGGATTGCCGGGATGGGTGGATTCCGCTGCAGCGACGCGGAGCGTTGTGGCACGGCGTTCCCAGGCAGAGCCTGGGAACGAAAGGCTAGCTAACTGCCGGCCGCAGAACGACTTGCTATCGTTGCATCCATTGGCAGTAGGGCGGCTTAGCAGCCGGCGGCACGTCGGCTTAAACAGTGCGCCTGCGACAGGGCCGACATGCCGTCGGCTGCTAAACGATCCCGCATAGTGGATAATGCGGCCTAAACCACCTCAATCCGCCTGCGGCCCATTTGTCGGGCGATCCCCCTTTTCCAAAGCGGCCTATCGCTTATAATAATGGGTCTCGTTTTCCCCGACACAAGACCGCAATGGAAGTTCGCTAGTGATGTCGAAGCAGAAAACCCACAAGGGCACAAAGAAACGTTTTCGCCTGACTGCCAAGGGCAAGGTCAAACACCGACAGAGCGGCACGAGCCATTTGGCCGCCCGAATGACTCAGAAGCGTAAGCGAAACCTCCGCGGCACCGACACCATCAAAGAGACGGAAGCGAAGAAAATTCGCGAGGCCCTCGCCGGAAACAGCTACTAGCGATCGCAGCGGCTGTTGGCAAGGGCCGGCGCGCCACGCGGGACGGGCAGGACAACGCTTCCCCCGCCAGATTAGGGAAGGGCCTTGATCCCGCTGCAGATGGAAAAACAGAGTCATGAGAACCAGAAAGGGTGCGACCCGACATCAGGCCAAAAAACGCCTGTTTCGAAAGGCAAAGGGATATCGCGGCGGACGCAGCAAGCTGTTGAAAACCGTCAAGGAGACTTTGATCCGATCGGAGGCATATGCCTACCGCGATCGCCGGGTCCGAAAACGCGAGTTCCGCAAGTTGTGGATCATCCGGATCAACGCCGCTGTTCGTCAGCGGGGGATTCGCTACAGCGAATTTGTTTACGGGCTGAAGAAGGCCAACATCCAGCTCGACCGCAAGACGCTGGCCGACATGGCCGTGAGCGACCCCGAGGCCTTTGATCAGGTCGTGGAACAGGTCAAGCAGGCCCTCTCCGTCGCAGCCTGATTGCCGCAGCCGTGTAAGTGATCGGCGTACCGGGTGCCCAAGAGAGGCGGGCTTGTCCTGTCTCTCTTTTTCGTAGAAAGGATTCGGTAAATCGTAGTTCCTTGCCCGCGGATTGTTGGTCGCAATGAAATTATCTGAATTCCTGGCTGAGCTGGACGAGCTGGCCCGGCAGGCCGTCGAAACGATGGAGGCGGCCGGCGATGCCGACGCACTGGAAGCGCTAAGGATCCGGTTCCTCGGCGCAAAGAGCGGCCGGCTGAAGCAGGTCCAGAAAGGACTGGCCGGGATCGATCGGACCGACAAGCCGGTGGCCGGAAAACGCTTTAACGAAGTGAAGAAGCAGCTCGAAGCCGCTCTCCAGAAGGCCACCCAGCGGTTGCTCAACGCCGAAACAATCGGCGAACCGATCCGCCAATTCGACCCCACCGTGCCCGGCGACCGTTTCAGGTTCGGTCACCTCCACCCGCTCACCCAGACGAGCGAAGAACTTAAGGATATCATGGGCCGGCTTGGTTTTACTGTAGCCGACGGACCGGAGGTGGAAGACCGGTGGCACAATTTCGAAGCCCTGAACATTCCCCCCGAACATCCCGCCCGCGATCCCTTGGACAATTTTTACCTCGCCACGGCTGCCGCGGCGGCGGGCAATTCGCCGGGAGACAGCCGGTTGTTGCGCAGCCAAACGAGCACGGTCCAGATTCGGGTGATGGAAAATACCCGGCCGCCGGTGCGGATCATTTCCGTCGGCCGTGTTTACCGCCCCGACACGGCCGACGCCACCCACTACCCGATGTTCCAACAAATCGAAGGACTTCTGGTCGACCGCCAGGTGACCATGGCCGACCTGAAAAGCGTGTTGCGCCTGTTTGCGATCAGCTTCTTCGAAGACGACGTGCACATTCGCTTTCGTCCTTCGTTCTTCCCTTTCACGGAGCCCAGCGTGGAAGTCGACATGAGTTGGCAGGGTGGCTGGATAGAGATGGGTGGTGCCGGAATGGTGGATCCCAACGTGCTCCGTGCGGTCGGCTACGACCCTGAGGAAGTAACCGGCCTGGCCTTCGGCCTGGGCATCGAGCGAATTTGTGCCCGCCGCCACGGCATCAGCGACATCCGCGAGTTCTACAAAAACGACGTGAGGTTTTTGCACCAGTTCTGATCGCAGCAAACCACCGTTAGCCCCCAATCATCAATCATCAATTCCCAATCCCCAATCCCAAATCATGATCGTTTCCTGGAACTGGCTGAAGCAGTACGTGCGATTGGACATGTCGCTGGAGGAGTTGGAGCGGCGGCTGACGATGTCGGGGTTGAACCACGAGGGAACCGAAGAGATCAGCGGCGATCTGGCCATCGATCTGGAGGTGACCAGCAACCGGCCCGATTGCCTGGGCTACCTGGGCGTCGCCCGGGAAATAGCCGTCCTCTGGGGACATGAACTCAAGACTCCTCCCGCTAACGCGGCCGAGGGAAGACCGCCCGTCGGCGACCTCCTCAAAGTGCGGATCGACTGCCCCGAACTCTGCTGCCGCTATACGGCCCGGGTGATCCGGGGCGTGAAAGTCGGGCCGAGTCCCCGCTGGATGGCCCGACGCCTGGAAACCGTGGGGCTCACGCCCATCAACAACGTGGTCGATATCTCGAACTACGTGCTGATGGAGTGCGGCCAGCCGCTGCACACGTTCGACTTCGCCAAACTCAAAGGGGCGGAGATCATCGTCCGCCAGCCGCGGCCCGGTGAGGCAATCGAGGCCATCGATCACAAAACCTACGATTTGGAGCCGGGGATGTGCATCATCGCCGACGCGGAAGACGCGGTGGCAATCGGCGGTGTGATGGGCGGAGCGGTGACCGAAATCTCCGACGCCACAACCGACTTGCTCATCGAGGCCGCCGAGTTCGATCCCGTCTCCATCCGCAACACGGCCCGACGACTCAATCTGCACAGTGATTCCTCCTACCGCTTCGAGCGAGGTGTCGACTCGGAGGCCATCGATTGGGCCAGCCGCCGCTGCTGCGAATTGATCCTGGAATTGGCCGGCGGCGAACTCTGCGAAGGCGTGCTGGACGTGGGCCCCCAGCCGTCCCCGCGCGAGCCGATCGTGCTCCGCCTGGCCCAACTGCCCCGCGTGCTCGGCATCGACGTGCCGGCAGAAGAGGTCCGCAAGATACTCACGGATCTGGGCGTCAGCGAAATTAGGGCCGGCGCCGAAAAAATCGAGGTGGTCCCGCCCGGCTGGCGACGCGATTTGACCCGCGAGATCGACCTGGTCGAAGAGGTAGGCCGAATCCACGGATACGACCAGATCCCCGAGGACGTCGGCGTGCCCATGGTCTCCTCAACCCGCACCCGCGAAGACCGCGTGTTGGCCAAGGTTCGCCACGTGCTGACAGCATCGGGTTTCGACGAGGCAATGACACTCAGCGTGGTCGACGAGCGACTCTCGGAATCTTTCAGCCCTTGGACCGACGCGGAGCCGCTGCGGAGCCTCACGCCCGTGTTGCGAGGTGCCGACCGGCTCCGCCGCAGCCTGGTTCCCAGCCTGTTGGCCGCACGACGCACCAACGAAGCGCTGGCCAACCCGGAAATCGAACTGTTCGAAATCGCCAAGGTCTATCTGCCGCAAGGTGAGAAACTGCCGGCCGAGGAGCTCATGTTGGGCATCACCAGCGGCCGGGAGTTCTCGGCCGTCAAGGGCGTGGTCGAGGCGACCGTCGCGGCGCTTAACCCGGCCATCAAGCTCGAAGCGGCCAACGACGACTACAACCTGCTCGACCCCGAAAGCTCCTGCCAGTTGAAACTCGATGGCGAGCTGTTCGCGTACGTCGGCCGGCTTCGGAACGACGGGCTCAAACAATTCGACCTCCGCATGCCGACAACCGTGGCCGAGGTAAGCCTCTCGACGCTGGTTAAGGCGGCCGCCCTGGTGCCGCGGCACGTCGCCCAGCCACCCTATCCGGCCATGACCCGCGATTTGAACCTGGTGGTCGACGAAGCGGTCCGCTGGGCCGACGTGGCCGCGACGGTACGCGCTAATTGTGGGCAGTACTTCGAGAGCCTCCGATACTGCGACACTTACCGCGATCCAGATCGCCTGGGGCCCGACAAGAAAAGCCTCTTGATGACCATCGTTCTGCGCTGGAAAGAAGGCACGATGACCGGCGAAGAAGCCGATCGGATCCGCGACCAGATCGTCGCCGCCTGTCGCCGGACACACGGGGCCGAGCTCCGCTAAGCGGGATTGAAAAATCTTTGCACGGTGGTTTCAGGGTGGCACGGGCATCTTGCCCGTGCACTGGCGAGACGCCTGATTCTATGAAAGAGTGGCACCCGACCGTGTATCCTTTTCTGTATCCTACTTAGTGCGGACAGTGCACTACAATAGCTTTTTCAGCGACGTCTCGACACGTCGGCCCCGTATTGGCGTTCTACTTGAGCCGACGTGCCATCGGCTGCTAAACAACGCGGCGGCGCGATGATGTCTTTTTTTTGCCACGCTCGACCTGGGGAGCCGTCCGTACCGAGGTCGGACCTTGTGGCGTAAATCCGGTCGTGGCAACGGTTTTTGCGGGCCGGCCGCGAGTTCTCAAGAGGTCTCACCCCGCGTGGCACGGCGGTTGCTTTATAAGGGAGGCGTGTAGCCCAGCACCGTAACTCCCCGCCAGCCACATCGACCACTGTAGTAGCCGCGTGCGAAGATGGCCCACGTCGAAGAGATCAACGACATAAAGGACCTGGTCCCCTACCGCCTACTTTGGAACTCGCTGTTGCTGCAGACTTGCGGCGCCTCGTTCTTCCATTCGTTCGATTGGTTGGAGACTTACTGGCATCACTTCGGTCACGATCAGAAGCTCCGCGTGTTGATCGTTTCCGTCGAAGGGCGGCCGATCGGCATCTTGCCGTTGGTGGTGCGAACCGAATCGACTCGTGTGGGGCCGGTTCGCGTGCTGACCTATCCGTTGCACGACTGGGGAACCTTCTACGGACCGATCGGTCCCAATCCGACGGCCACACTGCTGGCCGGGCTCAAGCATATCCGTCGCACCACCCGAGATTGGGATCTCTTCGACTTGCGCTGGGTAGACCGGCTCGGATGCGATCGAGGGCGGACCGAGCAGGCGATGCGAGTAGCCGGGTTCCGCCCCCACAAGCAGCCCTGGGCTCAAGCCGGGGTGATAGAGCTGGACGGCACTTGGGAAGAATACTGGAAAAGCCGGACGAAAAAATGGCGACACAACGTCAATCGCTGCCAACGTCGAATCGCCGAACGGGGAAAGGTCAGCTACGTTCGCTACCGGCCCAAGGGCAGCGCCTACGGGGATGACGACCCGCGCTGGGATCTTTACGATGCGTGTACCGAAGTGGCCCAACGCAGTTGGCAAGGTTCCTCCAACAACGGCACCACCCTTTCTCACAAGTGGATCAGTCAGTACCTCCGGGATACCCACGCGGCCGCAGCCCGAAATGGCTCGCTCGACATGAACGTGCTCTTCGTCGACGGCGTGCCGGTGGCTTTCATGTACAACTACCATTACCGCGGCACCCTGTACGGGCTGCGGATGGGGTTCGATCCCGAGATGGCATCAGTCGGCCCGGGCACGGTCCTGCTGCGATTGATCCTCGAAGACAGCTTCCGGCGAGGCGATCGCTTCTGCGACCTCGGAACCGGGTCTCTCTGCTGCAAGCGCTACTGGTTGACCTCTCTCGCCGCCAGCTACCGCTACACCCACTTCCCAAATACTCTGGGCCGGGCCCAGTTGCTGCGCCTGAAGCGGTGGTACACGGCGCGAGTCCACGGTGCCGACCACGTGGCCTCTTCCCGATGCGCAATGAACAGTGCCGGGTCAAGCATTCGCAAGTGCAAGAAGCTCAAGACCATCGAGCAAAGCCTGGGCAAGCGGGGAGGTTACACTGCCCCGAGGACGGCGGGCGACTCTAACGCGTGCCGTCTGCCTTGTTTTGCTCAATGACCAGACACACGCCCGCCAGACGGTAGACAACCAACAACACAAATGCGCCGCCGGTGGCGGCCAGCAGGCCCAATGGACTGATGGGGTTGGGTGGTTGACCGTCCCAGAAATGTGAAGCGAAATAGGAGAAGACCAACAGGCCGCCGGTGCTGCCCACAATGCCGATCACCAGCGTGGTCACGGCTCCGCCCGGATCGCGCCCCGGCAAAACCGTCCTGGCCAGAAGCCCCGCCACGGTGCCAAAGCCGATCCAAATCAAGACCACGTTGACCCACTGCTGGGCTGTTTGCGATAGTTCGATTTCGCCCACGGTCCGGTTCCTTCGGGCAATTGGGCAAGAAGTGGGTGGCTTATCTCGTTGGCTGCTGACGTCCGAGGGGCGTCCCAAAGCCGAGACTGCCAACCTCAGACGTCAACAACCAAAGTTGCCGTCCCCCCCATACTCCCGGTAACTCGATCCGAGAGGTACCGCGTGCCTCCCGGTTTTCGTCGTCAGGCCATTCCAGCGGCCGTACTCCTCCTGATTCCAAAACGACTTGTTTGCTTACTGCTCCGCGGCCCTATGATTTCAGAGCAGCCGTCGGCACGCCGGCTTGAAAACTTCGCCGCGACAGGGCCGACGTGCGGCCGGCCACTACACACTTCGTTCAGTGACCAAGCCGGGCTATTGCCCAACGAGGGCCTGTTCCTGGGCGTGGGCTTTCAATGCGGCTGCTTCCCTGGCCAGCTTGAATTCCGGACCGGGTGGGAAATACTGGACGTCGTCTGTCAAGTAGTTGGGACTGGGTAGCGTTTGGCCTCCCACGTCCACCTGGCAGCCCGTTGCGCCCAGGGCCGCCGTCAGTGCCAGACCGACCAATGCGCCTCGCAATGGAAGCCATTTATTCAAGCCGCTCATCCGCGACCTCCGTCAATTCGATGGGTTCCGCCCCACACGTGTCTTATACCCGCATTCCTCCCGGGCACAACAACTCCGCACCCGATACAATCGGTACGACCGTTATCGTCAACCATGACTGCCCGACTTTAACTCCGGGTCGAGGAGCCAGACGGCTAAGACAGGACCGCAACACGTTTTGGGGCAACGCCCAAAAACTCCTTGCCTATTCATCCTAAATACCCGGAAATACCTCGGCGTCCGTGCATTTCCGGAGGGAGGATCGAGTGGTCATTGGTCGCGATCGACCGATATCTCGACAAATTTGGTGGCAAAACGGCCCTTTGACGCACCGTGGCCGGGAGCGGAACGAGGCTAGGCGAATCGGTTGTTTCGTAGTATCGTGAAGGTTAGGTGATCTGGTCCGTGGTGGGTCAGCCGGGGCGGATGAGTACAGGAGCAGAGATCATGGCGCACCCTCTCTTCGTGGACTGCGGCCCGATGCGTTTTCCGCCCCGGGTGACTATCTGTTTGGTGGGTGGTTTTTTGCTGGGTTGTTTGTGGCCCGGGCCGGCATCGGCCGATATCGACGAACGAACGGTACCGTCGCAGACCTATCATGCCGTCTTCACACTCTTCTACGACGGCGAGTACAAAGACGCACTGAGCGAATTTCTGGCTCAAGGCCGCAGGGCGATCAAGACCGCTCAAAGCCGTTGGATCGACTCCAGCTGCGATCACACTATCAGCGGAGAGTGCTACTATCACATGGGCCAACTGCCCCAGGCAATGGAGCACTACTCGTCGGCGTTGAAACTGTACGTGGCATTCTCCGATTGGATGGTGCGGGTAAAGTTCCCGCCGGCAATTCGCGCGGCCGGGGCCGGATCATACAAACGGATTCCATGGGGTCGCAGCTCACGGCAAGCCCGGCTGGGGCACTATCCCGACTCCATGCTCATCGCCCAGGGGCGAATCAACAACAACCCACAGTTCAGGCAAGGGGGTGTTATCCAACAGGCGGTCCTCTTTCCGATCCAGGTGCAAGAGATAGTTCGCTGCACCACATTGGCAATTCGGCGGCGGACGGAGTTGATGGGGGCGGCCTGTCCTCACGACCCGCTGACGGCCAATCTCCTGGCCGCCTTGTCGCGCCGGCCCGGATTACCCAATCACTGGTCGGAGGCCTGGATCGATGTGCAATTGGGACTGGCCTTGATAGCGGCGGGGAAGGAAGACCAGGCCTTGGTGCACCTTCAGCGTGCCGTGGTGGCCGCCGGCCAGTACGATCATCCGTTGACCAGCACGGCCCTGTTGGAGTTGGGGCGCCTGGCATTGGCTCGAGGTGATTTCACGACCGCGGCAAAGTTCTTCGAGGAAGCATCCTACGCGGCGGTCAACTATTTCGACGGCGGCGTGTTGGAGGAATCCTTCCGCTACGGTGCAATCGCTCACCTGATGGCCAACCGGCCGGGGATATATCCTCCGCTGGCCCCGGCTGCACGTTGGGCCAAAATCAAAAACTTGCGGCAGCTACAAACATCGCTCCTGCTCTTGGCGGCAGAGAATTATGCCGTGCTGGGGCAAACCCGCCAGGCGGCCGGACTACTGGAAGACGCCGGATTAGCCATCGGAAGACGCCGAATGGGAACCGGCTGGATCGGTGCCCGACTGCATTTCCTGCGGGCACTGGTGTTGTTCCAGGAGCGGAAGGTTCCCGAGGGGAACGAAGCGTTGGCAACTGCCATGAGCTACATGAAGCATGGATCCCACTGGTTATACCAGATCATGCTGGCCGACCAGCTTTACGTGAACGGGGCAATCAGCGCGCGGACGGCGATGGAGTTGTACTCGGGCGTACTCCGCGATCCGCGGCCGGCCGACTGGTCGGCCAACCCGATGGAAGGCCTGGCCGTGCTCGTAACTCCGCATCCCATGCCACTGGAACACTGGTTCGAAGTGGCCATGAAACGCAAGGAACACGAGACCGCGATGGAGATCACCGATCGAATGCGGCGGCACCGGTTTTTTAGTTCGCTCGGTTTCGGTGGACGGTTGCAGTCCTTGCGGTGGATCTTGGAGGGGCCCTCCGAATCGCTGGATCAGGAGGCCCAACTCCAGCGGCAAGATCTGTTGGCCCGGTATCCGGCATACGACAAGCTCTCACAGCAGTCCCGACAGGTCCGGGCTCAATTGGCGGCTGAGCCTTTGGTGGCCCAAACCCAGGATGCCGTCAACAAGCAGAAGAGCGCGCTGGCGCAATTGGGAGAGTTGAGCCTTCTTCAGGAAGCCATGCTGCGGGAAATGGCCGTACGTCGCGAGCCGGCCGAGCTGGTATTTCCGCCCTTGCGCTCCACCAAGCAAATCCAACAAGCCCTGCCGCGCGGACATGCTCTATTGGTGTTCTTTGCGACCAGCCGGCATCTTTACGGGTTCCTGTTGAACAAGGACCGATACACCTACTGGCAGTTTGGTTCCACGGCCCTCCTGTCGAAGCGGATCGTTGGGCTTCTGCGCGAGATGGGCCATTTCGAGCAGAACCGGGAACTGAGCGTCGAGGATCTGGCCGACACGACCTGGAAGGAGTCGGCCCAACAACTGCTCGACATGATACTGAAGGGTTCCAAGGCCGATTTCTCCAAGAAGTTCCAGGAGTTGATAATCGTTCCGGACGGCCTGTTATGGTACGTGCCGTTCGAGGCACTCCAAGTGATGGCCGACGGCCAGTTGCATCCGCTGGCGGCCAGGTTCCGGATTCGCTATGCACCGACGATGTCGCTGGCCGTTCCCGACGGTCGGGGGCGCAAGGCCACGGGCAACACGGCGGTGGTGGTGGGACGTCTCTATCCCCGTGACGAAGAAGCCGTCGCCCAGGCCGCCTTCGAAAAACTGGCCGATGTGCTGCCCGGTAGCGTGGCCCTGAAAAACCCCTTGCCCGGCCCGTCGGCAATCTACGGAGCCCTGTTCGACCGGCTGATCGTGCTCGACGATATCATTCCAGCCGAAGGCGGCCCCTACCGTTGGGCACCCGTACAAATCGAGCGCGGCAAACCCGGCAATTCCCTGGACGACTGGCTCACACTGCCTTGGGGCGGTCCGGAAACGGTGGTCCTGCCCGGCTATCACACGGCGGCCGAAAGCTCTCTGAAACGGGTCAATCCGGCCGCGGCCGGGGCGGAGATGTTTTTGTCGGTCTGCGCGTTGATGTCGAGTGGAGTAAAGACAGTTTTGTTGAGTCGCTGGCGGACCGGGGGGCGGGCGAGTTTCGACCTGGTCCGGGAGTTCGCCCAGGAACTGCCGCACACCGAGCCCTCCGATGCACTCGAGCGGGCAATCCTGGTGACGACCGATTCGCGGCTCGACCTGGAAGCGGAACCGCGGGTAAAGCGCACGGCAGGCATCGACCCGCCCAAGGCGACGCATCCATTCTTCTGGGCGGGATATATGCTGGTCGATTCGGGTACCCCGGCGTCCAAGCCGGATCCCGAGCCGGACAAACCGGTCCTGAAACTCAAGAAGCCGGTCCAACCCGCTCCCAAAAAACCCTGAACGCCCCGCCCGCGTAGAATTATCGAGATGAACCGGCCATAATACGGTGACCGGTGGACCCGCTCGAACAGTCGATCCCCGTCCGAGACCGTCCGATCGGGGTAAATAATACGGAGATATACCCATGCCACGTTTCGTACATTATGGGATGCTGGCTCTTTTGATTGCCGGTATTTTGGGTGGCAGTCCGGCGTTGGCCCAGAACAAGGGCCAGGAAGACCTGGACAAAGCGACCGAGGCGAAGCTGACCGCCTCGAAAATGAGCGATCTGGCCGAAGTCATCCGGCTGTGCGAAAGCGCGCTGGCCAAGGGACTCGACGAGGAAAACACGAAATTCGCCAAGCAGCTACTGGCATCCACTCTCATTCAGCGGGGCGCCATCCTGGCCAAGACAATCAATCGCTCGCCGATAGACGCTCGCTGGCTCCCGCTCCGGAAACTCGCACTGGCCGACCTGGAGAAGGCGGTCGGCCTCGACCCCAAGCAGCCCCAGGCACTCTATCTCATCGGTCGACTCAACCTCCTGCCCGGCGGAAACGTCGAGCGCGCCACGGAAGTGATCAACAAGGTGATCAAGATGGATGACCATGAGCCGGAGCTTCGAGCCAAGGCGTTGACGCTTCGGGCCGGATTGCAGAAAGATGCCAAGGCGAAGCTAGCCGACTTGGACGAAGCGGTCCGTATTTCGCCGCGCGACGCCGCCGCATTGCGAACGCGCGGGTTGGCCCACGCTGACATGGAAAAGCCGGAGAAAGCCCTGGCCGATTTTCAAGCAGCAATCAAGCTCGACCCCAAGCACGTGCCCACCTTCGAAGCCCAGGCACTGGTGTTGGCCGGCATGAAGAAATACGACGAGGCCTTGGTCTGCGTTGACCAGATCCGCCAACTGAAGCCCGATTCGGTTGCACCGCTGATCCTCCGGGCGAGGATTCACGCGCTGCAATCCAACCTCAAGGCCGCCGTGCACGATCTCAATCAGGCGGCCAACGTCCATCCCGACAACGTGGCCGTACGCCTGTTGCGCGCCGAAGTCCATCAGGAGTTGGGCCAGTCGGACAAGGCGTTGGCCGACGTCGACAAGGCGCTGGAGCTTCGCCCGGGGCTGCCCACCGCCAGACGCTTCAAGGCCGTGCTTCTGGCCAATGCCGGCAAGCTCGATCTGGCCACCGATGAACTGAGGGAACTACTCAAGACCGATCCCGACGACTTCCGCGGCCGCCTGCAACTGGCCATGTTCTACAGCGCTCAAAAAAAACCGCTCAAGGCGATCGAAACCTATTCGGCCGTCCTGGCCGATCATCCCGACGACGTGACCGGCCTCCGGGGACGCGCCGATGCCTTGCTCGGTATCGGTAAACACGCCGAGGCAATCGCCGATTACGAAAAAGCATTGAAGCTTCAGCCAAAAGACACCGGCATCCTCAACAACCTGGCATGGGTCCTGGCCACTTCGCCAAAGGAGAAGCTACGCGACGGCAAGCGGGCGATCACCCTGGCCACCGAGGCCTGCAAGCTGACCGACTACAAGAAAGCACACATACTCAGCACTTTGGCCGCCGCCTTTGCCGAAACAGGCGACTTCAAGTCGGCCGTCAAGTGGTCTGAAAAGGCCGTTGAACTGGGTGCAGAGGACCAAAAGGACGTGTTGGTAAAGGAACTCGAAAGCTACCGCGCCGGAAAACCGTGGCGAGAGCTTCTTTCACCTGAAGAGCCGGAAAAGAAGGAAGAAAAGAAACCCTGAATAACCTTGCACGATTCTGGGAATCATGAATGGTGTGCCACTGCTTGCTTGCTTGCAAGCAGTGTGGCCTTGGAGCACCCGGGTGAAAGTGACGAAAGCACTGCTTCTACGAAGCAGTGACACACGGCAGTGTTTTAGGAAGGAGCGGACTATGAATCTCCATTCGACCATCTGGCTGTCGGCAATCATGGCGGTGGTTGTCGTGTCAGTTGCCGCGGCTGCCGACGACGATCGCACGGCCGACCTTCTCAAACAGCCGGGCGTGTGCGGGGCGGATTTCGTTTTTGACGAAGTGCCTTTTCAACAGTGTCACGCCTCGACGATCGCGGAAGCGGGCGACCGCTTGGTCGCGGCGTGGTTCGGCGGCACCCGGGAGGGCAAAACCGACGTGGGCATCTGGCTCGCCCGCAAGGAAAACAACCAGTGGACCCAACCGGTCGAGGTGGCCACAGGTGTGTCGCCCGACGGCAACCGATACCCTTGCTGGAACCCGGTACTCTTTCAACCGGAATCCGGGTCGCTCATGTTGTTCTACAAGGTCGGTCCCAGCCCAAGAAAATGGTGGGGTATGCTGATACGCTCGACCGACGGCGGCCGCAACTGGTCGGAACCCCGGCGACTGCCCGACGGAATCCTGGGCCCGGTCAAGAACAAGCCCGTCCGCCTGGCCGACAAAACGCTACTGGCCGGATCCAGCACCGAACACCAGGGCTGGCGCGTCCACATGGAGTCCACGCCGGACGAAGGCAAGACATGGCGGAAGATCGTGCTCGCAACCGACGGCGCGAAGATTGATGCAATCCAGCCAACCATTCTTCTGCATCCCAACAACCGTCTACAGATCCTCTGCCGCAGTCGTCAGAAACACATTGCCGAGTCGTGGTCGGCCGATAACGGTCGAACCTGGAGCCCGATGTCGCTGACCAGCCTCCCAAATCCCAACTCGGGCATCGACGCCGTGACGCTCCGCGACGGGCGGCACGTGCTGGTCTACAACCCGACCAAGCCGTTGCTGGGCCGGTGGGGCGGCCCTCGCACACCCCTTGCGGTCGCCATCTCCAGCGACGGCAAGCAGTGGGAAACCGCCCTGGTGCTGGAGAACCAGCCGGGTGAATACTCCTACCCCGCGGTCATCCAGAGCCGCGACGGCCGGGTCCACGTCACCTACACCTGGAAACGCCGGAAAATCAAGCATGTCGTTCTCGACCCGACAAAACTCGGCCCGCACAACATCCCCGGCGGGAGGTAGCCCGAAAAAACTGGGTTCATCCGACATTTCCGCGGAACGTGTTCCAAAGGGGTGCCAGGGACGGCTTGTCCGTCCC
>Ga0180432_10004288_pt1 | contig 19695 bp, 14 predicted proteins | sample SS_ome_10_FD_132414 | JGI IMG/M metagenome (GOLD analysis project Ga0180432, IMG submission 132414) | Hypersaline lake sediment archaeal communities from the Salton Sea, California, USA - SS_1_MS_2 metaG | ecosystem: Environmental > Aquatic > Non-marine Saline and Alkaline > Hypersaline >...
CTAGCCGAAATGATTTGCCGTTTTGGGTTTCGGGCGGGATTTTGAGGGCCAGTTTCTTGCCCGGTAGAGTTGGCACTTCAATCTCACCGCCGAGAACCGCATCAGTCAACGGAACCGGCACTTCCACATGAAGATTATCACCTTTGCGTTCAAATAGCTGGTGCTGTCTTACCGATATTTTCAGATTGATATCTGCACCGGGCTGATTCAAGTGTATTTTAGAACCTGTGCTGACTCCGGCGGGTATTTTGGCTTCCAGCCGACGGTCTCCAAGGTCAAGCATGCGTGTGGTGCCGGCGAACGCCTCTTCGAGGGTTATCTCCACCGGGTGTTCGATAACTTGCTTTCTGCGCGGGCGTGTTCGAGTGCTGCCCGAACTGCCTCCGAAAAGATTCCCGAAGATACTCTCAAATCCTCCGCCACCGCCACGGTCTCCGAAATCAAAATGGACATTGCTCTGGTTGAATCCTCCGAACGGTCCTCGTCCCCCTGTTCCGGCGAACTGGTCAGCATGTTGCCACTGGTCACCGAAGCGGTCATATTTCTTACGTTTTTCCGGGTCGGAAAGGACTTCGTTGGCTTCGTTTATCTCTTTGAATTTGTCCTCGGTGGATTTATCACCTGGGTTTACGTCCGGGTGATACTTACGCGCCAGCTTCCGGTAAGCCTGCTTGATTTCCTTTTCTGAAGCCCCGCGTTTGACTCCCAGAATATTATAGTAATCTTTCTTGGCCAATTCCTGTACTCCTTACCTGCTATCAAAGTGTAGCAACTTAATACCTTTTTGTCAAGTTTATAGAAGAGACGCAGGAATATACTTGATAACATTGTGTTAGCTATGCTATAATTTGAGCAAAAGAAACTGAAGGAGGTTGTATCATGAATCTAGTGAGATGGGAGCCATTTGCTGACCTGAGGCAGGTAATGGATCGGGCTTTTGAGGAGGGGTTGAGGCCAGTCTCCTGGGGGAATTTGGGTGGAATCATGGGGATGCCGCTTGATATGTATCAGACGGCAGATGATGTAGTGGTCAAAGCAACTATCCCGGGAGTGAAACCTGATGATGTGGATATTACCATTACTGGCGATATCCTCACCATCAAGGCGGATAGTAGGGGCAAGGAAGAAAAGGAGGAGGCGGAGTATTTCTTCCATGAAAGGCGACAAGGTTCCTTCACTCGCACCGTCAACCTTCCGGCTGATCTTCAGTCCGACAAGGCTGAGGCTGTCTTTGAGGATGGGATGCTGACCCTGACCATACCAAAAGCCGAAGAGATCAAACCAAAGCAGATCAAAATTAAAGCTAAAGATGGCAAATAAATCTGTGTTGTGAAAAGGTAGTGAAAAGGGGCCGGACTTTCGAGTCCGGCCCCTTTTATTTCAGGTGTGCCCGGTGGGGCATGGATCTAATGGGGTGGAAATCCCCCTCTATCACATTTTATCAAAGAGTGATTTACTCGTAGTTTGCTTTTGACATGGTCCAGAGTTTCCGTAGCCGGGAGAATCCTCCCATCGTTTGGATACGGCTCAAAGCGACGATTGCTCCAACTCCCAGCAGTGGGCCCATGACGATCCATAGATTCATTCCGCCCCCTTCCGAATTTCCTGTTGGAGTACCGGTTTGTGTTGGTGTTCCGACAGATGGGGTTCCCGTTGCTACCGGGGTGCCCATGAAGGCGAACTTCGCAGTTGCGCTTTTATTACTATTGATAGTGATCGTCTCTGGATTGGCGCTCCCGGTGAGGGCGCCTTCCCATCCTGAAAATGAGTAGTCCTGGGCAGGGCTGGCTGTAAGGGTTACTACAGTACCTTCGACGTATGAACCGCCCGGCGGATTTAATGTAACAGTGCCACCCACTTGGGGGTCTGTAGTAACGTGAAGGAAGTATATGGGAAGTGGTGGGGGATCGTTTGAGCCAGGTGTATAACCGGTGATGGTGATGGTCACCGTCGCGGTATCTGTAGAACCCTCATCGTCTTCGACGGTATAGAGAAAAGTATCAATGGCAGTATCACCGGTTTCAAGGTTATTGAATTTCCCGTTTGGATTATACGTGAAGCTGCCGTCATCCTGTACTGTTATTTCACCTATTATGGCGGTGATTTGTCCTGGGTTGCGGACCTTCAGCGTATCAAAGGAAGAGTTGCTATTTTTGAGCAGTCCGCCGCTGCTGCCAATGGAAAGGGGAGTATCCTCTCTTGTGGAGTAGGTATGCGATTGGGCCGTTGGTTCTACATTGTTAACCTTCACTGTGACCGCGCTTATCTTCTGATGAGTGCCATCATCATCAGTAATAGACACCGAGATCGGATGGCCGGCTGAAGTGGATGGACTGTTATACACATGGGTTTTGGAAAGCGCCGTGCTTCCATCGGTGTCATAATCATTGTATACAGTGAATGTTCCATCCCAGTAAACCCGGTATTTGGTAATGGTGTCATCCCCCGGGTCAGTGGCTTTACCAATTGTCAGCGTGAAGGTATCTCCTTCGTCAATCTCCGCTGAAGAGCCGGTTATAGAGACTTCCGGGGATACATCTTTGACGGTTACTTGTTTTTCTACCGTATCGTTTTGGGTGGCATCGCTATCAAGGGCAAGGGTAACTGTTATTGTATGGCTATCATTTCCCTCTTCATATGTATGAGATTCGCTGAAGCTGGTGCCGGGATCATCATCGACCGTGTTTGATGAATCATCCCCCCAGTCAATGGTGAGCTTGGTTTCCGAAGCGGCGGTGATATTTCCGGAAAGCGTGAAGGACGATCCCTCGTTCACACTTGTGGGACTTCCAGAAACATTGGAAAGTTCTGGGTCTGTTTCAAATGATGTATCCTCTGCAGTGTAGCTGGTCCCGATGCTATTGGTGGCAAATCCACGATAGTGATAGGTTGTTCCAGCGTCAAGTCCGGGAATGGAAACGGTAAATGTCCCGATTCCAGCGCTGGTAGTTGCTGAACCTGAACCGGAGGAACTAGACCATACCACTCCCATTGAGGTGATTTGGGTTCCACCATTTGTGACAACGGTTGACCCTAACTTCGCTGAATTCTGGGTTATATCGGTGGCTGTGGGGCTTGTAATTGTTGGGGTGCCGGGATCTGCGATGGTTATAGTAACTGTAGCAGGACTATCACTATCTTGGGTTCCATCATTTGCATAATAGGAAAACTCAACAATTGTAGGTGTCAGAGAGCCATCGTGTTCATAGGTAAATCCCCCGCCGCCATCGAAGCTGAAAGTGGCAGCATGTGATGGGCTGCCGCCGACTAAAATGGGAGTGAGATAATCATTTTCCGGGTCTGTATCGTTCTCCAAAATATCGTCAATGCCTGTTGACGGGACAGTCAATGTATTCCCTCGAATTACACTATAATTATCGTTAATGGCGGTGGGCGCTTCATTGACATTGGTTACGGTGATGGTGAAAGCTTCGGTATAGGTATTGCCGTTGCCGTCATCGGTCTGGACCCTGATGCTGCAGGTTGGGTTGGTCTCGTAGTCGATTTCCTCTTTAGTTTGCAGTTCGTTACCAACAATCTTAAAAGATTCATTATCCTCATCCCCTGTACCGGCCACCAGCGAGTAGGTGAAGATGTCGGGGTTGGGATCGGTGGTAGTGAATGTGCCAACTACGCTGCCGCTTGCGGTGTTCTCAACAACCGTGGAGCCGCTGAGCGTTATATCGGTTGGAGGGTCGTTAACGTCGATTATGTTGATGACAAACTCTTTTTCATGGCGTTCTACACCGTCATAGGTTTCTACTCGGATATTATGGGTGGGACTGCCGCTTTCATAATCAAAAACGGTGTTTGTTATCAAATTCTCACCGTCAGTATCAAACAAGCTGTTGCTTCCGTCCCCGGTGCCGTCTACAAGTGTATAGATATAATCATCTCCTGTATCTAAATCAGTTGTACTGAAGGTGCCCACCACGGTCCCGGATGCCTGGTGTTCTGCAACGGAGTTGTTATCCAGCGTGATATCTGTGGGTGGGTCGTTTACACCGGTTATGGTGATGGTCACTGTTGCGGGATCACTTAAGCCTGCGCCAGTATCGCTGGCGGTGTAAGTAAATGGTTCATCATGTGTTGCGCCCTGTCTTAAATCCTGAAAATTCGAACCGGGGTCGAAAGTATAAGTTCCGTCAGAATTGAATGTGAGATTGCCTTCTGACACATCGGTGGCCAAGGCATAACCATTGGTATCGAGATTATTATCTTCATCGGTTGCGGCTGGTACCTGTAAGCCAACGGGAGCACCATCTTCTGTGGCTGAAGCAGTGTCGTTAGAAGCCACGGGTGGATCGTTGACATCATTTACATCGATAGTAACGTTGGCAGTATCGTTGTGAACGCCGTCATCTACCTCGACTGTGAGGTCGTACTGAGTCGTGGATTCATAGTTCAACTGGCTGCCATCCGCAACGGTTATTGTTCCACTGTTACTGATAGCGAAGACACCGGCAGTATCTCCTGCGATGATACTGAAACTTAGAGTATCTTCATCAGGGTCAGTAGCAGTTATAGTGCCAACAACAGTTCCATCCAGGCTATTTTCATCTATATTGAAAGTTGGGTTCGGATTAGTAATTATAGGATCGTTGTCATTAACGTTGTTAACATCGATGGTTATGGTGGCGTCATCAGTCAAGGCGCCTGAATCTGTTGCTTCTACCGTAACTATGTATTGAGTAGTTGTTTCGTAGTCCAGCTGGTTCTGGTCGGCAACTGTTATTTGCCCGGAAGCATCGATGGAGAATACTGTATCGGGATCTATTGTAAATCCGGTAATGTTGCCTTCGGGATCACTCGAAGCTACGGTTCCCACAATCGATCCGTTTGGGCTGTTTTCATCGATGCCCATTGTGCCGTTGTCAACGACGGGAGCTTCATTTTCATCATCTAGGTTGATGGTAACTACAGCATCATCACTAAGTGGTGTTGTTCCTGAGTCTACAACCTCGACAACTAAATTGAAAACAGGGTTGGTTTCATAGTCAAGGGCATTACTGTTGTTGACTGTGACATCGCCGTTGTTGCTATCGATTGTAAAAGCATTGTCAGTATTGCCTTCCTCGATGCTATAAGTCAGTTTATCTCCGGGGTCGGCATCGTTTGCCATAACTGTACCTACAAAAGAACTGCTGGCAGTGTTTTCAAATACGTTTGGAAGACTCTGATCGTTTATTACAGGTGCAGTCTGTGCCGTTGATGTTTGATGCGGTAGGAGAAAGAAGATATTCCCAAAAGCCAGCAAAAATGCCAACGTCAAAATCATAACTGTTTTCATTCTGTTACCTCGCATTATGAACCATTTTAACATCCTGAGCAAAATGAGTCCATAGTAGAGCGGTTAAGTTTCGGTAAAAAGTGTAAATGAAATGGAAAAGTGCGCAGCAGTTGCCGCTCTCTCGCTGGCCGCTGAAAGATGAAAATCAGTGATGACGTTACTGCCAAAAGCTTTTTTTCAATCCCCTGTCCCCCCAATCTTGGGGGAATTATTAATCGGGGGACACCCCCGGTAACCCCCGGCAGGAAAAATCCTGCATCTCTTTTCAATCCCCTGTCCCCCCAATCTTGGGGGAATTGTTAATTGGGGGACACCCCCGGTAACCCCCGGCAGGAAGAATCCTGCACCTCTTTTCAATCCCCTGCCTCCCAATCTTGGGGGAATTATTAATCGGGGGACATCCCCCGATAACCCCCGGCAGGAGGTCTCCTGTACCTCTTTTTGCAGTAATGCCAAGCTTGATATGCGGCAGATGAAGCTTAATATACGGCAGATGAAGCTTGATATGCAACAGGTGAAGCTTGATATGCGACGGATGAAACTTAGTATGCGACGGATGAAGCTTGATATGCGGCAGATGAAGCCTGATATGCGGCAGATGAAGCTTGATATGTGACAGATGAAGCCTGATATGCGACGGATGAAGCTTAATATACAGCAAATGAAGCCTCATCCAAAGGGTGTGTTTTTCCCCAGACCATCTCTGGATTACCGCGTGTGCGGGAATGGCATCAAAGTGTTTCTGCTCTGGCGCATACTGCCCCAATCGGTATCCTGTTTTCGTAATGGCCCGGAAGATACAAAAAAAGGGCGCGATTCATCGCGCCCTTTTTTAAATCATGATGAAGTCGTCCCGGCGGGGTGTCTCTACGAGCCAGCCGTATGCATCAGGTGATATTTCATCACTATATCGGCCACATTGACAGCGGAATCGGTGGCCTGATGGATACCGATTCCGTATCCGCCGGCATCGCATCCCACATAGAAAAGTCCGGAAACGGGAGCTTTCGCTGAGGGCTTATCCTTACCGGCCTGACCTACATACTGCCCTATCCCGATGCATTCTCCGCCCTGTCCGGGCAGAACCTGGTCGCGGGTGAGTTTGGAGACTTCCTTAACCGAATAATTCTGCTGATCTTCAATGTATTTGGGCATATCCGGGAAGACCCTGAACAATACCTCTTCTCCCTTATCCCACCATGTTTTCTTCTCATTAGCGCTCATTTGGGGGTCGGCAGGAACAATGTAACCTGTCATAAGCACCTGTTTTCCGGGCGGTGCCGCTCCCGGATCGTAGTTATCAGGTACTTCGAACCAGACTGTAATATCATCGGGAAGGTTGAGTGTCTTGGCTTCACTGATCCACCTCGGAAGGGTCCAGGTGCTATCGTCCGAAAAGATAACGCCGTAGGGAACATCGGTGATCTTTTTGTTCAGGAAATACCGGGTGCCCATGAATCCGAGGGATGGTATCAACTCTCTAACGTAATTGTTATAGCTCTTGTCGAAATGCTCTTCGCCCACAAGCTTAAGAACTGTGGGCTGGATACCGGCATTACTGATGACGATAGGTGCACGGAAGGTGCCTTTATCGGTGGCTACTCCGGTGACTTTACCGCCTTCGACAAGTATCTTCTCGGTTCGGGTGCGCATCATCACTTTTCCGCCGTTGACCGTGACAGCTTCGGCGTAGGTATCGGCCAGCTTTCCGAATCCGCCCTTGCAGAAGATCCCGCCATTGCGCAGGAAGATATCCTGCAAAGTCCGAACAGCTTCCGAGGCCGAAAGAGCATCATACGGCATTACGAAACAGCCGTCGGCAACCGGCCCGAGTAGGAACGCGATAACCGGAGGTGGCAATTTGTACTGGCCCATCCATTCGGCAAAGCTCATATTGTCAAGCTTGTTGATTTCTTCTAAAGGCATCAGGGTGAGTTCAGTCAGGCATCTGAGTGATTCCTCGCGATCTTCCTCCTTAACTTCCAGCCAGTCGAAAATGACGTTCGGGTCCATTGCTGTCTGATCCGGCATAGGAGGCATGGCTTTGTACTGCCCTGAATGAGTCTTGTAAAAACAACCCTGTTTTCCAGGTGCCGATACTACCTCTGCCTTATCGGACATTCCCAGCTCATCGAGGACTTTTTGCAGTATGGTATCGACGGCGGGCGCACTGATAACCACCCATCCTGTATGCTCAAATCCTTTCCTGCTGATGGTACTGGCCTTGCCCCCGGCCCTGGCGTTTTTTTCAACGAGCAATACTTTGAGCCCACGCTTAGCCAGCAGGCCTGCACAGGCGCTGCCGCCGAATCCGGCTCCGACTACGATAACATCATAATCCTTCTTTGCCATTTCACCACCCTTTTTTAATAGCTTTTTCGGCTAAAGATTCAGGATTAAAACTCTCCGGGATGTTGTGGGCTCTTGTTGAACCACTGTTTTGGGCTCAGAATGAAACCGAGGATAGCAGCGCTGAGCATGACCTTTAGCAGGGTTCCCAGGTCTGCCATAGCCAGCCCGCCTCGGATTCTCCACTTTACCGGGTCTGTAACGTCAACGTGCATTATCAGATAATCACCGTGACGCTCAAGCCCGGCGATATGTCCGGTGAGCTCAGTTTTACCCAGTCCTGTTGATCTGAAAAGCATAAAACACCTCCGAGATGATTTTTTTAAATCTAAAGTATATATCCGTTCTCCCTTGCCCTGACTACTGATTCCGGTAAAGTCCACCATTGGTCAATGCCGCATTCCTCGGCGATGGTGGTGGCGCAGTTGTAACCCGGACCCCAGATAACACATCCGCCCGGCCAGACTCCTGCCCCGCCAACGAAAAGGTTCTTGATCGGCGTGACGTTATGAGAGCACTCCTGATTGGGCCTGAGATAACCCATCTGCAGCGGATGATACATTCCCTGTTTGTAAGAGCCCCTGACCATGTTGGCAAACTTGTTCTGGATATCGGCCGGGGTGGTGATGTTCCACCAGAGAGTTTTCTTCGGGGTCATGTTGGGGGCATATTTTTCCAGAGTGCGAAGCTGATATGCGGCCAGTTCTTTCCGATAATTGTATTTGAGCCACTTCTCGTGACCGCCATCTTTCAGGTCATACGGAGCCATCTGGGTAAGGAGCCCGGAGGCCCTTCCTTCCGGTGCCTGATAGGGATCATGAATGGATGGGAAGGTGGCGATATACCCGGCAGTTTCAGGAAGTTCACCGGTTTCCATTAAATCCCATTCGTGAGTGAGTTCATCGCAACTTTCGTAGCCCAATACATTTATGAATGCATTGTTCACATCCGGGTTGAATTCGGCGGCCTTGAAGTTGGGCGGCTCGGCTAAAGCCAGATGCAGATCGAGGAGGCTCCACTTTTCCCACTGCCAGGCATTGCACATATCGATGAAATCCTGTTCCAGATGCTCTTCACCCACATATTTGAGGAAGGTCTGATGGATATCGATGGTGCTGACAACAGCCTTGCGTGCCATATGCTTGGTACCGTCTTCCAGTTCCACACCCTTGGCTTCACCGTTTTCAATAATGATTCGCTTGATCTGGGCGGAAGTCCTGATTTGCCCCTGATTCTCAAAGACGTTTTTTAGAAGGGCATTGGATACTCTGTGCGAACCGCCCTTGGTGAGCCGGTAGTTGCTCATTCGATTGAAATACAGCGGAATCAGATATCCAACACCGGACTGGGAGTAATCCAGTCCCCAGTGACAGACACCGTACATAATGAGGGTTCGGACATAATCGTTCTCGAATCTTTCCTTGATGACTTCTTCCGGAGTCCTCTCCGAGAAGCCGGAGAGCTTTCTACCCAGCTCTGAATTCTCTGCCCTGGCAGCCATAAGGGGAGCCGGTTCGGGCTTGACGAACGTCTGGGGCCCGACCATTTCCCGCATCATCTCATCGCACTCTTTGTACATCTCGCGGTAGGCATCGGCATCTTTGGCGGAGAAATGGGCGATAGACTGAGCGGTCTTCTCGGGATCGGTGTAAATGCAGACGGCTTTCCCTTCAGGTGTGGGCAGGCACCACTGAGTCTCGGGAAGGATATGCGTCAGGCCATAGGTTTCTTCGAGTTTGAAATCCTGAAAGAGAGGAGCGTAATCCACCATCATGTGGAAGATGGCATGAGTGTTGTGGAAGAATTCGGGCAGGGTAATCTGTTCGGTGGCCAGCCCGCCTCCCGCCTCGTATCTCTTTTCCAGTAAAAGGACTTTCTGACCGGCCTTTGCCAAGTAAGCTGCAATCTCCAGTCCGTTGGGTCCGCTTCCTATAATAACTATGTCATACTCATATGTTGCCATTTTAGCCTCCTTGGATTACATTTCTAATATTTAGGGTCTCTGGGGAATGATTCTCTGGCTTTATCAATAGCCCATTTGGTCCAGTGGGCCAGGGAATCGGCCTCGTCTCCCTGTTCCTCCCACGGCTTTCGCAGGCCCATTTCATCAGCCATGATCTTGTAACAGTTGTAACTGGCGTCGACGCTGGCGTTGGATCCAACATGCCAGAATCCGCCGGTAGCATACAGGTTGCTGATTGGGGTTCGATGGTTGGCCAGTTCCGGGGTTGGGCGGCTAGCGCCTCGCTGAGACATAGTCTGGTCAATACCTGAGAAGTTGCCGTGAGGTGCCAGGTTTTTCATGCGAACACAATCCCAGGGGCTGTTTGTATCGCATCCGATGAGATTGTCCCAGGTCATGTTCGGGGCGTAATTTTGCCACACATTCAACATATCCTCGGTGTATTTAACTTTGAGTTCCAGCCACTCTTCTTCCGAAAGGTCGGTAGCCCGCGGACCCTGCATCTCGTTCTGGGCAACGTGTTTGCCGGGAGGAGCGAATGACGGATCGACCAGGCTGTGACAACCGACGACCGGGCTGTAATCCTCCAGCGGGGGCAGCTTACCTTTGTTAGCGTAGCGACACTCGTTAGCCATGTGTTCTGGACTTGAAGTTGTGGACAGTCCCAGCCACATGCATTCGTGAATATCAGGATTGAACTCCTCGGCTTTGTATTTGGGTGCTTCATTGAGCGCGAAACTGTACCACATAAGGTTGCCGATATTGCTGGTAGAAAGATTCCTCATGCGCTGGGCATGCTCTTTACCGAAGATATCATCTCCCACCATATCAGCAAGCTGCATGGTGCTTAAACCCGCGCTGATGACAACTTTGTTGGCCTTAACCTCTGTCCCGTCAGCCAGCAGAATTCCAGTGGCTCTGCCGTTTTCAAGAAGCACTTTGGTTACTTCTGCATGGGTAAAGAATTTGCATCCGTCTTGGGTGAGTATCTGGTGGCAGGCGTGAGCAAGCTGGTGGGTACCACCCCGGGCAAAACCTATGGTAGGCAGAGTTCCCAGCATTCCCAGCACCTCGGCACCCTGACCGGGATCAAGCACATTTCTAGCTGCCGAGATGATAAATCGAAGGATACAGTATTGAACTTCCTTGCTCTCGAAGAAATGCTTAACCGCGTCGATGGGCGCGCCTGCGAGCACCTCGGCTGTAGGTTCAAGAGGGGTGCCTATAAGATAATTGGTGAAGAAATTGACTTGCCTTTCCATGAATTCCGGTCTTACTTGCCATTCATGAGGATTTAGCAGCCCATCGATCATCACTCTGAGGTAATCATCAGTGTTGACGATTTCCGTGGCCCTGCCCCATAATTCGGCGTCTTTCTCGGAAAAACGAGCGATCTCTTTAACTGTACGCTCCTGTTTGGGATCGTGCTTTGAGCTGTAGATAGCGAGGCACGTGTTGTTATTCATAAATGCGCCGCCATCGCTGACCAGATATTGGTCATACTGTCCTCCGTAATCCCAGAACTCCGGGAAATCGCGCCATAGAGGAGCGAAGTACCACGGCAGCATGATGTTAGCATGAGTGTTACCTCTGAAGCCTGGTGCTGACATTTCCTCGGTAGCCAGCCCTCCGCCGATCTCATGCCTTCTTTCAAATATACCAACGCTCATTCCCGCGTACCTGGTCAGGTACATGGCGAGCATCAATCCTTTATTTCCTCCGCCACAGATGACGGCATCAAATGTCATATCAGCCATATTTAATATCTCAGTAGCAAAATTTTGAGGTGTAGACTTTTTGGTAATTAAGCCAGCGTCATTTCACAGCAATCGGGAGGGATAATCAGGGTGGGCTCGGTCATCTCCTGGATATCCTCCGGGGTCCAGCCGGGGGCGTATTCTTTTAACACCATACCTTTATCGGTGACCTCGATTACCGCCACATCAGTTACCACCAGATTGACACAACCCGGAGCCGTTATTTCGAACTCGGGGGCTTTTTTAATCCGGTGTTCGCCTTCTTTGCTAATATGATTCATCACGATGATGACCTTCTTGGCTCCGAAGGCAAGGTCCATAGCGCCGCCGATGGTTCCAACTTGACGCGCTGGTACTATATAATTGCAAAGATCACCTTTTTCACTAACCTGATAAGCGCCCATGACGGTGATATCAAGATGTCCGCCACGGATCATCACAAATGATTCGCAATTATCGAAAACGCACATACCGGGTGCCGGGTGTACCGTCTGTCCGCCGGCGTTGACCAGGTCCAGGTCGCCTTCACCGGGGAGAGTGATTTCTCCAAATCCCAGCATGCCATTCTCGCTCTGGAAAATCACCTCTCTGCCTGCAGGTACAAAATTGGAGCAGAGGGTGGGAATACCGATCCCCAGGTTGACCATATCGCCGTCTTGGAATTCCTTGGCAACCCGAAGGGCCATAACTTGTCTATCGAGCTTTTCTTTGTTGATTAACTCTTCTCTCATCATAACCCCCCTTTATTTATCAGTAGCCTTCTGGACGTCTTCGCTGAATTTGGCGAACGATTTCAAGGCCTGTTCATCCGTGATCTCGCTCCCGCCTTCTGCAACTGCCGGACGTTGAACCACTCGCTGGACGTAAACGCCGGGAGTGACAATCATTTCAGGGTCCAGTTCCCCGGCTTCGACTATCTGATCTACTTCAGCGATGGTAACCTTGGCGGCTCCAGCGACGACGGGATTAAATGTCCTTGATGTTCCCTTATAGACCAGGTTGCCAAATCTATCGGCTTTATGGGCATGGATTATGCCGAAATCAGCATAAATGGGGAGTTCCAAGAGGTATTCCTGTCCATTAATGACCTTTTTTTCCTTTCCCTCTTCAACTACCGTCCCCACGCCGGTGGGGATATAAACACCACCCAGCCCTGCTTTGGCGGCGCGAATACGCTCTGCCAGTGTGCCTTGCGGAACCATCTCTCGCTCAATTTTTCCGTCTATCCAGAGCCTTTCAAAGTTGTTTACATAAAGAGCGCTTACAGGGGCGGAGATAATCGCCTTTTTGATTCGTTCGTTTCGAATCAATATATCCATATCCTCCGGGAATGGTGCGCCTTGAAGCTTCCAGACATCGGCACCGTACCCGGCTGCGTTGGACACGGTGGTAAGGTTTTTTACTCCCTTCCTATAAATGGCTTCAAGCAGGCAACTCGGTATACTGACCACAGTACCGAAGCCACCGACCATGATTGTAGCACCGTCAAATACGTCCGCTACTGCTTCATCGAAGCTATCTATGATCTTATTAATTGCCATAGACAATTACCCCCTAACAAGATTCCGGTTAGCTATATGCTTTCTCTGTGTTATTATATGCGCCAGCCGAATATTTGTCTACACCGAAATATTGCTGACTGTTAGTTTTTAACAGCCAGTTTTTGCTACTTGGACCTCCTTTCTTAAAATTTTCTATCCGATACCACCGAGCGGTGAATCTAGATATGTTTCTACGTATTTCTCCATTCGAGGAGTGGGCTTCCACCATTTGGTAAGACCCAGGTCTTCGGCCACTTTGTTTGCGCCGATATACCCCGGTCCGCCGAGTACTGCGCCGCCCGGATAGTTGGATGCGCCGCAAGTGTAAAGTCCCGGAATCGGCGTTGCCGAACTGGAACAATCCTGATTGGGCCTGAAGCAGCCAAGCTGAATCGGTTTGTAGTCGCCGTGCTTGATTCCGCCGTATCGCATGTTGGGGAACCGGCGCTCGATACCTACGGGCGTTTCATAAGTTGTTCTAATGATGTTGTCTTTGGTCATGTTTGGAGCGACCTGCTGCCATTTTTCCAGAATCGCTTTTTCCAGTTCCGGTCCCATTTTGTCCCAGCCGCCTTCGATATCGTACGGGGCGTGCATCTGGAAGAATGATACATGGCCGCCATATGGTGAGTGTACCAGGTGGGGGTCCATCAAGCTTTCACATGTGGCATGACCTGCGAAGTTGTTAAGGTCAATCTTTCCGGCAATTACGTTATCCCAATGCGCCAGAAGCTGATCCTCACCCTCGACCCCAATCAGGTTCATGAAGGCATCATTAGCCCAGGGATCATCGCAGTTGTATCGGGGCGCCTCTTTGGTGGCTACATGGATTGTGAAGTAACTCCACTTATCATATTTCCATCCTTCAATAGACTCCGCCAAATCCGGGGACATATTCTCTTTGCCGAGAAGATCAAGGAAAGTAGTGTGCGGATCAAGGGTTGACATAATTGTGTTAGCCTTGAGCATGCGGCCTTCCGTCGTTTCGATGCCGCTGACCTTCCCACCCTCCATTGTTATCTTGGTGGCTTCACAGGCGTCGATGATGATTCCGCCGTTGGTCAGGATTTCCCGGGCCAGTGCTGCGGCGAATTTATGTGATCCACCCATGCAGTAGCATTTGTTGGTCATCCGATCGCTGTACAGGGCGGTAAACATGCCGACACCGGTTTCCCTGGGGTCAAGTCCCCAGATGCAGCAGTTGTAGAGCAATGCTGCGCGTATCCGATCATTTTCGAAATTACTATTTATAATATCCAGCGCGCTCTCTTCTACCAGTTCCAGCATCTCCTGGCCGGTCTTGGTTTTCTGCATGGCCATGGTGATCTCAATCGGGAGCATGGGCGGCAGATATGTGGCTGGGCCCAATATTTCGGCGACTATCTTTTTCCACTTTCTCATTACTCGGCCATAGGAAACGGCGTCTTTGAATGAGAACTTGGTCATGGAATCCTTGGTATCCTCGACCATGTGAGAGAGCACCAGCGCCTGACCGTCATTGAAAACAGCAGCTGTTTGGGAATTGGGTTTGATCCACTGGAAGCTGTATTTATTGTTGATATCAAAGTCCTGCATCACAGGCATGTAGTCAACCATCATGTGATAGATGGCGTGGTTATTGGAATAGTAACCGGGGAATAGAACTTCATCGGTAGCCAGTCCGCCACCGATTTCGTAGCGACGTTCCACCAGACAGACCTTCGCGCCGGCTTTGGCCAGATACGCTGCAGCGATCAGTCCATTGGGACCGGCTCCCAGGATAATTACGTCCCACTCGGTTACATCGGGGAATTCGTCAAATGGTTTGCCGAATAGGAAATTAGGTGTTATTCTTTCTGTCATTTCATTCCTCCTTATTTAACACCATTCTTGTTTGCCGGTATTTTACCGCTTTCGGGTATGTACCACGGCGATGCATACCACCAGTCACCGGGTTCGACCAGGCCGTCTTCGATCAGTATGTGCATCAGGTTGTAAGGGATGGCCATGAGCGCTAGGCCGCCCGGATGGCAACTGGTCTGATTGCACAGGTAAAGTCCATCAATGGGGGTTCGATATCGGGCCAGTTCTGGAATAGGCCGGTTTTCGCCCCACTGATCGTCACAGTGCCGGGTCCCGCACCAGGTACCGCCAATCAGGCCGGTATTGCGAAACTCGGATTCGTAAGGCGTATTCGCCAGATGCATAATGAGGTCATCATCAAGATTTTCCAGCACGATGCTGAAAGCTTTACGCATGTAGGCGTTGATTTCCTCTTTTTGCGCATCGACTGTGCCGGGACGGACGCCCTTGAAATTCGGGTCGCTTCGTAAGGTTTCAGGATCATCCTGCTCGTACTCCGGAGGGGGAACCAGAACATAGTAAGGCGATTCAAGGTACCAACCGGGAACGGTGCATTGCGGCTCTTTATCGGAGAATCTATCGCTTTGCGTGGCCAGCCACATCAATCTTTCCGGCGGTACGCTGGGGATTCCTTTTTTTCCATCCACATCCGCAACATGTTCATAGTAGATATCCCGATGATCGCACGGGAATGGTCCGCCAACCTGTCCGGGTTCTGACATGCCCGGGGTCTTGAACTTCTCGCGAGGGCGTAACGGCTGTTTAGTTATAAGATGGGATACCCAGATACTGCCACCCTTGAGGCTGATGTCATTCACCTTTCTCAAGAAGCTGGCTCCCACGTGTTTAGGGCCGACCAGGTCTTTGAAGGTTTGCCTTACGTCAACGTTACTGATAATCGCTTTTCTGGCCCAGACTGTGTTTTCGTTGGAAGTGGCGGTTTCCCGCAGCCGAACACCTTTGGCCACACCATTCTCGATGATAATCTCATCTACGGGGCAGCAGGTTCGAATAATAGCGCCATTGGCAATAGCGGCCCGGATGGTTGCATGGAAGTAATCGTGCATGCCTCCGCGCGGAACGCTTAATCCACTGTAAAGGGTAAGGGTGATATCGCAGCCCAGTGCCGGGATGGCGACGCCCTCCCAGTGGCCCGCGGCACCGGAGTACCAGGCCACGGCTGCCTGCATCACTTTAAAGGGCTCGGTCTCACAGTATTCATCCATGAGATCGAACATGGTCATATCGAGCAGTTCTTCGGTCCATATCGATGGGTCGTTCTGTTTGTAAACCTGCATATATGGAATATTGTCGGCTGTTACTTCAACTTCAGCCGGATGAGGCGGGGTCCAGAAAATCGACCGGAGCAATTCCCTGATAAAGGGTTTCTCACCCGCTACTCCGGCGAGCTTGCCCCAGCCCATCATGTCCTTATCGGTAATTTCGGAAATACCATCGCTGACCTTTATCCCGGAGTCCTTCTGCTGCATGAGGTTTACGGACATGGGGCTCCAGTCCATCCGGAAGCCGTACTTCCAAAGCTCCAATTGATCGAATCCCGGTGCAGGACCGGCATACATGTACATGGCGTGTGGGGTGAGGCGTACACCCGGGATTGGCTCGACGTTGTCAACTGCTCCGCCAGCCTCTGTTCTTTCCTCCAGAACACAAACGCTGGCTCCACACTTACCTAAATAAGCAGCCAGCGCTATCCCGTTTGGTCCACCGCCTACGATTACAAAATCGTACAATTCTTCTTTTGCCATATATCCTCCTTTTGTGAAATTATATTTTATAGGTGTAATTTAGTTTTTAGTTTCAGCTTGATTAGTGTGCGGCGTCTCTAATGATTGCTTATTATCACTGGTTAACGATTTGTATTTGGCATAAATCTTTCTGATGGAATGGTATTTCCTCCGGGTACGGTACTCTTTTAAAGCATAGCATAAAGCCGGGGTGATAGGACATGGTGCTAGCCTGATATATGGACAATGATTTTAGTAACTGACATAATATGTGCGAAGATTCACATGGATGGGAAGCGTATGCAGAAAACGAGGATACTCATAGTTGATGACGAGGATCTGTTAAGGGAACTGTTGCGTCATACTCTTTCCGCACAGCCCGATCTGGAAGTGGTGGGCAGCGCAGTTGATGGAGAAACTGCTGTTGAACTTGCCGAAGCGGAAAAACCGGATGCCGTACTAATGGATATCGAACTTGCTGGAGAGATGGATGGAATCGAGGCGGCTATCAAGATCAAGAGTAAAAACCCGGAAACAGGCATAGTTATACTTTCTGCTCATAGCGAACGACGTTATATTACCAGCCTGCCAATCGATGAGGTGCCGGGATGGGCTTATCTTCTCAAGCAGACAGTGCCTGATCTGGCGACACTTACCCGTGCTATACAGGGGAGTAGAGAAGGAATGGTGGTACTTGACCCGGCTGTCGTTGCAAACCTGCGTCCCAAGGAAGGAACACCTGTCGCTCGTTTGACACGCCGCCACCAGGATGTGCTGGAGCTTATGGCACAGGGTTATAACAATGCCTCAATAGCCCGGCAGTTATCCCTTTCCGAAAAATCGGTTGAGACTTATATCAATACAATATATCAGGAACTCCAGCTCACTAACGAGCCGGGAACGCATGCCCGGGTAAAAGCCACTTTAATATATATGGAAGGCTCTGTTGGCCGTTCACAATAACAAATATCAGGCTAGCACTATGGTATCCCGGTTCGGCAGCGGTTATGCTGACTGTAAATGGAGCAGGATAACATTTATCGCGTGGTGGTGGTTGACGACGAGCCTGAATTCCGCCAGTGGCTTCGGTCCCTTTTTGGAAGCAGCGAAGATTTTTGCGTGGTCGGAGAGGCCAATAGCGGAGCGGAAGCCGTTGATATCATCCCTTCGCTAAAGCCCGATCTGGTCATCGCAGATATGTACATGCCGGGACCGGATGGGCTGGAATTAACACGTTGCGTTCAGGAAAACTTCCCCGATACCAGAGCAATACTTGTCAGCGCGTATACTGAACGGGTGTATGAGAGACTGGCAAAAGAGGCCGGGGCCCTGACCTTCATTCCGAAGGTTTCATTCTCGCTTGAGGCTCTGAGAGGGGCGCTGCGAGGGGAAAAGTAGCCATCACTTCAGTTCCCTTGCCGGGCGTGCTCCGTATGGCACAATGACCCCCTGCCATTTCAGCGTAATCCTGCATCATCAGTGTTCCCAGTCCGCTAGCAGTGGTTGCTGAATCGAATCCCGGTCCGCTGTCCGCTATCGAAAGATGAAACTCTCCTTCCGGCAGTGTCTTCATTTGAATTGTGATCTTGCCTTCTCTGGCGTATTTGAATGCATTGGTGAGAGCTTCTTCGGCGATCCGGTACGCCGAAAGCCGTATCTGTTCCGGAATAAGTTTGGGGTCAATCCTTTCGTGGCGACGGATTGCTTCATCAAGGTCTGTTTCTATTTCCAGTGATGTTTCGAATTGATCTCCGAGGGATTGCAATGAGGCGGTGAGTCCCCGGCGCAGGATGGAAGGGTACAACCGATGACTGATGGGACGCACCTGATCTTCCATTACTTCCCCGAGTTTCCGGCGCATTTCTTTGAACTCTTCTGCCATTTCATTTGTCGAAGCTGTCTGCTCCAGTTCTGTCAACTTGTGCAGGAGAATGATAAGCCTGTTTTGTACCGTACCGTGAAGCTGCTGAGCGATGTCCCTTCTGAGTGATTCCTGCACAGTGACGATTCGCTGGCGGGAGCGTTGCAACTCCTCAGCCCGGGCCAGTGCTGCCGCATGCTTGATTTTTGCATCTTCGGCAAGCTTGCGTTCGGTGATATCACGGAAATTTGCCAGGATACCGCCTGCGGTCGGGTCGTCAAGGAGATTGCGGAGAACCACTTCCAGGGTATGCCATGTGCCGTCATTGTGGGGAGCACGAAGCTCTATATGCAGAGGGAAATTCGGGTTCTGTTTTACCTGTTCCAGCGCCTGTTCTGCGGTGGGCCTGTCTTCGGGATGGATGTAGTCGAAAGCGTTCATTCCGGTCTGATCTGCCGGTTCGTATCCCAGAACGCGCCCCATCGATGGGCTCTGGTAGCGGACTGTTCCGTCACTATTGAGGACGGCGACGTCATCGAGAGAGTTCTCGATGAGTGACTGTAATTGCTCTCCCTTTTCACGCAGGGCTTTTTCCGCTTGCTTGCGCTGGCTGGCTGCTGCTTCGATTTCAGCAAGCCGGTGTTGAAGAGATGCAATTTCTTCGAGAAGCTCGGCCTTTGTCTTGTTTGTGTTTTTCATTGTGAACAGGGAATTGTGTATATTCTGGTAGTGATCATCATATACAGGGAAGTAAGCTCGGTCCGCCTGCAAGAATTATACACATTTAAAAAAAGGGAGGCAAAGCCTGGCGTTTTGCCTCCCCCAGGGCTCAAAAGTAATGCCTTTGGTGGCGGGCCTTTAGTTTGAAATCCCCTTGTGTTCCCCTTTTCTAAAGGGGGGTTAGGGGGATTCAAGCGGGCCGAGCCCGCCCTGCGCCTGATAATAATCATCAATACACAAGAATACGAGGCGAATAGCAACATTCGCCTCGTATTCGTTTTGATTTGTTGAGCGCTTCGGTATTTGAATTCAGAATTTATTTCATTCTGGGCAGCCACAGGCCATACCAGGCAATGATGTTTTTCTGGGTTTCCGATGTTCCGCCGGCGATAGTGAAGCCAAGCGTAATCTGTGATTGCTCTTCAAATTTGCCTTTCAGAGCGGCCCATTTGGAGCCCTGCTTCAGCGTTCCGTACAATCCCATAATCTCGAGCCCGGTATTGGACAGCTCGACCATAAGCTCGGTCATATAGTACTTGCTTGCCGAGGGTTCCATGTAGGACATCGGGTTCCTGGTCTGCTGCCAGGCACAGAAATAGGCCCACTGCCGCATGGCCTCGATTTTTA
>Ga0180432_10004289_pt1 | contig 19688 bp, 15 predicted proteins | sample SS_ome_10_FD_132414 | JGI IMG/M metagenome (GOLD analysis project Ga0180432, IMG submission 132414) | Hypersaline lake sediment archaeal communities from the Salton Sea, California, USA - SS_1_MS_2 metaG | ecosystem: Environmental > Aquatic > Non-marine Saline and Alkaline > Hypersaline >...
AGAATACAGCGTCCCGCCCTCATTCTTACGCACGGCACAACGGCCCGACTTGCCGTTGTCTATCAAGCATCGCCAGTTACAGAGTTTGCACTGAACTTGGCCATCTTTTGCCGGTTCCCACAATACGGCTTCTTTCAAATCTCCTTTTGCCGAATCCATCACTTTTTCCCAATCAGACCCTCACGGTGGGGCAAGCCCCACCCTACTGATAACAGCTCACTATTTCTTGTCTCTGCTCGACTCGAAGATGCTGCCCAGGATCAGGGCTTCGGGTCGGCATTTTGTGCATTCCAGACAACGGACACAACTCAGATCGTTCGGGTTTTTTTCGGGCTCTATGCCGAATTCGCACAGCTTATGGCACCGCTCACAATGTGTGCATTCGTCGGCTTCGAATCGAAGAAAGAACGCCGAGAAACGATTGAAAAGCGAGAATATCGCCCCAAGCGGGCAGAGTATTCTGCACCAGGGGCGCCTCATAAAGAAAATCGCGACAAGAAACAGTCCGAGGATTGTCAGCTTCAACGCGTTTGGCCAGATAATTTCCTTGCCGGCAATAACCCGGCCGATCATGTTGGGAACCGCCGCCTCGATCGCCCCGGCCGGGCATATACTACAAATAAATAACGGATGCTCCTTACCAAAAAAATACGGGATTGCCAGCACCGTTCCGATCAGCATTACATAGCGCAAATAGCCGGCCGCCTTTGGCGGATCGAACTTCGGAGTGGGCACTTTGGCGGCGAGATCCTGGAGAAAGCCGAAAGGGCACATCCAGCCGCACACAAGCGTACCGAACAACGCGCCGAATACAATCAGCAATCCGATTGCGATCAACGGCAGAAGGTGCACCGCGCTGAACTGCGCTATGATCCCAATGGGGCATGCAAAGGTTGCCAGTGGGCATGCATAGCAATGAAAGACCGGGCTGCACATCTTGTGCAGACGAAATCCCATAGGATCCAGCCAGACCAAAAGAAAGGATGCCTGAATCCATAACCGCCAGGGAACGAGTCTTGAGGCGAGAATTCTAAGTCTGTTTTTTTTGACCATGGCCGCCATGGTCTCCTAATTAACTGCCTCACGTAGCGCACTCTTTGGGAGCGGCACCTGTGTATGTCTGTTTGATCTTTCCCGATTCATCCAGTCTAATACCGCCCACCGATGCTTCCTCGACAAGAGCGGGCCCCGACTTGACCACTGCGGGCGATCCATCTTCCTTCTGGGGCCAAACTTCTGCTGAATGTACGAAGACACCGTAGCCAAGCATAACGATCCCCAAGACAATCAGCACACTGAAAACGATGATTTTCGATTTTCTGCTCATATTTAAAACCACGCTTACATATATCGAACCTGTGTCACTACTCGCCGGCTAAAATGGCGGAGGCGAATGGGAATCGAACCCACCCGGGACTTTCTCAGCCCCACACTGGTTTTGAAGACCAGGGGCACCACCAGGCACCAGTCACCTCCGCTACCCAAAAACCGTTTTTGTTTCGCAATTAAGGGCTATCTGCCCAATATTATCTTTTGCAGTATACCATAATCCGCCAGGATAAGCCAAGTCATATGCAAAGTTTTTCACGCGGACTTTTCCTTATGGTTCTCGTTAATAAAACGCCCGCCTATTGCGTTCCGTCACAGTTATCAACGAATACCCCACGTGTTGTCTGCATTCAGTTGAACATTCCCATAGTAAAACAACCGGGGCCTATACCGAATCGTTCGGTATAGGCCCCGAATTACAGCAAACTCTTATGCCGAACTGCACGGCATAAGATGCATCGTATCAGTCAGTCTTAGAACGGCTTATCGAACGGACTGATCCGGCCCGCAAGGCCCGCGACCTCGCCGCCCGTCAACGCACGGTCGTAGACTCGCACATCATCCACAGAGCCGGTGAAGTAATTGGCCGGCGTCTTGGGGTCGGCGTTGAAAGCAGTCGACTCCGAGCCAAGCCCAATGTAGCCGAATCGCGTCGTGCCGCTTCCAAAAGTCGGACCTCCGGAAGCGGGTGTCTCCGGGTTGCCGTCGATATATATGGTCAATGTGCCGTTGTCGAATACCCCGGCAACATGGTGCCACTGATCGTCATCCACACGTGTGTTGCTGCCGTAGTCTACCTGCCCCGTGCTGGTCATGACGTCCCAGCCGACCTGTCCGGGACCGGCGCCGTCGCCACTGATCTCCAGCCGCCAGTAGTTATCACGGTCGAAGGAGGCAATTATCTGGTTGCTTTCAATGTTAGTGCGTATCCATGCAGAGACGCTGACTTCCGCAAGGTCTCTCTCGGCGTAGCTAAGGCTGTCAATGGCTACATAGTCATCCAAACCATCGAGCATTATGGCCTGGCCAATCTTGCCTGGGAGATAAAGAGGGCTACCCGCAGCCAGGCCGGGATTGCCTCCGGTGCTGTCGTTGGTGTTGCCGTCGAATGCGTAGTGCAACACCAAACCGGCCGCACCAGGCTGCACCGGCGTAACCACCTCACTGGGGTACGGATACACCCTGATATCGTCAAGGAGCAGGATTCCCGTGGCGCCAGGGCCCTGAACGCCGATAGCCAGGCTCGTGACGCTGCTGACGTCAGTAGCGATCAAGGCCAGGTCGATATTCCAGACTTGCCATCCCGCCAGCGCCAGATTACCGGCGTCGCTATTGTAATTAACCTGAACGCCGTTGATCTTCACGTACAGTTGTCCTGACATGTTGGTGCCGGCACCGGCAAACCAGATCGAAAGCGTTTGAAGGCCGTTTGCGGCCCAGTTCTGTTCGGGCGTAAACGTGCGAACCACTTCCGAGACGCCTGCCGTGACGTTGTTGTACTGGAACGCCACGGACTGATTGCCGCCGTGAACGGTGCCGGTCTCCATGGACTCTCCGGTAACGTATCCCATAGTTGCGCCGTTTGCGCCGGGATTATCATATCCGTCTTTCCACGCAACATACACGAGATTACTGCCGGGCTCGCCCAAAGGAGTGTCGTTATAGTACTCGAAATCGTCCACAAGGGCGTAGTCGGTAACCGAGTGGCTCCAGAGCCGGCCTGGGACAATTGCGCCGTCATTGGCCACCTCGTCAATCCGCCAGTAGTGTGGCCCGCTGTTGGGATCAATACCTTCGGGCGGAGCATAAGAGGTCGTACCCTGCCGGCCACGGTAAGCACCCGTTGTATCGGAGGCATCAGCCGCCGCGACGACAGCCTGATCCGAGCCGTAGTAAACATCATGCTGAGACCCACCGTCTCCGGCAGCCCACTTTAGCGTCGCGGCCACGTTCATCGGCGCCAGCGATCCGTCGGTCGGGCTCGGCTGCCAGGCAACCAGGGGATCAATTCTCATGACAAGCTGGATCTCGTCCTGCGTCAGCACCTTGTTATAGACGTGAAGGTCATCGACGGAACCGTCAAACCAGTTGTCTTCCGCCCTGTTAATGCCAATGGCGAATTTGTTAAATACCGGATCGCAGGGATCCGTCACCATGCTGGAGATCAAATTGCCGTCGTAGTAAACAGTCGTAGCAGCACCGTCGCAGGCTACCGCTAAGTGAACCCAGCCCGTTGTGGCCGGGCCGATTATTTCGTCCACGCTGCCGTGATACTGGTAGTTGTTGATACTATCGAAGGATATCTGCATGCTGGGTGTATCGACGGCAAAGGTCGTATGATTGGCGAAAATGCAGCTGTTGACCGATTGCCATAGAGCATTGGCTTTAGCCCATACCGTCACGGTGTAGGCCTGCCAGGCCTCTTCATCGGCAAGGCGAGATATAACGCTGTCATCTACACCGTCAAAGTTCAGAGCGGTACCGCCAATCCCGTCCACCCACTGGGGTTCTCCGGTGAAAGTAGTATCATTTCCATGGCCGGACCAGTCGAGAACGATGTTGCCCTGGCCTTCATCAAGGTGCCACCAGCAAACAAGATTCGGATCGGTGATGGGAATGTCGGGCTTGACCTGGAAGCTCAATACCTCACCCTGAGTGGTATTCGCGCCGTCAAACTCGTCGATCCGCCAATAGTAAACCTTGTCCAGCTCGAGGCCGCTCACGGCATAGGTTGTTTCAGTGAATGCGCCCTTGTACGTGCCCGGTGCTCCGGCTTCCACGTCGGCGGTATTTTCGCCTAAGTATACGTGGTGCAGCATTGCCTGGAGGCCGGCTGTCCAGGTGAGAGTTTGATCCGGAGCCACGAATTTGGTCCCGTCGGCGGGAACGAGGTTATAAGCTTCCTTTGGCGGAACCGTAAAGCTCCAGACGTCACCCTTCCACGGGCTGTTGGGTTCGGCGTTATTCACTGCATCGACGCGCCAGTAGTACGTCGTGCCGGGCTGGAGCCCGCCGGGAACCGGGAAACCGAAGAAGCCTATTATTTGCGTATTCGACGTTGTATTGCCTGCAAAAGCCCCCTCGACGCCATCGTTAACATCGTTGAAACTCTCGCCTATGTACACATCGTGCGAAACTGCAAAACCTCCCGGCCTCCAGTCGAGATTCGCCCACGCGGCCTCGACCAGAGCGCCATCGGCCGGAGTGGGTCCAAAAGCATAGGGCCATGGCTCAGGTGCGAGACTGATCAACTCGGGTTCTGTCAGTGCGGTATTGATAATCCATATCTCGTCAATCATGCCCTCGAAATAATGGCCATCGGCGCTGCCGTTACCGTCATGGAACACCACATTTTCTTTGGCGTAACCGATGGCGTTGTCGTTGGAGTGCCCCCTCAATTCGCCCCCGGGGCCCCTGCCGATCAGCGCTCCGTCCATCCACATCTCAAACTTATCATCCTCCTGGCCGACACCACCGTCTCGCAGGACTATGGCAACGGAATGCCATTCATTGGAGCCGATCGGGGCAGAGATAAAGGCGCCGGGACTCCATTCAGGACTATAATCCCCTCCCTTGTTCCATCCTGCGCCGTAGACCAAACCTTCATGCACGTAGATGCTGAGGCCGCGGGTGTAGCCTCCTTCGTCAAAAACGACCTGTTTATCAGATTTAGAGACGTCAGCACAGTTGAATACTGCAATCACGGTACGATTCTGATGAGTTCCTGTGTTGCCGATCATAGCCGAATCCGGTATGTGAACACCATCGTTGATCCCGTTGAACAGCAGGGACTTACCGCCGGGGCTATCAACGACTTGTGGATTTCCAACCAGATTGGCCGTATGGCTGTTCGCCGAATCATCAGGGACATCGGCGCCGACGTTCTCGAACAGGTAGACATGACCATCGGTAATGGAAGCCGGGTCAAGCTGGGCCGCGGCATTGCCGGCCAGAGCCAGCACTACAATAAGTAAGCTTAAACAAACCAATTTCTTACACATGATAGCGTCCTCCTTATGTGGATAGAGAAAATTGGGAAAAATTGATGTTTCGCACCGGAAAGGCCGATAATGATTTGAAATACGCTCGGATTCACCTTTTCTACTCCAGGATAATCCATTTTAAGCCATATACTTCACCATATTTATTATACCAAAATGGCCATCGTGTCGTAAAAAAATATCTTAAAATTATGCATCGACATATCATACCGGCGACATCAGGCAGAAATCTTCGAAAACCACTGACCACGAGAAAGTAAAACATATCACGCAGTTTATCCGGATATTCCATACGCTGAGACCCACGAGAATTAGAACAAACCTTCATGGTGGCAACCTTTAATACGATTGTATATGATAGTTTGGTGATATAAGCAGTGTATCTTAACTGCATGGAACAGTCCGTTTATTTTAATAGAAGACTCGTGTAATGCTTACTTCATGGAAAGGAAATGTGAGAAATGAAAAAAATTCTTCACTGCCTCGTAGTGTTATTGTTGATTGCGGTGTCCATTGCCCCGGCGGAAGATAGACCTGTTATCAGGCTATGGCCGGATGGCCTGCCCGATGGAGCCTACCCTCTGGACCCAAAACGTGTTGAGAGCCTCAAGGCAAAACAAACATCGGAGCGCATCACATACGTCGAGCATCCCTCATTAACGTTATATCGAGCCCCGGCCGAAAAGGCAAACGGTTGCGCGGTCGTAATCTGTCCCGGTGGCGGATACAATATTCTGGCATTGGAAAAGGAAGGAACGGAGATAGCCGAATGGTTCAATTCTCTCGGTGTAACCGCGGCCGTTCTGAAATATCGCGTGCCAAGGCGCGATCCCCAAAAGCCGCACGGTGAGCCCCTCCAGGATGCTCAGCGCGCTATTCGACTCGTGCGGAAGCATGCAACAGAGTGGGGTATCGACTCTCGACGAGTAGGCATTCTCGGCTTCTCGGCGGGCGGGCACCTGACAGTAATGGCAGGCACCCATTGGGATGAGCGTACATATGAAAATAATGACGATGCAGATAAATTAAGCTGTCGTCCGGATTTCATGTGTCCGATCTATGCCGCTTATCTTGGTGACGGCTACAAAGACAACATTGCCGAACTGGGGCCGCTGGTAAAAGTTGCGCCCGAAACGCCGCCGACTTTCCTGGCCGTGACGCAGGATGACAAGATGCGTGGCGTCCAAGCCGCATTGTTGTTCGTCGAACTTACAAAAGCCGGCGTGCCCGCGGAGATCCATGTATACACAAAAGGCGGCCACGGTTATGGAATCCGACCGTCGGAGAATCAAGCCACCACGTGGCATCACCGTCTGGCTGAATGGATGCGTGCCAGCGGCTTGTTGGAATGAGACCGCTCAACAGGCGACTAACGGAGCCATGATTCTCTAACGTCTGGATTTCCTGCTGTATTCAAGGTAACCATTTGCTGCTCTGTTAATTTCAGATTCAAGGCTTCAATGTTTTCCTGTAACTGTTGGATTCTACTGCCTGCGATTATCGGGATGACCACCGGTTCACCCTGTCGCATCCAGGTTATAATAACCTGATTCAGGGTAGCACCAACTTCTTTTGCGACATGTCGGAGCGCCGCTATACGTTGCTCAGCATCAGGGCCGGCATAATGAGTGGGAATCGGACGATCATCGCGCGTATAGGCACCACGTAAGAGGATGGAATAAGCTATAAGGGTTACGCCCCGCTTAATTGCAAAATCCTTGAGGTCCTCATTGATACATATCTGCGGGGCAAAATTGGCGCCATGCCGCGGGCGAAGATAGGTATGCCGCTGTTCTACAACGCTGTACCGAGCCCAATCATTAGCCTGACTAATGCTGTTGGCTTCCGCGATACGCCAGACATTGAGGTTACTCGCGCCGATCACACGAACCTTACCCGCCCTTATCAGCCGATCGAATACCGCCATGGTTTCTTCAAGCGGAGTGGCAAAATCATCCCGATGGGCATAATAAAGATCGATTCGGTCGGTTCTCAGACGTTTGAGACTCTTTTCACATTCGCGTTCGATCTCAGCGGCACTAAGCCCGCCATCACAACCGGGGTAGTCAAATGCCACTTTCGAAGCGATAACCATCTGATCTCGATTGCCTCGCTCGGTCAACCACGCTCCGATCATAGATTCACTTTCACCTCCCCGGCAGCCCGGCAGCCAACTGGCATAGAAATTCGCCGTATCAATGAAATTGCCGCCTCTTTCCCTATAGAAGTCCATTATTTGAAATGATGTCTCATGGTCTATCTTACTGCCGATCGAATCCGTTCCCAGGCAAAGCTCGCTCACTTCAATTTTTGTCTGCCCAAGTTTTATCATTTCCATAAGTCATGCCCTTTTCTATTCCCAACATCAATTACAAATGTGCGCTATTTCAGCAGAAGCACGTCACCCTCTTCAAGTACAGGCAGTTCCACGAAAATCGAGTCTCCTGATTTAGTAAACTTCAAGATTTTTCTCAGCATACAGGAACGAACTTCACTTATTTTTTCTTTGGTCCTGATTTTAATTTTAAGACAATTCAAGGGCAGGTGCTCGACAATCGCAGATCGACGATGTGAAGTATCTTCTTTGAGTTTTGCCGCACCGTACGCCCAGTTGGCCAGCGTTACGGCCCGCATGCCATTCTCGGTATTCTTCAGGAGAACACCCTCAACCAGCGGATCCGAAGGCTCGACAACGGGCCGCGTCAGTTCAAGTGCTGGTTTCGCAATGATAAGACGCCGCCCCGAATCAAAATCTCGATGCATATTGAAATCGGGTCTTCTAACTGTTGTGCTGTACTCCAAACCGGGGAAGAATCCGACGACATAGACCTGTCCCCTGCCATAGCTGTGGCGGATCATTGCGGCGACACCATCGGCGAAACGGGCAACTATTTCGCTATCGCTCTCGGGCCGGAGCACTTCCCGTCCAACCACCGGAGTGAAGGAGCTTTTTATCGCTTCGCCCCCGACAAATCTCGCACTGGAGGGAACGGGAGCCAGTCTGTTGCTTTGTTCGTCATACGACTCAATCCTTGTTGCGCCGTAAAGACTGACTCTATACCACATTTCCGGCTCGGCGCGAACCTGGAGTCCGAGAGCAGTTTGAATTTCGGCAAGGGGCTGATTGGCCTCGTCCCTGACCAGCCCCCACCCGCTGGTATAGAGTGTGCCGCCTTTTTCGACATATCTCAACAGACCTTGCGCCGCCTGTTTCGTTATATGTGTTCCGCTAACATAAATAATCTTGTATTGAGAGAGGTCGTTTTCAGCCAGCATTATTTCGTCTATCGGATCGACGGGAATATGAGCGTGTTGAAGCGCCGTGTAGACCCACTTGGCGTTTTCCCATGCGGCTGTCAAGTGAGGTGGATTGCCGCTGAGGTTCATCCATCTCTGAGTGGTCTCCGGCTTAACCACTGCAACCTCGGCAGGAACAGCCCATTGAGCCCCGTAAAGGGCGTCCTCGGCGGCGCCGAGAAGGTGTGCCGCCTTGCTAGTCAGTTGCAGCGCTTCCGGGTGCTGGGAGAAGCTGTCTCCCTTCTTGTAATCGGGGCCGTACGTGTACCAGTAAATCATTGTGTTGCCCCGGCTGACGGCAGAGAGCATCCGCTGGAGAGGCGCGCCGCGATGAGGCTTGATGTAGATGCCGCGAGCCAGATTCATCTTAGCCGCAACCACGCGCTGAACGTCGCACAGGTAACTGTCCCATCCCCAGATACAAGGCCCGCGGTTGGAAGTTTCGTAGACGATCGCGTTGTCCGCCTCGCGATAGAAATCGAAAAAATCAAGACTGTGACCTTTCATAAGAAACGTGTTGCCACGAAGCGCATACGAGTAAATCCACGGCTGCTTTGCCTGAGGGCTATTCGGATCATCGCCACGAGCGAGTGTGGCCCGCTTCTCTGCATTAGCCCGCGCAAAGGCCTTCCTCAGGTCGGTGAACATCATCGCCGTGACATAATTGTTGAAATCCCGTGTATAGTAGGCCGTCAGCGCCATGTAACGATCGCGCAGCCACGGCTTGTCGCTTTGAGAGTCCCATACATTAAGCGGGCGAACGGCGGAGAAGTCCGACGCTCCGAAATCCGCTGGCTTTAGGCCCTTTTGTTTGAGCCAATCCTGAAATCCTCGTACACAGCGAGGGCAAACGGATAGGTGGGCTTTCTTCTCGCGAGATTGATCAATCACTGTTCCAATCTCATCGACTGTCAGGCCCCAGACTTCCTCCACCGGAAATGAGAGAACCTCGTCGAGTGATTGCCGGACCATTTGCCTGGTTCTCTCGGCAACGTCATCACCGAACGGGCATCCGGCCTGAGGATCTTCGTTACGTCCCTGGCGATACTTGTCCACGGGAAATCCCATAACATGAGCAATCATCGCACGATTCCACTTCTTCGCCTCCGGATCGTCTCTTCTGAGCATCTCCAATACAAATTCGGGACCTTCACGGAATCCGTTGACGCCCAATTGCCGAAGACTCCGCATTTCGATTGCAGTTACCGCACGATCAGTCGTACGAATCCCATAACCGTAACCGGTGCCGTAGCCTCCAACATTATTGATGATGGCGTATTTTCGAGGCAAGGGCCAGTTGGCCCATGGAAGACTCTCTAAAGCCTCGGCTCGGCTTTTTGCGTAGCCCAGCACATCCGTCAGTTCCTCAACAAACTCAGGCGAAGTCGGCTTGACACCTTCAACTAACCTGTAAAAAGGAATCACAATCGTCGCCGTACCGCCGTCTGGACCTTCTGTGGTAAACCTCTTGATTACTTTGTCTCCAAAACTAAACTCGAATTCGAAAGTAACTTCGGTAGAGTGTCCGCCGCGCCTTCCGGTTTTCCTGTCCACCGTCTTACCCGGATTGCCCGCTGTGATTGTGAGAAAGAATTTCTCAGAGAGCCGGTCTATCACGGAGACAAGTTTGATCGGCACCGACCATTGTCCTGCCGGCATCTTATGAGCTTCGATAGGCGCATCTGCCGCAACGCCTGGTTTTGGAAAGACTCCCCGATATACCTTTCCCCCCTGCCCTTCGCCCCCGTAGCGCCATCTAATTGGTGTTGGTTCTTCAGGCGAGATATTCTTGATCCGAACTTGAAGGGCCAAGGTATCCGGTATCCGAAAAGGCTGCGACTGAACAATGGGCGGGTCGATCTGCTCCGTATCCTGCCGGGCGAGACTGCGAATTTGAGGCAGCAGCATAAAGACAACCGGGAGAATTGCTGTAAATCGGAAAGTCCTTCTATGATTACTCTGTACGATCATGATTTCTCTCCTTCGTCCAAATTTCAATACACAAAAAAATGTTCTCAGCAGTATATACCACCGATAGGCAAAATTCTATATTGTGCTAACTTCCGTTTAAAAATCTGTATTCTCTGGTAGAATAACTGCTGTTGTTGTAAGGAGACTATAACGTACACATGAATATTTCAGGAAGTATTTTTGACTGTGGTATTATCATATAGCCGGACTCTTCTCTGAGAACTTTTGAATAATAGGTGCTTCCATGATCGTGATGCTAATATCATTCTTGATTAATATCTCTCCCATTTCAGGCGCAAATGTTCAACCGGTGAAAGCTGCCGGATTGCCATCTGCTGCACCTATCAGCCGTTCGATTCCACAGTGGTTTCCAAAAGCCCCATCGGTGGCCCCGCCGAAGGGAAATGTGATCTCTGTAACAACGATACAGGAACTCTACCGTGCGGCTGAGCGCATCGGCTACGGGAGCACTATTTTTGTCGCTGACGGCCAATATAGACTATCCCGGCCAATAATTCTCCGAGAGAAAAAGAACATCTCGATCCGAAGCGCTGCAGGCGACCCGGCAAAGGTTACCCTTCGCGGCAAAGGTTGGGACAGCGAAGCCAAAGGTGACGACATCATCCGTATCGCCCACTGCAACGGGGTCACCATTGCGGACCTGACCTTCGCCGACTGTCGGTCCTATGGGATCAAGGTGGAAGCGGAGAATGCACCGAAGGACATCCACATCTATAACTGCCGCTTTCGGAACATCGGAGTGCGCGCCATCAAGGGTTCGGCAGGGAAGGATCCGAGAGTCCGTGCCGTCAAGGGCTCTGTCCGGTATTGCCACTTCGAGAACACCAAGATCCCGCCGGCCCATTGGCTGTTCGGAGGCGACTATATTTCCGCTATCGACATGATGGCTCTGGACGACTGGACTTTCAGCGACAACGTCTTTCGTAACATCAAGGGCCGCAACGGCGGCGGCCGGGCCGCCATCTTCATCTGGGTCCGGTCAAGACGCGTCATAGTGGAACGCAATTTGATCATCAACTGTGATCGAGGTGTAGCATTCGGTAATCCGAGCAGGTCCACGGCCAATATCTCCGGAGAGCGGCTCGTCTACGTTGATGATGGAATCATCCGCAACAACTTCATTACAGGCGGGCCGGACTGCGGAATCGAGCTTTGGTACGCCGAGCATATCAAAGTCTACAATAATTCAATCTGGCGGCCCAAGCAAAACTTCAGCCGCGGCATACGCATCGGAGCCGGAACCTCTCATACGGACATTGTGAACAACCTTGTGCATGGTGAGATCCGGTTCGATGGAGGAGAGGCACAGCTTCGCCAAAATCTTGCAGGCCGTCTGGATGGCTACTTTGTGGACCCTACATCGGGCAATCTCGCACTCACCCAGGCAGCGACCGAGGCTATTAACCAGGCTATACCTCTGCCGGATGTGAGCGAGGACATCCGTTGTCAACCCCGACCGGAACACCCCGACCTCGGCGCTTGGGAATTAGATAGAGACAGCAATCCCAACAGATAGCATCTTTTCATAGTGAATATTTCTCGATCCATGTCAGAGGAATCATCTTGAAAACCAGAACTCCCAGCATAGCGCCTGCTGTATTGCACAGAAAATCCAGCAAGGATGGAGTACGAATCGGCAGGAATAACTGACTGATTTCGATGATGAGACTGAGAACCGCACCCGCCAGTACGGTCAGAAAGGCTGCATGTCCGATGGACAAATGTCTATTCCCGGTTAGGACTACCATGACACACAAGGCAAACGGCACAAAACCGATAATGTTAATTGAGATATCTTTTGCATCTGCCATACTCCACTCCATGCTTTCCCAAAACTTTATCACCACGGCTCGTCTGAGAGGCTTGAATTTCGAAGGAATAGTCAAGTGGTTTGTATTGTCTATTTGGTTATGCACCGAGGAGCCCGTTCGCTCTGCAAAAGTATACAGAATCGATGGTTTCGGCTTGAGAAAAGTCGTTATATTCGTTGGCGTGTTGGTCCACAACTCGGCATTTTTGCGAATCTGCTCCGGCGTCAACAGCAAATCGTACATCGCCAGACCATACAGCTTTCCTACCCAGCCGTTATGACCTATAGCGGAATTGCCCAGGCTAAGATAGCCACAGAAATGCTCTACTCCTATCAACGACCGAATATCGTAAGAACGGGCCAGGTCTCCATTGACATATATTTCGGTTCGCTCGCGGCCGGAGGCTATCGTGATCAGCTTCTTCTCATTCGCATTGAGCCCATTCTTGAGGCCGATTTCGCGATAGGTGTCGCGCGCCGGATTCTGATTGTCCCTGCTACGTATAGTCAGGTAGGTCCTCCACTGTCCGATGACCAATGGTGATCGAGGGTAGCCGTCATGGAAGGATACGATATGCTCCAAACCGCCGCTGCTATATCCGTGTGGTTCGAGATAAATCTCTATCGTGGCCGGCTCGAATGCCTGTGACTCTGTTCGGACTTCGATAGGCTCTTCGCTGTAAATAATACCTCCGCTGCCTCTGCTATTTGGCATACCCTGCTTATAGAATTGAACGCCGTCTTGCCTGGCCAGCCAGCGAACCCGATTTTCCGGAAAGAAATCCAGCGGCCGGATCCCGAACCACAAGGTCACGATAGTAACCAGGATCAACAAAGACAAATTGAGCTTGCGACTCACCATTTCTTGCTTCTCAAATTCGTACCTGAGTCAATTCTTATTAAGAGTTCTTGAGTTGTTCGTAGAAGACCATTGTCGGTGAGCCGCCGAAGCTTATACCCATCCAGGCAGCTTCGTCTATCTCGTCCTGGGTGAAGCCTTTCTCTCTGGCCTTCTTCAGGTGCATCTTGAGACACCCATCACATCGCAGGGCAACGGATAGCGCGATTGCCATGGCCTGCTTGGTGTAGGCGTCGAGGCCGTGCGGAGAGCTCGCCGCGCCGACGAAGTCCGTGAACTTGGCTTTTATCTGATCGACTTCCGAACTCCCGGCGGCGTCATCCGCCGATGAGCTTGCGGCATCCGCACAGCAAGCGACTTCTTCTGCGGTAGTGTTTTCCAAACGGGTGGCAGGCTCAAGCTCTGGCTTGGGCCTGGTACTTGTGGCTTCCGCCAGCCCCAAGCTCCGCTTGAGGCTGCCACCCTTCATACCAGATTTGTCCGAGTCCAGCGGCGGTATCTCTCTGCGGTCGGCTTTTACGATTGTAACGAGTCCGGAGCCTTTTCCCGGAACACTGCCCACGATTGTCGCGGCGCCAATTCCCTCATCATGAAGAGCCTTCAGGAAATCAGCAGCATCGCTTTCCTTGATCGCAACCAGCAATCCGCCCGATGTTTGAGCATCGTAGCATATATCAACCATCTCCTGCGGCAGAGCATCGGCGGCGATCACACGTTTGCCGCAGGATTCTTTGTTGCGTTCGATCGCGCCGGGCAATATTCCCGCGGCCGCGTATTCGAGCACGCCGGGAAACAGCGGGATGTCGTCCCAAATCACTTCGACGTCTACACCACTCGATAGCGCCATTTCCGCCAGGTGACCCATCAGGCTAAAACCGGTCACGTCTGTACAGGCATGCGCGCCGAACTTCACCATGAGCGTCGAGGCTGTCTTGTTGAGCGTCGTCATTGACTTGCCCGACACTTCCACGCTGTTGCCTACGGCTCTGTCGATCTGCGAGGCGAAGTTTACGATTCCCGTTCCCAGCGGTTTTGTCAGAATAAGCACGTCGCCCGGACGGGCGCCGGCGTTTGTGACGATCTTGTCCTGGTCTATCATGCCCGTGACGGCAAAGCCGGCTTTGATCTCGCTGTCGTTGATGCTGTGGCCGCCGATTATCGCCGCCCCGGCCTCGTTCATCTTATCGATGCCGCCGGATAGGATTTCCTTCATGGTTTTGTCCGGAACTTTGCGAACGGGAAAGCCAAGCACTGAGACCGCCGTCATTGGCGTACCGCCCATAGCATAGATGTCGCTCACGGAATTAGCCGCCGCAACTTGTCCGAACATATAGGGATCGTCAACAGACGGCGTGAAAACATCTACGGTCTGCACCAGAGCTTTGCCGTTACCTATATCATATATACCGGCGTCATCCCCTGCGGGCATACCTACCAGCACGCGCGGATCATTAACCGCAGGCAGATCGCTCAATACCTCTTTCAAAAACGCCTGGTCAATTTTGGATGCGCAACCGGCCTTCTCCACGAGCTTTGTCAACTTCACCGGGCCGGCCGGGCTTTCCATGCGTTCCCCTGCGCACGTACATATGTTTTTCTCTTTGAATATATCACACGGACAGGGCTTGGCAGGGTCGCATATACAGTGGCCGAGCCTGATCGAGCGTTGCATGACGCGCTTTCGTCTTTCCATATCTATCATCTTTTGCACTCCAAATCTTTAGAATCAATAGAAACATTAATATATCGCACGCAGAGTCGCAATGCAATTCGAGCGAATCCGGGGAGACTATGTCACTTGTCCGGACGCCATTATCGCTGCTCCGAGCGCCCCGGTCATCTGAGGATTGGGTGAGACAGCCACATCCTGACCCAGCGCAGACTCCAATGCCGCATCCATTCCCGATATCATGGCGACGCCGCCGGTGAAAATTACCGGGGGATCAGCGGCACGTCCGGCCATGGCAATAATCCGTTCGGCAATAGCGTTCTGGACGCCGGCAACGATATCGGCGCTGGACGTGCCGGAAGCGAGCAGTCCGGTTATCTCCGTCTCGGCGAAGACTACACACATGCTACTGATCGCCGCCGGATTTCTACTCATGGCAGCCAACTGCCCCAAAGACTCAAGCTCGGTTTCCAAACGCTGAGCTACAACTTCGAGGAAACGTCCCGTCCCGGCCGCGCAGCGGTCGTTCATTGTGAAATCACGCACTTTCCCGGACGCGTCTAATCGAAGCAGCTTGCTGTCCTGCCCGCCAATATCAATTACGGTCATAGCTCCCGGCACGAGATGATGGACACCCACGGCGTGACAGGTGATCTCAGTAATCGTCGTATCGGCCATGCTGACGCCGTTTCTGCCATAGCCTGTCGCCACGATTGCGGCGATGTCTTTCCGGTTGATATCGTCGTTCTTCAAAACCTGCTCAAAGAGTTCCGTCACGAGCCTGTCCTGCTCGACTCCCTGGTCGGCCAGCCCTTTTGCGACGATTTCCATGTTCTCGGTGTCAAAGAGGATTATCTTAATTGCCCTCGAACCTGCGTCTATACCAGCACAAATCATTCGTTACTCCACATTCTCCAAGCGTCATTCGTCTGGGCTCATCTATCACTGCAGCATCTCCAGAAAGGCCCGGATTCGCCCGGCGGCAGGTGTAGATAATTGTCTTCATCAGCTTGAACACCCCTGCCCTTGACTTTTGCCGCGGATCGTCTCGAATAATGCTTCGACTCTTAATGCAATGCGCGCCGAATCGGAAGGCGAGTAGTCCGTCTCAATCCTTAGATACGGCAAGCCAAGCTCTTGCTCGGCCAGTTCCTTGACGAGATGTGATTCGACGTCGTACGTAATGCAGGCCTGCCAAATCAGATCGATTACACACTGAGGGCGATACTCGGCGGCCAACTCACGAAGCACATCCATCCGGCGATCGTTTTTCGTCATTACCGAGCAAGGCAAGCGGAAATATTTATGAGCCAGAGCGATGATCGGATCGTCGGCTTGCTCGTCAACGTCTTCTAAGATCGGCTTGAGTCCCGTGCAGCTCTCCGTACATACTACGAGCCCCCTGTGGGACTCAATGATATCAAGAACGCGCTCGGCCCCGTGAGCCATTGGCACGCCGGTCATTAGAACACGAATGGAAGAACTCTTGCCGCAACTGTCGTTCTGAGACCTGAATTGTTTGATCGCCTCGGCGTATTGCGTAAAGTCGGCGTCGATACCGGAGATAATGCTCTTGAAATCCAGCAATTGCCTGCCAGTCAGCGGAGGCGAGTCCGACTGCATGAGCACTGCCAATTCCCGCCGAAGCTCGCGTTCGGAGTTCATGGTCTTGATGGCCTGTCTAATCTTGTCATCCGTGATTTCGACGCCGAACTGCTCCTCCAGTCTGGTCCTGAGCTTGCGCAGCTCCGTTATCCAATGCGTCATTGCGTCGTCATCGTTGGGCTTCTGAGGCAGCTCCAGCACATACATGGGTTTTGTCCGGGCCATCAGCTCGTACATCTTCTTTTTGCCGTCGCAGGTCGTCTCGGCCACAACAAGGTCCGCCATTTCCAAAAAGGGATTAGCCCCGCTAACGTGGTAGCCGTACGTTGACTTTATCAGCGGGCAGAGATTCACCGGCAGATGCTCCTCGGCCGGCGGAATCATCTCAGCCGAACCGCCGCACAGACATACCGGCACGGCATCGGCCGCCATGACCAACTCTCGCGGCGTGTATTCGCACATTATGCCGACTATGTGTCTGCCTGCCGCCCTGGCATCCGTGGCGTACCGATAGCAGTTCTGGATCATCTTGCCGAACCATGCCAAAGGTCCGTTTTGCATCGTCTGGTCTGTCGAAGCACATTGGGTCAAAGAAGTATCGCTCCGCTCAGCGGCCTTATTACTGTCATCGCAACATTTTCCCATTTCCTGACCTCGGATATGTAAGCGCCAGTCACTTTTTTCGCACAACGAACAGGCCCTGTGCGATTTTACGCGCGTGTGCCAGTTCCTGCATGAAAGCCATCTCGGCACCCATTGCCTGCATCAGCCAGCTATTGAATCCAATAATCTTCAACGCATCATACGTCAACTGCATATTAAGCATATTCAGATAAAGGTCAACATACGGCCCGAATCGCCCTGTATCCTCAGCGGTGACAATCTCGCAGCCGTTGGCTTTAAGAAGGTATATCATCTTTTCGTAATAATCATAATCAGGGGCTTTCCTGATCAGTCCAACTGTCCGGAAAGTGATTTTCTAATACGAATAAACAAATCTGTGAATTCTCTTGTGACCCTGTTTCTCGGCCGAGGCAGGGAAATATCGAATTCACAGGAGACTCTGCCGGGCCGTTCGCTAAAAACCAGAACTCTGTTACCCAAGACTATGGCTTCATCAATATTGTGTGTTACGAATACGACGGTCGTTTGGTTCTCCTGCCATAAGTCGGTTAACATCTGTTGAAGCTCTGTCCTGGTAGAATCATCAACGGCTCCACAGGGTTCATCCATTAGCAACAACTTCGGTTCTATCGCAAGTGCCTGGGCAATCGCGGCCCGCTGACGCATTCCCCCTGACAACTCATGTGGGTAAGCATCTTCAAAACCCTTAAGTCCCACTCTGTTAAGAAGCTCGGCCGCCCCGGTCTGTCTCTGCCTTAGCGGCACTCCCCGCATCTTCAGCCCAAACGACACATTGGATACGGCCGTTCGCCAGGGAAACAGAGTATAGTGTTGAAACACATAAGCTATGTTGTCACCAAACCGCAACCCCGGTCCTAATTGCAGATGTCCGTCATCTGCCGTATCCAACCCTGCGATGAGATTGAGCAACGTTGTCTTTCCACACCCCGTCGCACCGACGAGCGTTACGAAATCTCCCTGATGCACGAGAAAACTCACATTCTCCAGCGCCCTCACTTCTGCGCCGGTATCGGACCGGAAGGTCTTGCCTACTTTACGCAACTCCAGGGCAATGGGCATTTCCCTGGCAGAGTTATCAATTTCACCGGCTGCCATGACATCAGGCCTCCTTTCCATGCCAGCGAACAAGGCCGGACATTATCCTGAGCATTATGAAACTTAAAAACGCCCCGATGCTGCCTACAATCAGCATAGCCGCGATGACAATATCCATCGCAGCGTTATCCGAGGCGTATAGCAACAGATATCCAATTCCGCTCTCAGCGCCCGGCAGCATTTCGGCGGCGATTATCACAAACCAGCACAAACCCAGCCCCTGTCTCAAGCCCGTTAAAATCATCGGCATTGATGCCGGCAGATATACGTGCAAAAAGACCTGTCGGCGTTTCGCACCGAGCGCCCGGGCCAGAATCAAATAGTTACGCCTGACACCGGCAACGCCATCAAGTGTGTTGGTCAGTACGGGAAAGAAACCGCCAACGAAAATCACGAAAACCATTCCTAATTGAACCTGGTCGAACACCGTACGAGTATAGCCGAAGCCGAACAACTGCGGCAGCGTTTCTCTCTTAAAGACGGCGATGGCAAAAGGCAGCCACGCGATAGGACAAAGGGGTCTCAAGACCTCAACGATCGGCTCCAGGCTGCTGCGAATAAGCCGAATTGAACCCATGGCGACGCCCAGGCTTATCCCCGCCACCGCCGCTAATAGAAAGCCCAGCAACACTCGCAACAGACTTATGAACGTATTGCTCAAAAGCGAGCCGGAGGCATAGTGCTGCCTAAGCGGGTGCACGAGTTGGTCAAACACGCGCGTTACCGGCGGGAAAATCCACGGCTGGTTCAGCCATTGGGCCGCAATCTGCCAGATCACAAGCAATACGACAGGCACTACAATCCAGCCGAAAGGCGATCCCGCCCGGCGGGCATGAATCTCTTTGCGACCGCCAACACACGGACGGCCCAGCCACCGGGGTAGATGCCATGGGCTCCTATTCTCCTGCTCGTCTTTGGGCAAGTTTGTTCCTCGCTTTCTCCAGGAGAGACAAGTCATAAGCAACGCTCGGCATATCACTCGGCTCAAGGCCTTTGAGCTTGTTCTTGAACACACCAAGACCGGCCATCGCCTCACTCCATTTGCCCATCGTCCGATGCCACCGTTCGGAGGGCTCCATCGAATACCCGCTCGTAGGGATGCTCATTCTCTCGACGGATTCGCTCGTTCCTATCCACCGCACCGCCGCCGCGACGGCTTTGTCCGGATCCGAGTTGATCATTTCGGTACCCTGCATTAGCAATACGAACAAATCGACAATGGCCTCGGACTTTCTCTCTATGGCCTTGGCGTTAGCTGCGATGCAGCAGCAGGGATGGTCGCGAAACGTCCCCGGCGGCAGGTCTTCAAGATCACAAACTATCCGCCCGATACCTTTCTCGACCGCGATAGCCGGGAATGGATTATTGCCCGCGTATCCGTCAATC
>Ga0180432_10004290_pt1 | contig 19685 bp, 12 predicted proteins | sample SS_ome_10_FD_132414 | JGI IMG/M metagenome (GOLD analysis project Ga0180432, IMG submission 132414) | Hypersaline lake sediment archaeal communities from the Salton Sea, California, USA - SS_1_MS_2 metaG | ecosystem: Environmental > Aquatic > Non-marine Saline and Alkaline > Hypersaline >...
AGGTACATCGTTATCGCCGCCGTCAGCGTCGTCTTGCCATGGTCAACGTGACCTATGGTGCCGATGTTCAAATGCGGTTTTGTACGTTCAAATTTTGCCTTGGCCATCACTAACCTCCCTTGGTCAGGTTTTAAAAGGCTGGAGCCCACGGGCGGAATCGAACCGCCGACCCCATCCTTACCATGGATGTGCTCTACCGGCTGAGCTACATGGGCGCCGGAGAATTACGGCGAACAAATATAATTATTACCTATATATATAAAAACACTAAACTTCCCCATTTGCTTGACTTTCGCCAGCTTTTTGTGTGGAAGTTGCTATAATATATTCTCTATATACGAGATGTCGGAATATAGATTGTATCAAAAAAGATTTTTATGTCAAGCGGAATTTTGAAAAAATCTCGAAACAACCCCGGGGGTTAAACCCCCGGGGTTGAAAAAAGGCCCGGGGGGCTGTGTCACCACGTCGTGGGGGGAGGATGACACAGCCCGTATCCCGGGCCGTTTGATCATATCTATTACGCTGCCCTTAATGCGCGCTGGATGTGTTCATGGAACTCCTCCAGCCGGTCAACAGGCATCCTGACGATCGGCGGAAGGGCAAGCGATATCGCCAGATTCAACCTGACCGCGGAAGCATGATGTATCATGCCGTCAAGGGTCTTCTCCGTTATCCTTACCTCTTCACCAAAAGCGACCTTGTAAATTTCATCAAGCTTTTGCTGCATGTATTTTCTCAATTTCGGCAGCTCTTCGTCCCTGCCCGTTTCCTTATCTTTCCTCTTGGCTATGACCAGCGCCGCTTTTGAAAGGCCTATGGTCAGCGCGGCCTCGAAATTCCTGAGGGCAACACCGGTTTCTTCAACGGCTACAGCTCCATCCATCGCCACAGGATACTGGTTGGTCTTAAGTTCTATGCCGCTTTTCCTGGCCCATTTCAGCCATTTTTTAGATGTTACGAATATCTCAACCGGCTCTTCACCTTTCGCCTCTTTTTCGCTCCGGGTATATCTGACGCGCTCATCGATAAGTTTATCGATCTCTTTTTCATCACATTCACAGAGTATCGCCTTATCCCTTATTTCCTGCCTTAACAGGTCAAGGAATTTATCCGTTCTCGGGTCCGGTGAGTCTTCCTCCTCGTCCAGCATGGGACAGCTCTTGAAGACAAAACTCACGTTCTCGGAATCCCGGCACAACAGGATCAAATATGCCCACGTCGTCGCGTTCGCCGCCAGCTCTTTCTCGCTCTTACTTATCAGAGAAAGGTCTACGACGACATCAACCGGGGTTTTTTTACTCTTCGTGTTCGCCAGGTCCAACGCTTTCCTCAGGCTTACATCCTTTTCCTTTCCATCCACTTTTACCCTGTCCCTTCCGTTTAAAAGTCCTGCGCTTCGAAGATTCGTTCTGGTGATCCTTTTCTCTACCCTTCTTTTCCGCGCCCTGAATTTACGATCCGCGACATTCGCATCTCCAGGCCCCGGCCTTTCCTTTGGTCCCTGGTCAGACATGGCTGCATCGGCTCCGGTACGCATAGAGACGACCGCGCCGAAAAGATGATAGTTGGCTGTGATCAGTTCCTGCGTAACCAACGGACCGTTCACGGGGCCCAGGGCGGCTGCGTCCCGAACTCTTTCGTTCTCAGCAGCGTCTCCCTTGAAACCGACCTTGAGATCAAAGGTCCCGGGCCTGTAGTCCCCGAAAGTTACAGACACATTTTCGCCGTACATTTTCCCCGGGAAATCTTTTTCACGGCCATCTCCCTTTTCCTCATCAACGTAAAGGATGTATGCGGTGCTCATATAAAAGGCCATTTGTCTCGCCATGCGTTGCCAGTCCACAAGAGAAGATAACTCTTCTTCCATCTCCCGCCTACCCGCGCCTGAATAGGAACTGGCGATCGTGAAATAGATGTCCTTCATGAACTCTTCCATTTCGGCCAAAGCCTCGTCGTCCTTCCAGTCCGGCATCTTTTTGTTTTCGATAAGCCAGTCGCCGTAGAAAAGCGCCATGGCCAGGGCGTATTCTCCCAGAAAATGCAGCATGACGAAATTCGAGGATTTATCACCGAACTGATCCACGAAAAATTTGCCCTCTTCGCTCAAATACTTCCCGATATTATCCAGAACATCCTGCACGGGCCTTACCTCGGCCCAGTCCCTTATTGCCCCGTCTTCTCCGATGTTGGGGAACGCCAGCGCCAGCCTCCAGGCCGTCAGCCTGCCCGCGCCCTCCGTCCCCAGTCTTTCCAGAACGTCATGCAACTCTACCGACCAGATGTACCTCCTGCCTCCGCCCCCGACATTGTGGAAAATATCTACCAAAGCGGTGTGGATCATCCCTTCTTTGGCCAAAGCTCCCAGGTCGGAAGCGGCGGAAAGTATGGCTTTTTTAAACTCTCCCTCGTTTTTATTAGCGGTAATATACCCGTCGTACCGCGAATCCGCGGGTATCTTGTAAGCGAAAGCAACGTGATCTTTGTCCAACTCAAACGAAATGACCTTTTCCCTTGCTTCCCGGACAGCTCTATCAAGGGCCTCACGCACATCCTTTCTTACGGGCCTTTCAAGCCAGTCAAGATCGAAACTGAAACAATAACCTTCCCCTTCCATCCTGACGGGTTCCGGAGGCAGCTGTGAAACTTCTCCCGCCCGGTACCTTCCTCTGGCCCATTCGAGCATCCGCGCTTCATGTTCAAGGTCGCTTACGGCTTCCCCCTTTTTGCGGAGCTTGATCACAAGCCGCTCCCCGGCTTCATCCTCGAACACAAGGCTTCTCCCCATGGCCTTAACGAACTTCAGCTGTCCCTGCATTTTCGCATTTTCTTTTAATTCTTCCAGCGCACGGACAGTTTCCGGTTTTACATGACCGGATTCCTCGGGCAAACCTTCCGGTCTTGTCGTATCAAGGGCCGGCCCGTGCTCCAAGAGACTTCTTGCGGATAATTTAGACCTATTCCGCGCTAAGCCCTGTTCACGTATTTTTATCGCTTCCAATCCGGGCGCCTTTTCCAGCACCCCTTTATATCCACCGCTTTCCAAAAGTACGATTTGATCGTTGATAATAGCGTCCAATTTGCCGTCAACCCAGAAAACCCGACACACATTTCCATACAGAATGATGCTCACGAGCAGCGAGACCGGCTCGGAGACGCCGCTGGTAGCCTCCGTGATCTTGCCGGAAAACATCTCAAACCGGGGCACCAGACCCTCTAAAACCGCCACAGGACCCTCTTGCGGCCCTGCCCCAAATCCACGTGTTTCATGGACCTCAAGCGCCCGCCCGGCAACCAGTAAAGCGTCCGGCGCCGCTCTGCCCGAAACGCGGCAAATACCGGCCAAGGCACCTAACGCTTCTCTGACGTTTTCCTTGCCGAACTCCTCTCTTTCCAGGATCTTGGAGATAACTTCAAATGTTTTTTGGGAAGACGCGCCCGCGGAGCCGGATATATCGCGGAATGGTCCTACGAGACCTGCCAGCTTTTCCACGAAATTTTCAGAGGTTGCCTCCTCCTTTTGGAGAATAATACCCGCCGTTCTTAACGCTCTGGCGAGGCCCGTACCCGTCGCCTGGGAAATATCGACCAGGGCGATCAGCACTTCCTGCACATTGCCACCGGTCACTTCCGGCCTATTAAGGATATTCCAGACACGCGAAAAGAGTTCGGGATCATCCACCCCTCTTGAGCGCGCTATCTTTCCAAACGATTCAACAAGGCCATCCAATATCTTACAGATGTTATCCGGAGTGACCCCCTGTTCCCGGAGGATCACTCCGGCAGAAATCAACGCATGCGTGGAAGACGCGCCGGTCGCATCACAGATATCGACCAGTTCAGCCAGAACACCCTTGTAATTATCCGAATTCACCTCTTGTCGCACCATAATGCTCCTGAGAGCACCGAATAATTGCGGATCTTCCGCGCCCCTTGCCTGCCGGATCTCCTTGAAAGGTTCGACCAGACTATCTAATACATCCTTGATGTTGACAGGTTTAGGAGAAACCCTTAATTTGTCAACGATCTCGCCGGCGGCATCAATAGCGCCCGTGGAAGCCCTGCCCGTAACCTGCGAAATGCGAACCAAGGATGCCAAAACGCCTTTGATATCAGCGCCCGTGACATCATCCATATTGACGATATCCCTCACCACAGAAAACAACATCAGGTCGCCGGTCCTTCCGGCCCGGGCGATATCGATGAGCTTAGCCGAAACATCCGCAAGTTCCTCCACAATATTGTCCGGGGTGACTTCAAGTTTCTTAAGGGCGTCCTTTGTAACCATAATCGCGCTTGACGCCCCGCCGGCAGCCTTCCCCACGGACAGGGATAACCTGTCAAGATAATACTCCACGCTGCGTCTTTTTGAACTGTCCAAAAGCCCTGTATTCGAAGTGATAAAAGATGCCGCATTTTGATAAGTTTTCCTGACTTTCGGGGCCAATGTCTCCAGATAATACCCTATTAACTGATCGACGAACAAAAGACCCTCGAGTACGGGTTCAAGGACCGCTATAACATTGTCCATATCGATCCCTTCCTCGACCAAAAGCCTTTGCATCAAGGATACTTCAAAATACATATTTGCTTCATCGACCTCGCCGCCCGCTTCATGCCTCAGTTCATGCGCTATGCCGACAACGAACAACACACGGGCTATCCTGGGATTGTCCCTGGCTATTTCGAGTAAAGTGCTGTTTATTCCAACAAAATCGTTCTCGGCGCAGTCTTCGAAGAGATATTTGGACCGGTCTTTTCCGATGAGGGAGACAAGGATATTTTTGTTTTTCACGCGGGTGAGGTCGATGCTTGAATCATCTTCCGCCCACTTCTCCAGGGCCGAGAAAGCTTTGTGGATAAGTGCCCCCGTTTTCCCCTCCGAGTTACATTCTCCTGGGTAAAGAGCTTTGGCAAGCCTACCCAGATCATCCTTCGTCATATCGAAAAGGTCCATCTCTTCCTTGTCTTCAGGCCCCCTCACGCCGGGGACCTTTTCACGGGCTTCCGCCTTGTCTTTCTTCATATCCTCAGCGTCCTGTGGGGTAAAATCAGCCTTTGCGCCTTTAAGCCTGAGTGCCTTGAAATGACTGGTGTCCTGATCGGTATCGTCCGGAAAGAGTTCCTTTTGTCGTCCGATGCGGCGTCCGGATTGTTCTTCAACAACCGGTCTCACCGGGGCTGAACGCGCCGGGCGTGACACCCTTCTTTGCGCTGTCCTGGTAATATGTGCCCTCTTACGAGGCAGCCCCGCGCTCTCCATTAACTCATTGATCCGGCCCGCGCAAAACAAAAATTGGGGATTTTGCTCCTCCCGGGCTGCATGGGAAGCTTGCGTGCCCGATAAAATACATTTTTTGAACCCCAGGCCCTCAAAATACCCCATCACTTCTACGATTTTATCCTCTGTTATGCTATCTACTCGGCTCCCCGAAGCCTCCAGCATCAACACCGGATCATCGTCCCTCCTGTTCATAGGCAGCCTGTCATAGGCTGCTTCGACCTGTTTCGCGATCAGGACCCTTCTCAAGCCTTTCCCTCTATGTTCCCTTGTTATTTCCATAAGGTGGTGCGAGAAAGCTCCGCCAGGCAAAGAAGGTATTTTGCGGGCTATTGACAGTCCTAAAAGTTCACCTTTTTCAGATTCCAGTTTTACGAGAATCCCTTCTTTAGTAACATGGTCCCATCTGATTTTTTTAAAATCACGCGCTTCTTCACCGCGCGCGAACCACCGCCTGAGCGTCTTCTCAACTTCCCTTGTCGGCACCTCACTGGCGTAATAATATCCCACACCTTTGGTAAATAAAGGACCATGCCTCTGCCCGAACATGGCCGCACCGGCCGCGAGTGTTGGCACAGGTGCTTTCGGCGGTTTTGCCGGTTCCCTTTCATCCGGTCTTTTGGCGGTTTTGGTTTCCTTCTCTTTCCTGAGCGAGGCAAGATCGATATTCACTATTCCTTTTTCTTTTATTTCTTCGAATTCCTTGGGTAAATTTTTCTTATCATCCTCAGAAGCGGGGTGATCATCCATCCAAACCTCGCCCAGGGTAATAGCCCTCGGGTTTTTTGTAAGCGTCCAGGTAAGCTCTTTTTTATAAAACCACAGATTGAGCCTGCCCAGGTATGCGTTAGCATATATCACACCTTTGTCATCCCGAAGCACATAATTGAGAGGCAGATGCTGCTCTCCGACCACCGGCACCTTTAACACCTTGCGTATTTTTCCGAATCTCGTCCCGTCCTTGTCCTTAGCCACCAGGTACTCTTTTTCGCTCACAGCATACATACCCCTGTATCCTTTCATACTGTCAGGATCCTTCTCATCATGGTATTTCCCGATCATAAGGCTGAAACACTCCGGGATCAAAAATTTTTCTTTTTTCCCTTTCTTGGTCACGACCGTATGAGGCCACTTCTTCCTTCTCCCCGGAAAAGTGCACCTGACGATCATCTGCGCCCTGTTATTTTTACGGTCAGGGATAAAAACGATCTTATCGACGTGCTGCCACGGTATTATCTCCATTCCCTCCGCGCCTACCAGGACCGCCAATACAGACTTTGTCAATATTACAGGCTCTCCCCTCATCAAGCTAATAGCCGCGCAGTGCTGGAAAAAGTCCAAAAGTGCCACGATCTTTGTCTTATCCCCTATCTCGTTGTAGAGGTTCACCGAGCGGTATTTGTAAGCCATCGCGAGTATGTTTTTTTCCGAAAGCGTCGGGACAAGCTGTTCCTGAGACGGCCCGGCGGCTTCTACCGGCGGCATAGGCCTTATTTTGTTTGCCAGACCAGCACCCAGGACCGTGCCAGCTAATAAAAAAAGAAAACTTCTTCTTGGCATACCGCTGGAACCACGTTTCTTGCCACCATCGCCCGGCTGTTCCGGAGAATATGGTATTTCGTCCGACAGATCATCTTCCCTGACCACCCACCGGCATAAGGCATCGCTGATCAAGTAAACCAAAGACATGAAGATCATGCATTCTATCAGGAACAGCTGCAGGTTGAGCGGGCGGCCCAGCAGGACCTCGATCTCCTTATCCGTTATTTCCATTTCTTCCGGAACAGGAGCAGCTATCTCCTCACCCGTCGAGAGCAAAGAGCTCAAATGCTCCGACAATAAATACAACGCTGTTTTCTGGCCGTAGTTACTTTCAAAATATTTATCATGTTTTTTCATTTTTTCGGCCAGCTGGCACGCCCCCTTCAGCGCCTCGTTCAAGGCTTTCAGATTTCTCCCCTTTAACCCCGTATGATAAGTGACTCCCCACCTTTCTGATACCCAGTTCTTGAGACCTTTATATTTTTCGAAATTCTTTTCGATACTTTGCAGCAGTCCCTCCATTCTTTTTATCTTATTACGCTTGCCCGCGCCTTTCTTTTTTAGCTTTTCCAGCTTTTCCTTTTGCGCTTTTATGGAAGATTCCACTCTCTTTTGTGTCTCGGACAGTTCTGCCGCGAGATGTCCCCGGTCGGCATAATAGAGAATGGCAAAAGCCATATTTAATCTTAGTGTTTCATCTATTTTCTTGGGATCTTTTGTGCCGTTAAAGCCCACTCTTTTACGCCACTCATCCTTGTCAAACTCACATGGATCAGCCCATTCCTCCGGACCGAAAAGCCGGGAAAATATCTGATACCTGGTTTCGTACTTATTCCACAACTCGTTCAGCGTGTCCTTTAGCACCTGGCTGATACCTGAAGCGGAGCTGTGCCTGTTCTTCTCAAACTGCAGAAGCCCGGATTCCTGGAGTATGGTAAACAGGCACAGGCCGAACAGGCTGACTTTTTCATCGGCTGTCACTTCGGAGCTGGGCTTCCCGTAAACTGAAGCAAGGATATCTTCCTCCTCCATACTTTCATGCAGCCACCTGAAGGCATCCGCCATCATCCTGAGACGTTTTTCATCAACAAGACCGCTCCTATGGACCCGTCTCACGAACTCTTCCTGCGCTTTTCTCTCGGCTTCTTCCTGCTGTTCAGGTGTCATCGGTTCAGGTGGCTCTGTTCGCTCCCGCCTAACTCGATCTGTCTGCTCCTGGGTGGGCGGAGTCCAATCGAGAGGTTCAAGAGTCTCCGGCGAAAATACATACAGAGGTGCTACCACGAACAAAATATTCATCCATATGCTTAGAACAAGTTTCGGTGCGAAATACCGTTTTTTCCCGTCCGTAATGAACTTTGTGAAAAATATCGCGGCTGCCAGCCCCGCTATAGCGCCAATATAGGGCGGGAGGAAAAACACCGGGGCGATCAACGTGCCCAAAAATATTGACACCGGTTTCACCGAATAAGCGGTTATTTCACCATACCCCCTAAGGTGCACCAGTTCATGCGCGCCAAAAAGATACCACTGCAGGGGTTTCGGGTACCTGGAAACGGCTTTTTTGTTGACGAATAATACTTTTTCGCCGTCATCCGTTTCCCGCACTTCCACGTATTCCACGTCCTCTGTGTATTCAACCCGGTACTCGGACCTGTCATTATCAAAAATGTCTATCAAACGGTTTTCGTCCGTCTTCTCGGCCAACATCCTGATGCCAAGGATCCGGCTGAAACGCCTTATGAAGGGGAACCGCGAGCCGGGGAGACGCATAAAAAAGAGGTCCAGCAGACCCGCAAGCGACGCCATGCCCAGGCCTATCAGACAAACATCCGGACAGGCGATGAAATAATACACCGCGATAAAAACTCCCATCACGAACATGTTAGCCAGCAACTTGCCGAGCGTGGTGATCTTTCGCGGGTTTTTTTTCTCTTCCGGGACGGGATAATGATCGGGTTTTGCAGGTTTGGTGGCGATGGCTTCCAGAAAAACGAATTCCTGGCGGTCCAGGCCTTTTGTTGCGTCGCTTGTCAGCGACAATTTTTCCGAAACCTCGGAACATTCATCCAGAAGCAAATCCACACTATCAAGCGTAAGATAGCGTTCGACGCGTTCTTCATCAAAGAATTGTCTCTCGTGTCTCTTGTCTTTTTCCAGGGATTCGCAATAAGCTGTGAGCCAGGTGTCAGGGGCCTCTTTTTCCCCTTCCGCGATGGTCTGCAAATACTGCCAATCTTTTTTGCTCCTGACCATAAAACACAAACGTCCTCCCGGGACAAGCACCCTCGATATTTGTTCAAAGATCCGCTCCAGTTCCTCTCTTTGAAAATAATGCAAACTAAGCCGTGCATAAACCACATCGAATTCACCATCTTTAGAACCCCTCAAAACATCCCTCATGTCATCCCATTTAGCCGTGATGTTCGGGCGTTCTTTTATGTCCCGGCGCTTTTTCTCTACAGCAGTAACCCGGCAGCCTTTGTCGGCAAAGAACATCTCATCCTGAAAATTTCCGGCGCCCAGACTTAAGACCTTCGCACCCGAAGCGATGCCTACCTCATTTACGATCTTTTTCGCAAAATCACTTGGGTCCGGTACACGCCCTGGTTCTCCTTCGCCCTTATCTACCGCCAGCAGGGACTTTGCCGGGCGTACGCGCCTCTTCGGCGTAAAGTGCCGCAATGGAATGCGGTCGGACTCACCGCGGGGAGCATTTTCCCCATAAATCTGATAATGGTGGCGTCTGGAAGCAAAATAATCCACAACCCTTCTCTGTATCAGCATCGCCGCGACGGGATTCACAATCGACTGGTTAATGCCTGTCACCCGGTCTATATCATCAAGTATTTCGCCCCTTCCCCCGGGAACCGCGGCAAGACTGCCGTCCTCTTGCTCTTCCAGTTCGCTGTATACATCATGATGATTGGGTAGCAGCTGGAGGGCGATCGCCAGAAGAAAATTGAAGGTCCACAGGTATCCATATTTTTTTCTCAGGTGATCGTCGCCGCCGGTTTTTGCTTCCTGGAGGTCTTTAAGCAAAGCGGCCGTTTTGGGGAACTTGATCATATCCGCATCTTCTCCGGTTACGTCTCTCTCGAACCTGACAAGTTCTTTTGCATAAGAAGTGTCCTCTGTGCCGACGAGCCTCGATACGATCATCCTCTGCGTGTCCTCGATCGTATACCCATATAATTCCGATACGGTGTGATGAACATTCTCACTGATCGTTCCGTATAAACCGGTATCTATCATCAGGAATTTTTGCCCGCTTTCAATCGCGTCTCTCGTTATGCCAAAGGATTCAATGAACCCTTGTTTGACGTCCAAAGGATAATCTTGAAATTTTTCCCAGAACGCCTCGCTTCCAGGGAACAGACTTACATCGTTCTTTCTAGGGGTCCAGGCAAACAAGGCCTTGAACGCGTCATAAAATACTTCCGCGTCCCGCCCTAATACCAGGATCTTGTGTTGCGGGTATTCCTGTAATATGTGTTCGACAATTTGCCGCACATAAAACAAAATATTATCCAATTCCGTACCATAAGTGATGGATCCTTTGATCTTCTCTATATATTCTTCATCCAGGTCAAAAGCTGATTTGGCCCCCCTTTTTATCTCTTCTTCTGTGTATTTCAACACTTCCAAAGGTTCCGGTCTTCTTTTCCAGTTTTCCAAAAGACCTCTTATTTCTTCGGTTTTTTTATCATTTAATACGGATTTTCCTTTTTTCACGATCTTCCCGTCAGCTGGAATTCTATCTATCCTGACAAGATCTTCCCCTTCTTTGCCGATCCCGAACTCAATATCGGCGATATTCTTGCACGCCGAGGTAATCTTGAACCTTGGCCCGTCTTCTTCCCTTCCCAAAAATCCGACTTCAATCTCTATCCCGCCATCCCCTTTCTTTATTCCCGGCAATACGGTCAATATCCTCCTTTTCTCTATATCCGGGTTGTAATTATGCGGCTTATTTTTGTCATACCAATCCTCCATTGTCCTTTCCATTTTTTCACGAATCAGGGCATACCACTCATCCATGGTTATATTGATATCCTGGTAAGTCTCCTCGTATCTCAAGGCCGTGGCGAGTATTAGGGCCGTCTCCATCCTGAGCTGGGTCTCATGTTCGTTTCCGATCTCGCTCAAAATAGGGTTAAAGATCGATTGGACTTGTAATTCGTCGCCGTTTAGGGAGATTTTTGAATCAGGATACGCCCAAGCGATCGTATTGACGGTGAACAGGCACACTACTACCATAGCTATGATCTTTATCCAGTATTTGTGCCTTGTTTTTATTGTTTCCATTGTCTTTGCTCTTTTTGTGTATATAAAAAAACCAGACCGCCTATTCTTTAGGCAGTCTGGCCGTCTAAAAATACACTTTTACACTAGACCCCACGACTTTGCGCCCCTGCGTCACCGCAGGTTTGCCTTTTTCTAGTGATAACTATAATAAGTATAACATCCTTTTGTTGTTAGTTCAAGAAAAAGCTGGATAGCTATTTTTTTCTTAACACGATATTAAAAGTTTTTATTTAGTGGGGTTTATTAACACGCTAATTCCTTTTAGTATATAAACATATAGAACTAAAAAATACCTATGAAGGAGGGGAGACATTAAAGAGGAACGAGCGGCCAACCCTGAGCTCCCCAAATCCTAGATACAACTTTAGGGGGATATTATTTCAAAGAAGACCCTCAAACAAAGCGGCGACCCCTCGAACTCGGCCCTCTCGTCCTCGTTCTTAGGATAAATTCGACCTTTCAACTTACGTTCGCTGTATTTAGCCCCGTAAGTTGTGGTCTCATTTATGGGATCTTACATCCGCCTATTATCGGAATGGCCGAAAGGCCATCAACTTTAGGGGGGTATTGTTCCAAAGAAGAGGGGGGACTATAATTCCCCCCTCTTCTTTGATCTATAAGTATTCAGAAAATAACACTGATGTGAAGGGGGTGACAGCGAACGTGATGCTGTTTTCATGCCGAGAAGTGAGCGTCAAGAGGGGGAAACGCCAGTTTCCCCCTATGAAGCTTCAAAATTTAGGGCTCATAATAAAAAGCTCATATTTGTAAAATATGAGCCCTAAATTTTGGAGCGAGCGATGGGAATCGAACCCACGTAGGTGGCTTGGAAGGCCACTGCACTACCACTGTGCTACGCTCGCCCCGTTCAGTTTACGGTTTAACAAATAATATATACCTTTTGTGACAAAGTCAATCATAAACACGTGATGATCTGTCAGAACTTCCTACATCTTTTCCCGGACTTCGCCGCTTTCGGTCATGTAATCTTCACTGTCCATGTCCTCTTCTATCCCCCCGCTGTCCTCCATGTATTCCCCACCGCCAAGGCCCTCTTCGATCTCGCCGCTACTTGTCATGTATTCTTCGTCATCCGAAGGCTGTCCGGCTTCTTCATAAGCGGGAATATTGTCCTCCCGTTCGATCTCTTCGCCGATGTCCCGCGCAAAGGACGGGCGGCATGATATGCAGACAAATAGACTTATCATGAAAGCATAGAGCAGCTTTTTCATTTCTCCCCTTTTTTATGCTATTTTGCGGTTGGCAAAAATATTCTTATTGATCGTTGCTACCACCTTTTCGCATGCCTCTGACAGGTTCCGGCTGTTGCCCATGACAAGCCAGTGCCCAATACTGCCGTCGGCTGCCCTGACTACGACCGATATCGGGACTATAGTCGATGCCCCGCCCCCTTCCCATTTCACCTGGGAAGAGACTATTGATATGGTATATTCCGGTTTCTCGTCGGTGATCGCCACGTTGCCGAGTTTTTGCAGCTCACGGATGATGTTGTTCTCGATCTCACTGCCAAAATCTCCTGACACCTTGACGGATACATGTATCCTCTGATCAGCGAAGGCCTGTGTACCCAGCATGCCGACAGCCAGCGCCATAAAAATCACCAATATCCATTTCCTCATCTTCCACCTCCCGGTATCTATTTCAATGCCTTAAGACCCACATGATGCCCCTGACAATACCGTATATGCCCAGCCAGGCGACAAGATGAAGAGCTAATAGCTCCGGGAAGAACCTTGTTTGCACCTTACCGGCGACGTGCGTCACGCTCGTCGAGCTGTGCAGGCTTATCATGACAATAATGACGAAATACACCGCGAAATAAACGATCTCGCGTGTTATTATCTTTTTCCTTTTCTTCTTATCTTCCCTCGTGACCATGTTCCTTTTTTCCTTTCTATAGGAAAAACCTTTAACAGCGGATAGTTTAACGATGCCCGGGGGCTGGACAGATCCTGGATCCTATTCGCGCGGCAGAACGACCGTAAAAGCGTTCCCTCTGCCTTCCCTGTACTCGGCCCAGATATGGCCGTCATGAAGCTCCACTATGTCCTTGGTGATGGCAAGACCGAGACCGGTGCCCTCTTTTATCTGGTTAAGTCTTTCGAACTTGTCAAAGATCTTCGCCAGTTTCTCCTCAGGGATGGACTCGCCGGTACTCTGAACATCTATTTTCACATAACCGTCCGTAGGGCACACTGATACCGTGATGGTCCCTTCTTCATCGGTATATTTTATGGCGTTACTCACCAGGTTATTGATCACGCGGGTGACCTTATCTTCATCGACCAACGCGGTGATACTCTCACCCGCGAACTCTTTGTTGATGGTGATGTTCTTTTCGCTCCTCATCACCTCGAGTTCATTTATCTGCCTTTCGGCTATTTCGGCGATATCGCACATCTTCTTCTCAAGCGCTACCATGCCGGCTTCTATTTTGTAATGTACCAGCAGGTTATCCACGAGGGTTCGCATCCGTTTTATGACGTCCAGGCAGAATTCTATTTTTGATCTCTGTCTCTCGTTGACCTGGCCCAGCACCCCGTCCGTGACCAGCTGCAGATTGCCGGATATCACGAAAAGCGGGTTCTTCATCTCATGCGAAGCGGTAGCAACGAACGTTGACTTCAGCTCATCACTCCTTTTCGCCTGGGCGGCGTAAAAGACGACCTTACGAAAAAGTTCCCGTATTATACCGTAACCCACGAAGAGCCCGCACAGGGAAATAACGATCGATATGAACATTATAAGCCCTATATCCCCGACGAGGATATCAAGTGTAAATAGACGTGTCACAAGAAGATAGAAAAACACAAGAAAAGGGATGATGGTCATCAGGGCGAAAGCGATGTTGAACTTCCGGTAGGGGTTTTCCTCCAACTCCTGCTGGACCAATCGCCACTCTTCCCTCTTTTTCTTCTTCCCGGAGAGGGACGGCATGGTGTCCTTTCTGTCAAAACAGGTTCTGTATATCCAGGTGCTTTATTACTGCTTGACTTGCGCGGCTTCCAGCTCTTCTTTTTCCTTCAAAAGCTTCTGGTATTTCGCGGCAAGCTCCTTATTTTTATCCGTGAGGTCCTTTACCTGTCCCTGCAGTTCGGTTATCTGTCCCTTGAGAGAGACGTTCTCCTCCTGCACCTTCTTGGCCTGTTCGTTGAACCCCGCCATCTCTTTCTGGACCTTGGAGTATTTATCCTGGAGCTTTTCATGCTCGCTCTTGGAAACCCCACAGCCCGTCAAGACGACCATCAGTGAGACCACCAGCACCACGCAGGTCACAGTCTTCATCATACCTCTCATTTTCTTCCTCCTTCTTTTATCCCTTTAAATTCTTATCTCCTATAGATAAAGTGCGCCCCTTTCTCGCACATGTTAACATAAAAGTCAAAAACGGGTTCATAAGTATACCGCGGGAAAGAACCGAAAAAGTCGCCGGGTTCCATGCCTCCCAGCACCACCAGTTTCGTGAAATTGTAAACGAATATGACAGAGGCGGGCAATAAAGTGAACAGGAACGCCACCCACAGCAAAAACACGATGACCCGTACGGTCTCCTCCCTTTCCTTCTTTTTCTGGCCTTCGGGTCTTTTGTGGTACACAAGAAATATGGCCACATACAACGGGAGTATACTGAAAAGCAGGACCGCACCCGCCATGCCGATCAGCACTTGAGACGGCGTGGAATATGTCCGGAACCCGGTCACAAAAAGCAAAATGCCCGCCGCAAATATCACAAGTGCGATGAGCGTTTCGCCAACGGTGATGCTTTTCCGTTCATTCGGGCGTGTGCCTGGATCGTTCATAGAAGGGCTTTCCACGGGTGAAGATCACTCTTTCCTTTCGCTGAGATACTCGATCTTCCATCTCAAGACGAGCCTTTCGTCCATCATGTTGTCAAGCTGTCTTTTTTCCTGCTCGTTCAATCCGGGACCTTTTTCTTTGTCCCTTTTAGCCATAAGCGCCTCGATCCTGTCGGTCAGATTCCTTTCCTGCCTGCCCTGGTGCGCAAGATCGTTCAGTTTTTTGTCATAGTTACGCACCACGTACATTCCCCATATCCAGGCCACGAATATGCCTAAAAGACCGATCGCCCATCCCATATTCTATCCCTTCGTTAAATCAGTATATACAATTATACATTGATGCGCTAAAAGGGTCAAACGAACCAAAGGCTCCCTGTTGTGTCATTTACCTTTCATTTCGGCCATCGTTTCCTGAAGGGCGTTTATCCCGGAAAGAACCAAACGGACCATCAGATACACTATGTACGGGAAGAACAATATCAGGGCATTATCTAAAAAAGCCTTCCAGTAGACCGTTGCGGAAAAACCGGCGCCAGACGCCGTATTGAAAAGCAGTATGTCTATCGGCGTGTAGAACCTTTTGCTGCTTACATACAAGAACATCATCAGGCACGGATACCATCCCAGAACGAGTACCGCGAACATGAAAAGATCAAAAGCGCTCTGTTTCTTGATCTCTTGTATATCCACCATTATCCCCCTTCTGTTTGACGGGGAACTCCCCTCTCTATCTTTTTGATCTGTATCGGGATATACCACGAACTAAAAAGGAATTTCTTCTCTACAGGTATCGCCTCGACCTTTACCCTGAGATTCTCTACCTGAAACCCCGGCGAAAGGTTCTCGGGCCTATAGATATTGCCGTCATCCCCGTTGATCCCGTAGAACCCGCCCGAGCGCATATAACGCTGGATCTGGCCGGTTATCACTATCGTGTTGTCCTCCTGAGCGGATGAAAAAACGACGCTCCCCGATAAGAACAGGACCACACATATCAAAATAATGAGTTTTTTCATTGCCCGCCTATATAACCTCGTTATAGATAAATACTATATATGATGATCTATCATTTGTAAAGATTTAGGGGGTAAATAATACAAGAGCGTGGTCAAACCAAGAAAACACCTATGAAGAACCGAATTAACAAAAAGCCCGGCTGTAATATTAGCCGGGCTTTTTAATTCACTGGTGGGGATGGAAGGACAACCAGCCCCGAGCCAAGCGAGGGGCGCAGGAGCCCTGAGCTCCCCAAAGATATTTCTGAGGAGAGATAAGGGAAAATATATTTTCCCTCAGCGCGACGAAAAAATATCTATGTATCCGCTGAAAGCGGATACATACCATCAAAAAAGCCTGCCAGGACACTGCCTTGACAGGCTTTTTTGATGGTGGGGAGGGAAGGATTCGAACCTTCGAAGGCATAAGCCAACAGATTTACAGTCTGCTGCGTTTGGCCGCTTCGCTACCTCCCCAAAACTCTTGCGTATTTTAAAAGATTCTACGGGTTTTGTAAAGAACGAAAACGGTTGAAATTCGAAAGTCGAAATTCGACCGCATAAAATAAAGCATGGAACCGGCGGAGGGATTTGGCGCCTCCGTCACGCAATCGTTTCAGCAGCTGCGTCCAACGGACTTGCTGTTGAAACTGCGCTCCTCCGGTCGGCCACCCGCCTCTTCGTTTGTTGTCGCCGCTCCTATTCGTCGCGGCTCCCTTCAAATCCCTATACTAAGAGCCGTCGGAAACAAACCAGAGAGCCGGCGGAGGGATTTGAACCCCCGACCAGAGGTTTACAAAACCCCTGCTCTACCCCTGAGCTACGCCGGCTCGAAACTTATGTTTTCCCGGACTATGCCACCCCGTTCTCAAAGACCCAAACAAAACCCCTGCTCTAAATGAGACCACAATTTATGGAGCAAAGTGAACATAAATTGTTCGGTCGAATTTATGCCACACCTCAGAGCCGTCACCATTGTAAGTGGCGAAATGAGACCACAATTTATAGAGCAAAGTGAACATAAATTGTTCGGTCGAATTTATGCCACACCTCAGAGCCGTCACCATTGTAAGTGGCGAAATGAGACCACAATTTATAGAGCAAAGCGAATATAAATTGTTCGGTCGAATTTATGCCGCACCAAACCCGTCATCAGCGCAAGCGGCGAAATGAGACCACAATTTATAGAGCAAAGCGAATATAAATTGTTCGGTCGAATTTATGCCGCACCAAACCCGTCATCAGCGCAAGCGGCGAAATGAGACCACAATTTATGGAGCAAAGCGAACATAAATTGTTCGGTCGAATTTATGCCGGTGCTTTTGCTGCAAAGCAAAAGTGCCGGCGACCCCTGAGCTACGCCGGCTCGAAACTTCTGTCACGGTAATGGGACAAGTATATCACAAAAGGATTATTATGCAACACCTTAGGCGGAGCTCACCCGGAGCATCAGGTGAGGATTTTCTCTATCTTATCGAACAATTGCTCCTTTTTTATGGGCTTTCTCAGGAACTCTATCCTGTTCTCCTTTTTCATGTATTCCAGGTCATCCGGGTGCAGGACGCTGACCACTATGACCGGTATTTTCTGCAGCCTGGTGTCCTGCTTCACACAGGCATAAAAGATGTCACCGGCCATGGGCTCCATTATTATGTCCAGGATGATCAGGTCGTATTCTTTGGCCTCAAGCCGCTTAAACGCGACCCTGGCGTCATCCTGGATCTCTATCAGGTATTGTCCCTCCCCTCTGAACATATCTTCATAGATCCTGCCCATATCCTTGTTGTCCTCTACTATAAGGACCTGTTTCCTGTCACTTTGCGCGCTCATTTCTCCCCCCCTTTAAAGGTATTTTCACCGTGACTTTCGTTCCTTTTCCTTCTCCCTCCGAGAAGACATCGATGGTCCCGTTATGCCTTAAGACCGCATCCCGGCATATTGTAAGACCCAGGCCCGTGCCGGTAAGATCGGGACGTTTTCTGAAGAACTTATCGAACACCTTCCCGATATCCTCCTTATTTATCCCGGAGCCGGTATCCTCCACGCTTATTTCGGCCATTCCTTTTTCCGCCCTGGCTCTCAGGGATATGGTCCCTTTTTCCGTGAATTTCAGGGCATTATCAATAAGGTTGTTCAGCAGGTTTATCATATCGCTTTCATCCGCGACGATCAAGTCGGCCCCTTCGGCGATATCTTTCCTGAACTCCAGGCCCTTCTTTTTCATTTTGTGCTCAAAATCCTGCTCTACCCTGTCAACCATTGTTTTCAGGGACAACGGTCTCTTTTCCGTTATCGTGCCCCCTTCCATGGAGGATACTCGTAATACCTTATCCACGCTGTCTCTCAGGCCTTCCAGGTTCCTGTGGATCATTTCCTCGGTCGTTTTGACGCTTTCCATGTCACCGCGGTCCATATTGCGCTCCAGCATGTCCAGGGCCATTTCCGTCATAGCGATAGGATTTTTAAGGGCATGGGAAGTATCACGGACCAGGTTATCCTTCATATGGTCTATTTTCTTGCGCTCGGAAATATCGCGCCAAACGGACCTGCTGTACAGGATATCGCCGTTCTCGCCGCGGACAGAGGAAACATTTAAACTGACGTCTATCTTCGTGCCGTCCTTTTTTATTATTTGAAACTCTCTATTTTTCAACTCGCCCGTAACGACAAATTCATTAAAGGCTTTCTTCACTTCGTCAACGCAGTCAGGATGATACATATCGAAAACAGGTTTGCCGATAAGCTCATCCTTGGTATAGCCGGTTGCCCTCGCCAGTGTCTGGTTGCAATTGAGGATCCTGGCCGTCTTCGCGTCCACGGAAACGAACATATCGGGTGCGTTATCGTAAAGATCCTGATATTTTGCCTCCGACATTCTCAGCGCCTCCTCCGCCTTTTTGCGTTCGGTGATATCCCTGAATATCCCCTGTATGTATCTTTTGCCTCTGACCTCGACTATGCCGGCATTTATAGACACTGGAATGCGCCGTCCTTTACCGTTCACCACCTCCAGGTCCTGAGAAAAACCGCCGCCTTTTAGACTGTGCTCCTCAAAGATCTCCCTGTAACGCTCCTTCTCCTCAGGCGGATGCAGCTCGAAGTGACGCATCTTGCAAATCTCCTCAAGAGACCGGCCTATAAGTTCCTCAGCCCTTTTATTGGCATCGACGAGCATGCCGGTCTCGGTATCCGCTATAAATATCGCGTCACTGGCCCCCTCCATTAGGGTCCGGTAACGCTCTTCAGACTCCTTCAGATCCTCCTCCGCCTTTTTGCTTTCGGTGATGTCTTCAGCTATGATCCCGAGACCGTCACCTACTTTGAAAACCTTTACAAAAAGTCGTGTGCTGCCAAATCGGGAAGGAGAAACAACTTCTTCTGTAGAAAACGAATTTCCTGTTTTTAAAACTTCCAAATACTTCTTATGCCTGTCCGTCCCCTTAAACTCAGGTGCAATCTCTAAAAAACTGCTTCCGATTATATTCTCTTTAGTTAAACCAGGCTTAGCCGCCCAGGCATCCAATAACGCCTTATTAACTTCAATGATATTAAGTTTTGAATCCAGCAGAAGAAACATTTCGGTCGTCGCATCCATGAAGTTTCTCAGTCTTTCCTCACTCTTCTGTAAGGCCGGTCCTTTACGCTCATCGGATTGAACATTTCCAGTTTTGCAGCCAGAACCGCACCGCACTCTTTAGACAACTTCTTAAGATAGACTATCGGGGTTCCTCCGATTAA
>Ga0180432_10004291_pt1 | contig 19678 bp, 15 predicted proteins | sample SS_ome_10_FD_132414 | JGI IMG/M metagenome (GOLD analysis project Ga0180432, IMG submission 132414) | Hypersaline lake sediment archaeal communities from the Salton Sea, California, USA - SS_1_MS_2 metaG | ecosystem: Environmental > Aquatic > Non-marine Saline and Alkaline > Hypersaline >...
AAGCTTCTTTACATGATGAAAACAAAACAGCCGGGTCAGGAAATTATACATAAATCCTGTTGGCCCTCCAAGCTGGTATGGCGTACCCAGAACTAAAGCTTCTGATTCCAACACCAATTTAAGATATGGAAGAAGCTCATCTGTCCTGCCACAAATATTTGTTTTGGCACAAAGATGGCAACAACCCTGACATGGCTTAAAATCCAGTTTGGATAGATTAATAAAAACAGTATCCCTGCCGCTTTTTTTAAGAACCGCTTCTACAAGCCTGTCAGTATTGCCCTTTATAAAAGGACTGCCGCTTATTCCCAGTATTGCCATAATAGGAACTCCCTAAAATCTAAAAAAGGGTTTTTTGTTTTGGATTCTATTAGATTTATTATTTAAAATCAGCCAGGAAACCTTCAAGTTTCTTTTTATTCTCTGGAATCAGCCCGCATATGGGCAGACGGAAAACTTCCCTTACATATCCCTTTATGGCCAGGGCAGTCTTTATCGGAATAGGGTTCTGCTCTATATTCATCATCCTGAATAATGGCTGCAGCTTATAATTTAGTTCTTTCATCTTCTCCCAGTTGCCATTCAGGCCGGAATGTACAAAATCCCTCATAAGTCCCGGGAAAAGATTACTGCTTACACTGATAAGTCCCATCCCCCCTGCCGCAGTAAGGGGCAGGGTTATAGCATCATCGCCTGAAAGCACCGAAAAATCGCTGGGAGCTCTCTCGATCACTGACATCATCTGCATTATGCTTCCCGAAGCTTCCTTTACACCCACGATATTTGGATGCTCTGCCATCCTTATCATGGTATCAGTCTCAATATTCTTGCCAGTCCTGGGAGGTATATTATATACAATATGGGGAAGGTCTACTGCATCAGCGATCTCAATATAATGCCTGTAAATACCCTCCTGGGTAGGCTTATTATAGTATGGTGCAACCTGCAGGGTCCCATCAGCACCGGCATCCTTTGCTGCAGCAGCCAGCTCAATAGCTTCTTTTGTATTATTGGAGCCTGCTCCCGCTATTACCAGGGTCCTTTTATTGACAGTCCCGCAGGCCCTCTGAATGACTTTTATATGCTCTTCTATGGAAAGAGTGGGGCTTTCCCCGGTGGTTCCCACAGGCACTATGCCATCGATCCCATTCTCGACCTGGAATTCGATCAGCCTGTCAAAGCTTTCCAGGTCCAGGCTTCCATCATCTGCAAACGGGGTTACAATAGCTGTATAGACTCCTCTAAACATAATACATCCTTCATTTTTTATTTTATATTATCATTTTTATATGTAACTAAAAAGTATTTAGGATACCGTCTTCAAACTAGTCCCTGTCAATTTGAAAGTATATTTACCAGGTCATACAGGCTTGAGTCTATCTCCTTCCTGGTATCAAAAACTGCTTCAAATCCCTGGGTTATTATCTTCATTGCCCTTATGCCTACCATACAGTCACTTTCACCTTCAATTAGAAGGTCCACAGCCTTTCTTCCGAATTCAGCTGCCAGGATCCTGTCCATGGCTGAGGGTGATCCTCCCCTCTGTATATGGCCCAGCACCGATACCCTTACTTCCCTCCCTACCAGTAGCTTTATGGAGGAGGCTACCTCACTGGCTTTGGCGGCTCCTTCGGCTACGATTATAAGGGTATGCCTCTTATCTTTCCTGTTTTCCTTTATATCATTTGCAATACCAACGATGTCCACTTCCCTTTCAGGTATAAGGACAAAGTCTGCACCGCAGGCAAGCCCTGTATTTATGGCTATCAGGCCGGAAGCCCTGCCCATTACCTCTATGACGAAAATACGGTCATGGGAATATGCAGTATCCCTTATCTTTGAGATGAGGTCGATTATCACATTGAGGGTGGTATCAAAGCCTATGCTGTAATCAGTGCCCGGTATATCATTATCTATGGTAGCCGGTATGCCCACAACCTGGATTCCCTGATCGTGCAGCTCATGGGCTCCCCGGAAAGAGCCGTCGCCCCCGATAACGATGAAACCATCGATATGGTTCTTCTTAAGGTTCTCTATGGCTTCCTCCTGCCCTGCCCTGCATCTGAACCTCTCGGAACGCGCTGAATAAAGGAATGTTCCCCCGCGATCTATTATCCCGCCTACCGATGAAAGGTCAAGAGGGGTGAAATTATTCTCAATAAGCCCCTTATAGCCTTCATAGAAGCCATATATCTCAAGTCCCTTGCTTATGGCATACCTGGTAACTGCCCTTACAGCAGCATTCATGCCGCTGGCGTCTCCGCCGCTGGTTATAACAGCGATCCTTCTCTTCTTTCCCAAGATCATTACCTCCTATTTCCTTCTGGATCTTAGTTCTTTGAATATATCTGCAGGCTCTACACCTTCTTCGGCCATAAGGACCAGAAGGTGGTATAAAAGGTCGCCCATCTCATAGACCATGTCTTTCTTTTCCTGGTGTTTGGCTGCCAGTATTACTTCTATAGCTTCTTCTCCTATCTTCTTCAAGATCTCATCAAGACCCTTCTTATGAAGCGAGTATGTATAGGAACCGTCTTTTTCTCCAGATATCCTGTCCTCTATGACATCATAGAGCTCAGCAATTATGCCGGGATCCCCTGCTGGTGGGTCCATATCTTTTTTAAAATCAATATCAGCTTCCGCATTTTCAAGCTTCCTGTAAAAGCAGCTCATATTACCGGTATGGCAGGCCTCGCCTTTTTGCTCTACCAGTACCAGGATAGCATCATTATCGCAATCATAGCGCATTTCCTTTATCTTCTGGGTATTTCCGGAGGTCTCGCCCTTCTTCCACAGCCTGTTTTTTGACCTGCTCCAGAACCAGGTATAACCCTCTTTAAGGCTCTTTTTTAGGGATTCCCTGTCCATATAGGCAAGCATAAGCACTTCCCTGGTCTTAAAGTCCTGGATTATAGCTGGTATTATTGTCTTTTTATCCATAAATGATCACCATCTTTATAATCTTATATTAATACCCTCATTTTTGAGGTATTCCTTAGCTTGCCTTACAGTATGCTGGCCAAAATGGAATATTGATGCAACCAGTACTGCATCTGCATCAGCATACTTTATAACATCCCTTAAGTGGCTTAGCTTTCCTGCCCCGCCGGAAGCAATGACCGGGATATTTACAGATGAGGTCACAGCCCTGGTAAGCTCTATATCATAGCCATCCCTGGTGCCGTCAGTATCCATACTGGTTAAGAGTATCTCGCCTGCCCCAAGCTCTTCTGCTTCCGCAGCCCATTCTACCGCATCCTTGCCGGTCGGGGTCCTGCCCCCGTTCAGATATACTTCCCAGTGATCCCTGCTTTTATATTTGGCATCGATTGCTACCACGATACACTGGCTGCCGAATATACGTGCCCCTTCCCTTATCAGGGAATGATCCTTAAAGGCAGATGTATTAATGGAGACCTTATCTGCCCCTTTTTTAAGGATCTGCCTGATATCACCGGTTGCGGCTATGCCTCCGCCAATAGTGTAGGGAATAAATACCTTTTCTGCAGTCTTGCTGGCAAGCTCTACTACCGTCTTTCTTTTTTCATGGGATGCAGTTATATCCAGGAATACTACCTCATCCGCGCCTTCCACATCATAAAATGCCGCCAGCTCTACCGGGTCTCCTGCATCCCTCAGGTTTAAGAATTCTATTCCTTTGACCACCCTGCCCCTGTCTACATCCAGGCAGGGTATTATCCTTTTAGTTATCAACTTTATTACCTGCCCTTATAGCTTCTGCCAGGTCCATGGGATCTTCTCCTTCATACAGGGCTTTTCCTGCTATTACTCCGCTGATTCCCTCTGACTCGATCTTTTTCAGTTCTGCAATATCTTCTATGCTGGAGATCCCGCCGGCTATTATAAAGTCAAGGTCCGTACCCGAAAGTATGCGGCTGAGGCGGTTTGTATCAGTGCCTTCCAGGGTTCCGTCACGCTCTATATCTGTGACTATGACCTCCTTCATCCCCAGCTTCTCCAGTTCACGGGTAAAATCAAATATATTCTTTGAAGTCCTGTCCTGCCAGCCATTTTTGTAAATGATCCCGTCTTTTCCAAAATCCAGGCTGATTATTATCCTATTACCGAATTTACCGTATCCAGCCTCCCTGAAGTCCTTATCCTCAATAGCCCTGGTCCCCAGGATAGCCCTGTCTATGCCTGCGGCAAGCACTTCTTCCAAAGCGGAAAGATCCCTGATGCCGCCTCCATACTGGACTTTTACTCCAGTCTTCTGCCTTATTTTTTCTGCAATTGAAAGATTTGCCACCTTGCCGGTCCTGGCGCCGTCAAGGTCAATGACATGTATCCAGCTTGCGCCTTTTTCCTTCCATCTTAAAGCTACCTGCAGCGGGTCGTCAAAATATTTTTTCTTCTTTCCAAAGTCTCCCCTGGTAAGCCTTACGCATTGTCCGTCTATTATATCTATTGCCGGATATATTATCATTTTTTAACTTCTGCTATCCTTATAAAATTCTTTACCAGGACTTGTCCCAGGGTACTGCTCTTTTCGGGGTGGAACTGGAATCCGAAAATATTGCCTGCTTCCACGCTGGCTACCAGGTCGCTGCCGTATTTAGCAGTACTGCTTATTATTGAAGGGTCATCAGGTACCGCATGATAGGAATGGACAAAATAAAAATATTCCCCGCTATCAATGCCTGAAAGTATCCTGCTGTCCTTTTTCTTTATATCTATCTGGTTCCATCCCATATGGGGTATCTTGACTCCTGCCGGTATTTTCTGGACCGAGCCCTTAAATATACCCAGTCCCCGGTTTTTACCGTCTTCCATGCTATAGTCAAATAGAAGCTGCATTCCCAGGCATATGCCCAGGAAAGGCTTTTTGCCTATGACATTGTCGATTATGCCGATAAGGCCCCTATCCTTTAAATTGAGGTATGCATCCCTGTATGCGCCTACGCCGGGCAGGATGACCGCAGACGCTCCGTCTATGGCTGCAGGATCAGCTGTCACTCTTATATCGGCACCCGCCTTTATAAAAGAGTTTTTGACACTGCTTATATTTCCCATTCCATAATCTATTACTGCAATATACATCTTTATTCCCGCATTACTTTTTATTCCGGTATACAGACCGGAGGCATCCCTGATTGTCTAAGAAAAAGGTATTTTTTTCAAGAGACTGTTTGAACCATTTGCAGGGGGAGTGCAATTCTTTAGATGGAACCTTTAGTCGATGGTACAGAGTCCTCACCTGTAAGCCTGCTGGCCTGTTTAAGGGTCAGTCCAAAAGCCTTAAATACCGCTTCGATTATATGATGCGAAGCCAGTCCTGAATTCTTGGTTATGTGTAGGTTTATAGAGCATTTATTTACCAGCGCCTGGAAAAAATCCTCTATTATGGAAGTCTCCATTCCGCCTTCAAGGACCTCATATGCCATCTCTACCCTATAAGAAAGATAAGGCCTCCCGCCTATATCCATTGATATCGATACTTCTGCCTCATCCATAGGTATGGTGATATCGGCAAACCTTACAATACCCTTCCTGTCTTTCAAACATCCGTCTATGGCCTGCCCCAGGCATATGCCCAAATCTTCCATCAGGTGGTGGCTTTCCACGGCTGTATCGCCTGAAGCCTTTACAGCCAGGTCGAACCTTCCGTGCCTGGCAAAGCTCTCAAGTACATGATCCAGGAAAGGTATGGGGGTTGATATGTCCGATCTGCCTTCCCCATCAATATTAAGCTCAAGCTTTATTTCGGTTTCTTCTGTCCTGCGGTCTATACTGGATTTTCTTTGCATGATCTTTACCTATTACAGGATATTCTTGATCCTTTTCATAAATGCATCTATTTCGTCATATTTTATCTTATAGCTGGCAATATTTGCAATAAGCCTGGTGGTGGATTCCATGATATCCTCCATCTCCACCAGATCATTTTCCCTCATAGTCTCCCCCGTGGATGTGATATCAAGGATCTCATCTGCTATTCCCAGGGTGGGTGCCAGCTCTACAGAGCCGTGCAGCTTGATGATCTCTGCTTGTATGCCTTTAGAATTAAAATATTTCCTGGCTATATTAGGATAGCTGGTCGCTACTTTTACGGAACCGAAAGCCTGATAATGTGCCTTCACCCTGTCTATACCGTCCTTTATGGTAGCCAGTACCAGCCTGCACCTTCCATTTTCCAGGTCAAGGAGCTCATATACCTTGATCTCCTTTTCGGCAAGGACATCTTTTCCGGCAAAGCCTATATCACAGGCTCCATGCTCTACATATACGGGCACATCCATAGGCCTGGATATAATATACCTTACAGAATCTGCCTTAGAATCGACTACCAGCTTCCTGTCTTTCTTTTCCAGGGCTTTAGTATCCAGTCCTGCCTTTTTCAATAGCTTAAGGCATTCCTCGAAAAGGTATCCCTTGGGTATGGCTATTTTCAATCCTTTGTCCATTTATCTATCTCTTCCCACAAACCGGTCTTATCCAGGGTTTTGGTCTTATTGATTTCTGTATCAGTGATCCTGAAACTGGAAAGATCATCCAGTACATCTACCAGGAAAGCACAGTCCTTTTCACCGGCAAGCATTAGTGTGTCATCTGTCTCGTCTAATAGGATCTCAGCATCAACTCCCTTTTTCCTTATGGAATCAGCCAGCTCCATAAAAGTACCCATATTTCCGCAGTAACCGGGACAATTGAGCAATATCTTTATCCTGCCTGAAAGATCTTTATCTCCCAGGGCGCCGTGCAATATGTCAATATCAAGGGCAAAGCCTGTGGCCGGAATATCTCTTCCGAATTTTTTAATAAGGTCATCATACCTTCCGCCGCTGCCTATCATATCAGATAAGCCCCGGCAGTATACTTCAAAAAGAAGCCCGGTATAATAATCAAAATCCCTTATGATGCTAAAATCAAATACAAGATATCTACCCAGGTTTTGTCCCTCCAGTATTCTATAGAGCCCCTTAAGGTATTCGAAGGCTTTGGAAACTTCAGCTTCACACATTTCCGATACAATACCTGATATCTTCTCAAGGTCATTTCCCGGCTGTATCAGACCCATAAATACCCCGGCTTTGCCTTTATCACATTCTTCCAGCAGCTTCTCTATCCTGACAAAATCCTTTTCTATTATATATTTTTTGAGTTTGGACCTTTTTTCTTCATCAAGTCCCAGCCATTTAAAGAGTCCGCCCATAAATCCTATATGGCCTATCACCACCCTGAAATCTTCCAGTCCCAGGTCTCTTAGGATCCTTATCAATATTATCATTATCTCAGCATCGGCCTCCATTCGGCTCCCGGACCCCAAATACTCAAGTCCCGCCTGAGAAAAGACCCTTTTATTTCCAGCCTGGCTTCCCGCCTGCCTGAATACGTCGGAAAAATAGCAGAAGCGGGCTGGAAGCTGGTTTTTCCTTAACCGCATCCCTGCCAGCCTGGCAATAGGTATGGTCATATCTGCCCTTAGGGAAATAAGGTTGCCGTCGATATCGATAAAACTAATAAGCTTGTCTTTCCATTCGGTGCCAACGCCGATGGATATATTTTCCGTATATTCCATAACCGGCGTCTTTACTTCGCCATATCCCCAGCTTTTGAACTCTTTCCTGATAAGCTTCCTTATGGCATTCCTCTGGCTGGATTCCACCGGAAAAATATCCCTGGAGCCAAAGGGCAGCCTTATCTTGCTTATTTTTTCAGCTTTTCCGAACATAATAGAATGTATAAAAAATTGTTAAGAAAAGAATATTAATACAAAACAATAAAAAAGTAAAACTTGTAATGCCCGGCCTGGGAGCAGTCACCCTGGAGCCTGCACAGGAACCTATTCCAGGCTGTCCAGTCTCTGCTTTTCGGATATAGGCTTTAGCTCATTATCGGCTGAATAATTCTTCCCGTCCTTAAATACAGTAAGTATAGTGCCTTTTGCAGCTTCTACACCGCTTAGATGAGGGGCATCAAGTATACCCTTTTCCACAGCTGCTGCAAGTATCTGGGGCTCTATTAGCGGATCAGGGAATTTTCCTTCTCTATCCAGGGACCTCATCCTGTCCAGTATAAGCCCTGCCTCTATTACAAGCTCGTCTTTTCTTTCCCGGACTAAAGGATCTATTTTCATATCCGGACACCCATAGATACAGTTTTCTATTACCCGTTTGGCAATCTTTATACTTTCAATGATATCCCCAGGCCTGGCTGCATGGTCAGCCTCGCAATATCCCACTACATGGAGGATATCCGGCTTCAGCTGCATCTGAAGCATAGTTGAAGAAGCAAGCTGTCCCTTGCTCTCATCGAAATCAGGAGGATAGCTGAAAAGCCCGGCTCTGGTCTCCCTCAGGCTGTTAAAGCTTTCATCATGCAATGATTCAATAAGCTCGATCTTGGCAAGCATCTTGGCCAGGTCCATGGTAAAGGATGTTTCCGGGGGAGTATTAAACATATATTGGGCTACATAGGTGCTTACTCCCATTTTTTTTGCATTATATGCTGCAAGGTAAGCTGCTGCCACTGCTACCGCATCAGGGGAATACCTGAGGCTCCAGTGATGGGATTCATTTACTTCTACCGGTACATTGTTTTCTCCGTGCCACTTCATCACAGACTGGTTCTCTGAGATGGAAGCCACCAGTTCCCTGCTGCTCCTATTATCCAGCACATTGTACCAGAATAGGGGTATGGCGCACCATGCATTATTTATATTATCAGAAAGCACTTTGGCCATCTTAAGTATGTCATTTGTCCCGCTATAGCATCTCATCAGGGGATAATTCCCCGTCCTTGAAGACTGGTAGAGTTTTTTGAAGTCCTCCTGGCTCCTTAAGGGTACGCCACCCGCTCCATCCTGCTTGGGATCCATATTCTCAGGGCTGAAGAAAAACTCCTGGGTATTCTGGTCGGGCCCGATGGAGATCACGTCAAGCAGCCCGCTTTCAGAGATCACTTTTATACCCTCAAGGGTCTCATCAAGAGTGGGCCTTCCGAAATGATGCCTTATCAGTGGGAAAGGCTTTTTATATTTTACCCTTTCCATCAGCGTATCAGGCGGGACCGGACTATCTTCCTCAAGCTCTTCCTGCCTGAGATATGCTTCCACCGCATCCCGGTCTTCTTCACCGGTAAAGATCTTTGTAAATATTTTTGTTTTTTCTGCAATTCCGGCTACCGGCTTTGTAGTCCCCAGTATAAACTCTATGCTTTTCAGCTCAGGTCTTTCCTGGATCATTTTCTCCAGGTCAGTAAAAACCGGCATAATGCTTTCCGGAGAAAGCCTGTAGCTTATAGCTACAATATCAGGCTTGTATTCTCCTATTTCCTCAGCCAGCTTGTCAATATCAACGGCTGAACCGGAAAACCTGGTCTCATAACCTGCTGATCTGGCTGCAGTTAAAAAATTTAAAACGCCGGCTATATGAATACAGCTGCCTATGCAGACGCCAAGTATTTTTTTCATAAGATATTACTTCTTTCCGCTTATTAATAATCTACGAACTTCTTCCATCCCCAGGTCACTCATACCCATACTTTCAAGATTCCTTCCCATATTCCTGAAATCCTTATTGAAAATAGAATCAGCTATATATATTAGTGAGTCAATCACCGGTGTGTCAACACCTGTCTTCCTTCCCACTTCAGAGATCGGCACAAGGCTCATGGGTACATCTTCTGTTATATAGCGCACATTTGTTGTCCTGGGAGCCATAATGCCTACATATCCCGGATTACTGTGGATAGCATCAAAAAGATTGTCTTCAACCACATTATATGCCATGGAAAGCCAGTCTATGGCAGTATATATATTATCGCATTTCAGAGCTTCTGCGATATTTACCCTTTCCCGGTCAACTGCTTCCAGTATCCTGGCTACGGACTGGGTAACGCCTTCTATATAAAATTGGAAATTACCAAGTGTTGATTCTATCCTGGATGAATTAAGTATAGTAATTGCCGGATGGAATACAGCACCCATATTATTGAAGCTGGTCTCAATAACATCAGTACCGGAAATAAATTCTGGAAATGCAATATTGAGTTTTTTAACTACTTCTTCCGTTTTTACAGAAGGTATGGCTGCTACCGGTATGGCCTGCTTTATCCTGAATATCTTTGCTGTTGCCGGCCCCATTCCCCTGCTTGCATATATGAATGTCTGGGCTTCAGATACTATAATATCCTTATTATTTCCGCTCTCCTTTAATACTTGTAGGAATTCCAGCGCTCCGCAGGTCCTTCCCGGATTAAGCACGACTATCTGTCCATCTTTTAAATATGGGGCACATTTTTCAGCTATAGGCCTGTGTCCATTTGCCGGTACTACCACCATAATAAGATCAGCGCCTTTTATAACGCTTTCTATATCATCGCTTACTATATTAAGGCGGCCAAAACCTTTAACCTCTCCTTCAAGCTCAATACCCCTCATCTTGATGATCGGTTTTATCCTTGAAAGAGTCCGGTTATAAAGATTTACGGAAAAGCCTTTTATGGCCAGATGGGCAGCCAGTGCCTTTCCCCCATGTCCTGCTCCCAGCACTGCAAATTTAAGGTCTTTCATTTGTTATCACCCCGGTATATCCTTTTTTATATTCTCAATTTCTCCTGCCCTGGTCCAGGTCATCTTACCGCCAAAAGCATTCTCGATATCTTTTAGTAAACCGGTATTGCCTGCTATGCTGAAACCGGGCGGCAGTTCGTATTTTTTCCCCGGACCCGTACTTCCTTCAGGTATTACCCTGAATTCTATCATATGCCCGCCCGGATTTTTCCTGACAATATTATAAAAATCATTTATGACTTCCCTGCCCAGGTCTTTTTTGTTTATAGAAAATACTATCTTTTTTTTCTTCCCGGCAGTTTTTTCCCCTGGTCCACCTTCATCTTTCTTAAGCTGGCTTATTTCATTTGCCAGAAGCTTTACCTGGTCTTCTTTCTTATCCAGCTTTCCCTTCATCTTCACTATCTGGTCTTCAGCAATAAATTCCCTGTACTTTTCCAGCACATTGGGAAATACTATGATCTCCAGGCTGCCCTCTATATCTTCCAGGTCTACAAAGCACATCTGCTGGTCTTTCTTGGTATATATAGTCTTAACGCCTGAGATTATACCTCCTACCGTGACGGGCGACTTATCTTCATAGTCTGCCAGGCTAATAATACTGTCCAGCTCTTCCAGGGTCTCTTCATAATCTAGCAGCGGGTGTCCCGATATATACAACCCCAGCATCTCCTTTTCAAAATTTAGGAGCTGTTTGGAAGGATACTCTTCATCCTGGGCGCTGCTTTCCATGATGCCGTTAAACATCATATTCTCCTGACCGGCACCCCCACTATCAAATAGGGAGAACTGGCCCCTGTCCCTGTCCTTTCGGACCTTTAGGATCTCTTCAGTTATCTTTTCAAAATTATTGAACAAAAACTTCCTGCTCTTGCCCAGGGAATCGAATGTCCCGCTTTTTATAAGGCTCTCCAGGGTCTTTTTATTTAGAACTATACTGTCTACCCTCTCGCAGAAATCGATGAAATCCTTAAATTTGCCGGATTCTTTCCTTTTATCCTGTATGCTCTCTATTACATTGATGCCAACATTTTTTATGGCGGATAAACCGAACCTTATGGAATCTCCCACTACTGTAAAATCTGAGAAGCTTTCATTTATATCCGGGGGAAGCACTACTATGCCCATCCTCCTGGTGTCATGGACATACTGTGCCACTTTATCCTGGTTTCCCATCCTTATGCTTAGTATCGCAGCCATGAACTGGACAGGATAATTGGCCTTCAGGTATGCGGTCTGGTAAGAGATCATGGCATAGGCAGCACTGTGGGATTTATTAAAGCCGTATTCGGCAAAGTGGTTGACCAGCTGGAATATATTTGCTGAAATTTCCTCATCTATGCCATTATTTTTAGCACCATCAATAAATTTCTGCCTCTGCTCTTCAAGGAGCTTCCTCTTCTTTTTGCTGATAGCTCCCCTTAATATATCAGCTTCAGACATGGAAAAACCTGCAAGCTCTGAAGCTATGCCCATTACCTGCTCCTGGTACAGTATGATGCCATATGTATCTTTCAGGATGGGCTTGAGGCTGGGATGGGGATAATCTATTTCCTTCCTGCCGTGCTTGCTTTCTACAAAATCACTTACCATGCCGCTTTGCAGAGGTCCGGGCCTGTAAAGGGCAAGCAATGCTACCAGGTCTTCGAATTTGGTCGGTTTGAGATTGACCACAAGCTCCCTCATTCCTGAACTTTCCAGCTGGAATACTCCCAGGCAATCCCCCTCCGCCAGCATATTATATGTCTTTTCATCATCAAGGCTGACATTATTTATATCTATATCCACACCCTCGGTCTTTTTTATTAGGAAAAGGCATTTGTCTATAAGCGAGAGGGTCTTAAGGCCCAGGAAGTCCATTTTTAAAAGCCCTATTTCCTGGACATCTTCCATCTTGTACTGGGTGACGATATCACTATCTCCCTCCTTTTGTATCGGTGTATAGTTGAATAGATCTTCAGCAGAGATCACAACACCTGCTGCATGTATGGAATCCTGCCTCACCATACCCTCAAGCGATATAGCCATATCTATGATATCCCTTATCCTCTGGTCATTCTCATAGACTTCCTTTAGCTCAGCCGACATCTCCAGGGAATTTTTTATGGTAACATTCAGCTCCATAGGGATCATCTTGGCCACCCTGTCTACTTCAGCATAAGGAACTTCCAGCACCCTTCCTGCATCCCTGATAGCCTGCCGGGCGGCCATAGTGCCGAATGTAATAAGCTGGGCTACCCTCTTTTCCCCGTATTTTTCCGTTACATACTTTATAACCTGGCTTCTTTTCTCATAGCAGAAGTCGATATCGATATCCGGCATGCTCCGCCGCTCTTCATTAAGGAAACGCTCGAAAAGCAATCCGTGTTCCAGGGGATCGATATCAGTGATCTCCAGGCAGAATGAAACGATGCTCCCGGCAGCAGAACCTCTTCCCGGACCGACCCTTATATTATTCTGTTTAGCGAAGTGGACAAAATCCCAGACGATCAGGAAGTACTGGGAAAACCCCATCTTTTCTATAACGTCCAGTTCTTTTTTTATCCTGCCTTCAATAACCTGGTCTATATTTCCATACCTTTTTTTAGCCCCCTCATATACCAGCTTTTCCAGATACTGGTCCGATGTCAGATTATCAGGAGCGGGATAATTAGGGATAAGGTCCATCCCTAATTCTAAATCCAGATCGCACTTTTCTGCTATCTTAAGGGTGTTATCCAGGGCTTCTTCATGATCTTTAAACAGCTCCCTCATCTCCGAAGCATCCTTAAAATAATACTCATCCGTTGAAAACTTCAGCCTGTCAGTATCATTTATCATGGAGCCTGTCTGGATGCAAAGCAGGACATCATGAAACCTGTTATCCTGCTTTTCCAGGTAATGGACGTCATTTGTTGCTACCAGGGGGACCGAATGTTTTCTGGAAAGCTCTGCTAATCCCTTATTTGCCTTTTTTTGCTCAGGCAGCCCCGAATCCTGGATTTCCAGGTAAAAGTCTTCCTTGCCGAAGATCGAAATATACTTTTCCAGGGCCTTCTCTGCCAGGTCCATCCTGTCTGCTAATAACTGCCTCGGTATCTCTCCGGCAATGCAGCCGCTTAAGGCGATAAGCCCTTCGCTATATTCTTTCAGGATCTCAGTATCTACCCTGGGCTTATAGTAAAAGCCTTCAAGAAAGCCATAGCTTACCAGTCTCATAAGGTTCTGGTAGCCCTTGCTGTCTTTTGCAAGCAGCGTTAGATGGAATAATGAGTCCTGGCTTTTTTCCCTTACTGCCTGTTTATCAAAACGGCTCCCCGGAGCTATATAGACCTCGCACCCGATAATGGGCTTTATCCCTGCATCCCTGGCAGCCCGGAAAAATTCCACTGCTCCATACATCACTCCATGGTCGGTAAGAGCCACTGCCGGCATACCCAGGCTTGCCGCCTTATTTACCAGGTTCTTTACCCTCACGGCACCGTCAAGCAGGGAATACTCACTGTGGACATGAAGGTGTACAAAATTGTCTTGGGCCATAGAAATCCGTGATCCATCCATCTATATTAATTTTGTATAAACTCTCTAAAATCCTTATTAAAGGACTACGCGGTACATATCTTCAAGGGAGGTAACACCGGCAGCTACCTTTTCTGCTGCTGCTTCCAGAAGTGTTCTCATACCTTCTTCGCGGGCCACATCCTTTATTGCATCAGTGCTCTTCCTCTCCAGAAGCATCTCCCTGATCTTCTTTGATACCAGCAGTACAGAATATATGCCGATCCTTCCAAAATAGCCTGAATTATTGCAGCGGGCACAGCCAACTGCCTTATATATCTTCTTATTTTTAAGGATTGGTCTTACCTCATCTTCAAGAGGAATTTCTGATATATCAGTCTCCTCCTTACATTTGTCGCATAGCCTCCTTACCAGTCTCTGGGCTACGATACATTTAACTGCAGAAGAGATCATATATGATTCTATTCCCATCTCCAGCAGCCTTGTAAGGCTGGAGGGAGCATCATTGGTGTGAAGTGTGGTAAGGACAAGGTGGCCGGTAATGGACGCCTCCATAGCTATCTTGGCGGTCTCCAGGTCCCTTATCTCTCCTACCATTATAATATCTGGGTCGCTCCTCAGCATGGAACGAAGTCCCCGTGAAAAATTCATATTTATCTTCTGGTTCACCTGCACCTGCAGTATGCCTGGGAACCTGAATTCAACCGGATCCTCTATGGTAAATATCTTTTTCTCCACATCAGATATGCGGTTAAGGCTGGCATAAAGGGTAGTTGTCTTTCCTGAACCGGTAGGCCCGGTTATTATCACTGAACCATGAGGGATATTTATCATCTTCTCATATTTGACAAAATCCTCTGGGAGCATACCGCTCTTATTAAGATCAAATACGCTGTCATCACGGTCAAGTATCCTGATAGTTATATTCTCGCCAAAAACCGATGGGATGGAAGCAAACCTCAGGTCTATTATCCTGTTCTGGAAATTTATGGAGCCTCTTCCATCCTGGGGAAGCCTGTTCTCGGTTATATCAAGGCCGCCCATTATCTTATAGCGCGATATGAGAAGGCGCTGGACTGTCTTGGGGACATCCTTTATCTTCTGAAGGACACCATCAACCCTGAACCTTATGGTGCAGCTTTTCTCCTGGGGCTCTATATGTATGTCACTTGCCCTGAGTGATATTGCTTTTAATATGATCTGGTTGGCCAGCTTTACCAGGGGATTCTTTTCCACCATATCTTCTTCATACTTCTCAGATATGGTAAGGTCAGTATCCTTCATTATCTCCTGGACTTCTTTCAGGCTGTAGTCATCGGAAGTATACTGCTTTATAATGTCCTCGATCTCCTTCTGGGTGGTTATAAAGGATTTGACATTATATCCCGTTAGAAGCCTTATCTCATCAATGGCATTTATATCCCTGGGATCGGTCATTGCCACATACAGGGTGCTGTCCACAAGCTTGAAAGGAAATACCTTCCTCTTGAAAGCGAATTCTTTTGATATCAGGTTGGCCACTGACTGGTCTATGGTATCCTGGATCTTGCCCAGGTCAACTGTATCATAGCCTCTCTGGAATGATATGAGGTCTACCAGGGTCTTCTCATTTATGAAGCCCTTGCTGACCAGTATCTCCCCCAGCTTCTTTCCAGTCTGTTTTTGGGCAGCCAGAGTCTCCTCCAGCTGCTGGCTGGTTATAAGGTTTTTGCTGACCAGGATCTCCCCGATCCTCTGGGTCCTGAGATCTATCTCAACCATAAAGCCTAAAATTTCCTAATAAATTCATTAAATATTGTAATTATATAACTTTATATAACTTTTTTATAATTATTAACCCTTATTATAATACATACTGCCTGATATTTCACACCTGTGGTATAAAAAATTATTTTTTCCTGTTTATTATACCAGCTGTATAACCTGCTCCAAAGCCATTATCGATATTTACCACAGAAACTCCCGGACTGCATGAATTCAGCATGGTAAGAAGAGCAGAAATCCCTCCAAGATTGGCCCCATAGCCTACGCTTGTGGGCACCCCGATCACAGGGCAGTCTACCATGGCGCTGACTACTCCCGGCAGGGCCCCTTCCATCCCGGCTACAGCCACGATGACATTAGACTCTTTTAGCTTATCCTTATTGCTCATGAGCCGGTGAATGCCGGCCACGCCTATGTCATATATCTTTTCTACTTTATTTTTCATAAGATAGGCAGTAATTGCAGCCTCATCGGCAATATCCATATCGGATGTCCCGCCGCATATAATAGTAATGCCGTCCGCCAGCTCATCTTCAGGTATATCCAGCGGAGTATATATGATCCCGGATTCAAACTTTAGCTCCCGGTCCTTTATATTTTTTTTCAATAAAGAAAAGACTTCCTCATCGGTCCTGGTAACCATAAGTATAGGGGAAAACTTCAGTATTTTTTTTGATATCTCCAGTATCTGCTGGGGGGTCTTATTAGTCCCATAGATAACTTCAGGAAAATCCCTTCGGAGAAGCCGGTGGTGGTCTACTTTGGCATAACCCAGATCCTCAAAATAGAAGTCCCTTATTTTTTCCAGGAAATCCTTTTCGGAAAGGCCTCCTTTCTTATAGCTTTTCATAAGGCCTTCTATGATATCATTTATATGCTCATTCATTTTTAGTCCCAGATAATCAATTATGCATGCATACCTGTGTATGCATGCATAATATTTATTCTATTTAATTTTATTATATATTAAAAATGGAATAATTTCCCTGAAAGGTCGGCAATAAGTACTGCTGTCTCTATGGATACTACCGAAATCAGCTTGATCAGGATATTCATAGATGGTCCTGCCGTATCCTTTAGGGGATCTCCTACGGTATCTCCTACAACGCTTGCCGCATGTTCCGGGGTACCGGATTTTCCTTCTTCCTCTATCTTCTTCTTGGCATTATCCATGGCTCCTCCTGCATTAGCCATAAATATAGCCTGGGCAAAACCAGAAAGAAGGGTACCGATAATAAGGGCTATCACGCCGCCTGGTCCCAGTATTATTCCTATTATGATCGGTATAGCAAATATAAGTATTCCGGGTGCTATAATACCGCCCTGGGCTGAACGGGTTACAATTGAAATAAAGGCTTTGGGGTCTCCCTTTTCCTTGCCGGAAAGGATCCCCTTTATCTGTTTTCGTGCCTCTATCACTACCTTGTTAGCCGCCTTACCGACTGCTCCAATAAGCATTGATGTAAATAAAAATGGCATAATGACACCCACAAACAGACCAGCAAGTATCTTGGGATCCTTCATGAAGTCAAGGACCACATTAGATGAAAGAAGCTCTATCTTTGAGAAATATGCCTGGCCCAGTGCAAGGGCTGTAATGGCTGCACTTCCGATCAATAGTCCCTTACCGATAGCGGCTGTGGTATTTCCTACCGCATCTAGCTTGTCAGTAGTCTTCCTTACCTTTGGATCGAGCTCTGCCATCTCTGCAATACCTCCGGCATTGTCAGCTATTGGCCCGTATACGTCGATAGCTATGGCAAATGGTGAAGTGGATAGCATGGCAACTGCCGCAACCGCAACTCCATATAGTCCCATCTTAAAATCAGATGCTCCTCCGGAAATATAGAAACTGAAAAGCATTACTACTATAACCGTAAGTGCGGGGAGTATGGCTGATTCCATACCATATGCCAGCCCGTTTACAACCAGCGTAGCAGGACCAGTCTTTGCAGATTCTGCTATGTTCCTGGTAGGCCTATACCTTGAATCGGTGTAAAGAAGCGTAAACAGGCCGATCAAGAATCCTGCTGCAAGACCTCCTATTGATGAATAGAAAAGGAAATTATAATCTGTGCCCACCACATATCTTACTATAAAGAATGAGCATGCCATTATTGCCACTACAGTTATGAGCAATCCTGAAAGAGTTGTCATGGTAAGAAGTGATACTGTAGCATTCTCCTTATACTTTGATACTACAAGCTTTATAACGAATATGGCAATTATTGATGCCAGTGCTCCTGATGTAGCTATCATCATAGGAAGTATGATGGATTTTAACATAAGAGGCGATCCCTGGAATGCCAGGAAACCTAGAAACTCTGCCGCTATTATTGATCCTACCCATGATTCAAGGGCATCAGCTTTCATTCCGCCTACATCACCGACATTGTCGCCGACATTGTCAGCAATGGTGGCGGGGTTCCTGTAGTCGTCTTCCTTGAGTCCTGATTCTACCTTACCTACATAATCAGCTCCCATATCGGCTGCCTTGGTAAATATACCTCCGCCAGTCCTCATAAAGAATGCGGCAAAAGATGCACCGATAGTAAATGTAATAAGGATATTTACTACTGAGTCAAGCGTTACTGTAAGCTCTCCCCCGCTCCTTCCATACCACCAGTAAAGGGCATTGAACCAGAATGCTGTATCAAAAAGTGCTACAGTTGCCAGAAGAAGTCCTGAAGAAGAAGCAGCTGTAAAAGCTATATTCATTGCTTCGCCCAGGCCTTTTTCCCTGGCTGCAAAAGTGACCCTCGAATTGGCTGTGGTAGATATCCACATACCGATATACCCGATAAGCAGGCTAAATCCCATACCGGTTGCAAATGCAGGTATGGATGCAAACTCCAGGTAGTCAAAATAGACCATAACGCCCAGGAGGGCCGTTATGACAACAAAAAATATTGTTATTACCTTGAGCTGCTGATTGAGATATGCCCGGCTACCCGCAAAGATAGCATCGGATATTTCCACCATCCTTTTAGTTCCCCTGCTTTTCTTGGATACCAGCACAGCAAATATTATGGCCAGTACCAGGGAAATAGCGGAACCAATGAATGGAATGATCCTGAAAAGCATCACATCAGACACTAATTACCTCCCAATTTGATTAATAAATCTTTTCAATCTTGAATCTGGACTATTTTACTGAAAATAGGCTTATTAGGCAATGCAAAACAAAAAAAGTGCAGTATTTAGCAGTAGACTGGATGCAATTACAATATTTTTTATTTGATAAGCTAATTAGAGGTCCCTTTAGTAGGTTTTTTTGTTTCGAGCCGCCTATGGGCTGCCCTTATTAAATACTAAATATTCTGCATTGAAGTCTATTTCATTTATTAAGGATCTTACATTAAGGGAGTTTAGCTGCTTTCATCCCCATTGATCTTCTCAAGATGCGTGAGCCCGAATATTATGGAATCTTCCAGAGCCTGCCAGCTGGCCTCTATGATGTTTTCTGAAACGCCTATGGTCCCCCAGGTCTTTTCCCCGTCAGAAGATTCTATGAGCACCCTTACCACGGCTGCAGTACCCTGTTTCTGGTTGAGCACCCTTACCTTGAAGTCTGTAAGCTCAATATTGGAAAGGCCGGGATAACAGCTCTGTATTGCCTTCCTTAAAGCTCCATCCAGAGCATTTACAGGACCATTACCTTCTGCAGTAGCAATAAGCCTCTGGTCACCTACGTATATCTTTACAGTTGCCTCGGAAAGCATGCTTCCGTCTTTAGTCTTTTCATTTAAGACCCTGAAGCTTTCCAGGGTAAAAAACTGCTTTTTCTTATTTCCGGCTTCCCTTACCAAAAGCTCAAAGCTCCCGTCAGCAGCTTCAAACTGGTAGCCCTTATGCTCCAGGTCCTGTATGGTATTAAGGATC